>Ga0335073_10001741_pt1 | contig 29342 bp, 33 predicted proteins | sample Lox_Sample_22_FD_207093 | JGI IMG/M metagenome (GOLD analysis project Ga0335073, IMG submission 207093) | Soil microbial communities from Loxahatchee National Wildlife Refuge, Florida, United States - Lox_Sample_2.2 | ecosystem: Environmental > Terrestrial > Soil > Wetlands | place: USA... | reverse complement strand
TCGCGACCCACTCGGGCCAGCTCGTCCGCTTCCCGCTCTCGGAGGTCCGCCCGATGGGCCGGGCGACCTACGGCGTGATCGGGGTCCGCCTGTCGGCCGAGAAGGGCGACCGGGTCGTCGCGATGTCCCCGGCGAGCGCGAAGTTCCCGACCCTGCTCTCGCTCACGACCACCGGCTACGGCAAGCGCAGCCCGACCGACGAGTACCGGCGCACCAAGCGCGGGGCGAAGGGCGTGCGCACGATCAAGACCGGCGGACGGAACGGCGCGGTCGTCGCGGTCCTTCCGACGACCGACGCCTCCGAGGTCCTCGTGACGACCGAGCACGGCATCACGATCCGCATGGCGGTGAAGGCGATCCGCTCGCAGGCGCGCAACACCCTCGGGGTCCGCGTCATCCGGCTCGACGAGGGCGACACAGTCCGCGACGCGGTCGTCCTCGAGCCGTCGATCGAGCCCGCCGCCCCCGAGACCCCGGGCGGGCCGCCGGCCCCCGCCGCACCCTCCGAGGAGGATGACGAGGGGGACGACGACGAGAACGGGACGGACGAGACCCCGTCGGAGGAACCCGCCGGCGACGAGGCCGACGACGAGGAGGACGACGATGCGGCGCCCGAAGCGCGGTAAGAGCGTGCTCCTCTGCCCGAAGTGCGGCTCGGCGGATATCGTGCTGGTCGCCGGGTCGATCGTCGGCCAGGTCTACCACTGCAAGAAGTGCGACTACGTCGGCTCGCTCGTCTTCGAGGCCGACCTCTCCGACCTCCCCGGCGCGGACGCGGCCCCGTAGCCGGCGGAGGACACGCTCACCCGTCCGCGTCGGTCGCCGCGAGCGCCTCGCGCGTGGACGGCGGCCGCTCGGAGAACTCCCGGGCGACGCGGACGAGCTCGAGGGCCCGGACGGTCGGGCCGACATCGTGCGTGCGCACGAGCGCCGCGCCCCGCTCGGCGGCGAGGACCGCCGCGGCGAGCCCGGCCTCGAGCCGCTCGGCCGGGGTGCTCGGCCGGCCGAGCGCCCACCCGAGGAACGACTTGCGGGAGGCGCCGACCACGACCGGGTAGCCGAGGCTTCTCAGTTCGCCGAGGTGGACGAGCAGTTCCAGGCTCTGCTCGGCCGACTTCCCGAACCCGAGACCGGGGTCGACGAGGAGCTTCTCGGGGGGGATCCCCGCGGCGACGGCCGCGTCCGTCGCGCCCGCGAGCGCGGCGAAGACCTCGCCGCGCAGGTCGGCGTAGTGCACGTCCTGCTGCATCGTGGCCGGGGTCCCCCGCATGTGCATCACGACCACGCCGGCGCCGCAGCGCGCGGCGACGCGCCGCATCTCCTCCGAGCGCAACCCCTCGACGTCGTTGAGGAAGTCGGCCCCGGCGTCGACCGCCTTCGCCGCGACCTCGGGGTGACGCGTGTCGACCGAGATCGGGACCGCGAGGCGGCCGCGCAGCCCCGCGAGGACCGGCGCGATCCGCGACCACTCCTCGTCGGGCGAGAGCGCCGCCGACCCGGGCCGCGTCGACTCCCCGCCGATATCGATGAGGTCCGCCCCCTCCGCGGCCTGGCGCTCGGCCTCGGCGACCGCCTTCGCCGGGTCGAGGAACCTTCCCCCGTCCGAGAACGAGTCGGGGGTGACGTTCACGACCCCCATCACCCGCGGTCGGTCCCCGAGGGTCAGCGCGCCGTGGGCGCCGGGGACGGTCCGGGGCCCCCGGTGCACGTAGGCGCGCAGCGCGCGATCGACCTCCGCGGCGATCGCCTTCAGGCGGAACGGCTGGCGCTCGAGCTTCGGGAGCAAGCGTCGGTACTGGCCCCAGGTCGCGAGGAGGACCGCCGGGGTCGACTCGACCGAGTGGTCCGCCACGCCGCGCGCGTGGGCGGCGTCGCCGCCGACCGAGAGGAGCTCCTGCTTGAGGAGCGGGGCGGCCTTGAGCGGCACCCCGTCGAGGCGCACGCGGAAGACCCGCCCCTTGCGCGTCATGATGCCGACCCCTTCCGGGTCGCTGTCGGTGCGCTCGATCTCGCGCGCGATCTCGGCGAGGGTCTCGCCTTCGAGCACCCGGGCCCGGTACCGATGTCCGACGGGCTCCCCCGGCGGGGCTGCGGAGGCCACGAGCGCGGCAGGCCCGCGATGCGACAAAAAGCCGTCCCCCGGAGGGCGCACGTCTTTGGGCCGCCGTGCCCTTCCGCGGCGAGGCCGAATGTCGCCCGCCCCCCGCATCATCGCGCTCGAGGGCCCGTCGGGCGCGGGCAAGTCCACGGTCGCCCGCGCTCTCGGACGGGCGTTCGGCTGGGAGGTCCTGCCCGAGGCGTTCGAGCGCCTCGTTCCGGCGCCGTCGCTCGACTTCGCGGGCCCGGCCGACCTCCTCGCCCTCGAGCGTCGGCTGCTCTTTGAAGAGCGGCGCCGCTACCGGGACGCGCGCCGGGCGGTGGGGCGCGGACGCACCGTGCTCGCCGACACGGGTTTCTTCGGGCCGATCACGTACACGGCGGGACTGGTCGCGCTCGGGCGCGCACCGGGTCGCGTGCTCGACCGATTGCTCGCGTCGGGGCGTCGGATCGAGGGCGCCGGGCCGCTCGGAACGCCGGACGTCCTCGTCGTGCTCGAAGTTCCGGCCCCCGACCTACGACGACGCCTCGCCCGGGACCCGGTCGGCCACCCGGCGCACCTCGTCCCTCGCCATCGGGCGGTCGAACGGTTCGAACGGTCCCTGTACCGGGACCGCTTTCGCTCGCTCCTTTCGGGGCGCATCGCGATCGTCTCCGGGGCCGGTCCCCCGTCGACCGTCGCGCGTCGCGTGGGGGCCGCCGTGCGCCGCCTCGCCCCGGAAGGACCCCCTCGGAACGCCCCCCGGTCCCGGCTCTTCGACGCCGTCCGGGCCGCGGTGGAGGAGCGGGCCCGGGGCCGGGCGAGGGCGTCGGCCGCCACCGTTAAAAAGCCCGCCCGATCTGCTCGGGCCCCTCCGCGATGAAGCCGCTCGACGTCCTCCAGCAGAGCCTGCACAAGCGGGTCTTGGTCGAGATGAAGGGCGGACGCTCGTACCGCGGGGTCCTCGATGCCTACGACCAGCACCTCAATCTGGTCCTTTCGGGCGCCGAGGAGGTCGTCGGGAGCGACGTCACCCCCCACGCGGGGCTGACGCTCGTGCGCGGCGACTCGATCGTCTACATCTCACCGTAGGAGCACCACCATGGGAAAGGGAACCCCGGCCCGCCGCGGCGGCAAGATCGTCCACATCATCTGTCGTCGGTGCGGCCGCCACTCGTACCACCGCCAGAAGGGCGTCTGCTCCTCCTGCGGGTTCGGCAACACGGCCCATCGCCGCGGGTACGACTGGGCGAAGCTCCGCTAGCGGCGCCCCCGCGCTCCCGGCCTCGGCCGCGAGACCCAGGGGTCGTTCGCCAGCGCGAACCGCAGGCGCCGATCGACCGCGCGGCCGACTCCGACCCTGGGCCCGACGGACACCGGGCCGGGGTCTGCGGCGCGACCCCGAAGAAAGATCCGAGAGCTCCGGGTCGTGTCGGTCCCGTCGTCGTCGAGGCGGAGGCCGAGAAACCGGCAGAGACGGCCCGGTCCCGAGGGATTCCCCTCTTTCGGAACGGACGGGACTCCGGCCCGCACGAGGACGGCCTCGCGGCGTCGCGTGACCAGGTTGGCGCAGACGACCTGGTGGATCCGATACACGTAGAGCGTGCCGGGAGCGAGGAACATCGACCGGTTGCGCGCGGTCTCTCCCCGGTACGCGTGGCTGGCCGGGTCCCCCCGCACGTACGCCTCGGTCTCGACGAGGCGGACGACCCGCTCCGTACCCCGCGTCCGGACGTGGAGCTCCGCCCCGAGGAGCTCGCGCGCGACCCGCGTCGTCGCGCGGTCGAAGAACGCTCGGCCGAGGCGCCGGCCGGGCGGGTCAGAGGATCTTGCCACGGTCGCTGAGCGGCGCCCCATCGACGGCCACCGTCGCCTCTCCGATCGTCAGCCAGGAGAGGTACCGACAGCGGTTGCGGCCGCCGTAGAGCGTGTTCCCCCCGATCGCGAGGGTGACGGTCCCCTCCTCCTGGTCCTCGGCCTGCGGCACGCCGGCCGGGAGCGCCGGATTGAGGCCGAGAGCGAACAGCGAGACCGTTTCGCGGCCGCGCGGGGCGGCGGCGAACTCGGTCTCGAACGCCTCGCCCCCTTCGGTGTACCAGTAGTTGCGGAGCCGCCCGCCCTCGATCTCCCATTCCCCTCCCTCGGCCCGCCCTCCCGAAAGGAAGCTCGGCCGGTTCGCGACGGCGGTCCCCTCGGTGGCCCGCTCGTCGACCGCGACCACCACGGACCCGGACGGGGCGGCGGTGAGCGTACGGCCCGTGCGGCGGTCCTGCGCGTCGACGCGGCCGTCATCGACCCACGGGCTCCGTCCCCGGAGCTGGAGGCGGACGTCGGTCCCGTTCGGCGCCATCACCCGAAGCTCCCGGCCCCGCGCGAGCAGCCGCGCGGCCCGGGCCGCGGTCCGCCCGAGCCACGCGTAGTCGACATCGGTGATCCCCCGGATCAGCTGGCTGCGCCACATCGCCCCCGGGACGCCCCAGTGCTCGGCCTGGGCGTCGGACGCGTAGCCGAGCAGGCAGCGGACCCCCCGGACGTGCGCGAGCCGGGTCTGGTGCAGCCATTCGTCCTCGCTGCCGAGGAACGGGGCGAGGAGGTTCGGCGGGAGCGCGTGCAGGCGCGGCCGGTCCGCCGGACCGGGAAAGTAGACGAGCGCGTCCGCCCGGGCTACGGCGGCCCGGACCGGCGCGCTCAGCCCCGACCAGGTGCGGACCCCCGGAGCGAGGTCGAGGCTTCGCCAGAACGCCGTCTCGTCCTCGAGGAGGAGGAACGGACGGGCGCCGAGGCGTCGGGCCTCGGCCACGCAGGCCGACGCCCATGCGAGCGTGTGGTTCCAGCTGACGATGACGATGTGCTCGCCGCGTGTGACGGCGAGGGAGTTCCCGAGGAGGACCCGGGCGACGGCCGGGGGGCTCGCCTCGTCCCCTGTCATCGGAGCCCCCGAGGGAAGCGGACCGATTAAGGATTCGAGCCGGCGCGCACGCGACGAACGATCTCGGCGGCGTCCGAATCCGGCCGGCCGAGCGCCCGCCCGACCGCGACCAGGAGCGCCCCGGCGTCGTCGAACGGGGGACGGAACCCGAACCGACCGCGGGCGACGCGGAACCGGGCCCAGCCGGCGGCCCGGCGCGCCGCCCGTCGGGCCACCGGCTCGACCCGCCGCCCGCGCGCGAAATCGGCGAGGTCCCTGCGGACATCGGGAGGAAGGAGGCGGCCCGGACCCGAGCCCAGGAACGAGCGGATCTTCTCGGGCCGGTGGCGGCGGGTGCGGGCGCCGGCGCCGAGGATCCCGTTGAAGTAGAGGAACGGGCCGCCCCGGTCGATCGCTTCGAGCAGGGTGCGACTGCCGGTCACGATCCGCACCTCGGCCCGGCGGAAACGTCGCCGCCACGCGACGGCCGGCACGGGGTCGGTGACGACGGTCAGCGAGGGCCCGAGCGCTCCCACGCTCCAGGGGCGGGGGGACCGGACGTAGAGCCGGACGGGAGGACGCTCGGACGCGAGGGCCTTCACGACGGCCGGGGCGAGACGTTCGGCGCTCGAAGGGCTGGCATACCAGACCCATTCCCGCCGGCTCCGGTCTCCCCCGGTCGTACCGCGGGAGTGGGGTCGGCCCGACCAGAGCGGACCGGTCTGGACGGCGGCGGGGAACTCCCGGCCGAACCTCGGGTTCGGCCCGAAGGTGGCGAAGACGTGCAGGACGTTCGGGCGGTCGAAGGCCCGGAACCGCTCGAACGCGGCGCGGAAGGCCTGGAGCTCCCGCTTCGCTCGCGCCTCCTCGACCCGTTGCGGGATCGCGCGCGACCGTACTCCGCCTTCGCGGAACCGTTCGTGCGCCTCCGCGAGGCTCGGCAGGGTGCGCGCGAACTCCTCGAGGCTCACGTGCAGCGTTCGCCGGGAACCGTACGCCGCCTCGACGTCCGCGGCCTCCGTTTCCCAAGGGCCCCCCCGCCCGAACCGCTCCGGCCGGCTCGGGGCGGAACTGACCCCGAACGCCGGGCTGACGGTGAGGGCGGCGGCGGCGGACGGGAAGAGCCGGTCGACCCGACGATGGGCCGGCCAGTCCCACGGCCCGTCGACGTCCCGGGGCAGCGCGCGTCCGGGCGCCCGGTAGAGGAAGAGGGGGAACCCGGCGGCCGCGAGGCGTCGCCCCGCGGCGAGGACCTCCTCGATGTCCCCGAGCCCGCCGCCGACGACCGCCGGGAACAGGTAGACGTCGACGCCCGCGCGGCCGCGCGACGGGCTAGTCGACCGGTCGGTAGAGCGTCCAGGTCGGGATGGCATCGCGGAACCCGGCTCCGTGGAGCGCGGCCCGTCCGCGCTCGTTCTCCTCGGGAGCCATTGACAACAATCGGGGGGCGTGCCGCGCCGCGCACCACGCCCCGGCGAACCGCACGAGCCCGGTCGCGTGCTCGGGTGCGACCGACTCGTCGACGATCGGGTTGGAGATGTGCGCGGCCTCGGTCGCGGGCGTGACGGTCGCGGAGACCCACGCCTTCGGACCGGTGCCGTCGTCGAGCACCCAGGCCGCCGTCTCGCTCGCCATCATCTCCCCGACCCACGACGACGGAGTGAGGTCGCGCTCCGACGTCGGAAGGACGGTCTGGACCACGATCGGGCTCCCGCGCCGGGAGATCTCGGCCAGCGCGTTCGCATCGCGGCGGTCGAACGCGCGCAGCCCGGGGACGTGCGCGGGCGGCGGGAGGAGCGTCTCGGGGTGCTCGTGCGCGAGGTAGGAGGCGGCGCGCAGGGGACGGTAGCCGATCTTCTCGTAGAGGGCCCGGGCCGGCGCGTTCGCGGCGAGAACGTCGAGCGCCACGAACGCCTGGCCCCGCGCCCGGGTCGCGGCCCGGGCGCGCTCGAGCAGGTCCCGGGCGATCCCGCGGCGCCGGTAGGCGGCGTCGACCACGACCATGCTGATGTACCCGGTCCGCCGAGAGAACGTGAGCAGGGTCGTCGCCACGATCCGGCCGTCGCTCTCGGCCACGAAGAAGCGGAAGACCGGCCGGCCGACCAGCCGGAAGAGGGCGAGCAGGAACCGCACGTGCGGGCGGAACAGCCGTCGGACGATCCGCTCGATCCCCTCGGGCCGGCTGCCGAGGAGGGCCTCCTCCTCGGGGAACTCATTCTTCAGGAACCGGATCAGCTGCGGTGCGTCCCCGGCGCGCAGGTCCCGGACGTTCACGGCTCGTCGTCCTCGCCGCCGCTCAGGATCGCGGTCTCGAACAGCAGGCGGACGGTGGGAGGGCTGCGGTCGAGCTCGACCTCGGGGATCGGCAGGCGCGCGAGGCGGTCGAGCTCCTCCTCGCTCAATCGGTCGCGCGCGTCGACGAGCGCGCGGTGGACGAGCGGGTCCGGTATCCCGTGGGAGAGCCGCCCGAGCGCCTGGATGGCGGCATCGAACAGACGGCTGTCGGCGTCCGACGCCAGCAGGCCCTCCCCTTCGGAGCCTTTCGGGACGGGCGCCGGGGGTCCGTCGGGCCGGCTCTGGTGGAGGATCCGCACGAGCGCCTCGCGCGCCCCGTCGTCGCGCAACGCCCCGAGCGCCCAGATCGCCGCGAGGCGCACCTCCGCCGAGGGGTCCTTGAGCTCCTCCCGGATCCGGGGGGCCGCTTCGGCGAGGCCGAGGCGGCCGAGCGCGTAGATCGCCCCCCGCCGGGGCCACGGATGGGGGTCGCGCAGCGCGTCGAGCAGCAACGAAAGGTCGTCGGACGAACCGACCTCCCCGAGCGCGACCGCGCAGGCCCCGCGCACCGACCACGCCGGGTCGGCGAGGTGGGCGAGGGCGACTCGGTGGGCCTCGGGACTGTGCATCTCGCCGAGGGCGTGCACCGCACAGACCGTCACCCAGTGGGCGGAGCTCTCGGCCGCGGCGACCAGGGCCGGGGTCGCCTCGGCCGCCCCGATCCGCCCGAGCGCGACGATCACGGCCGGTTTCTCCCAGGTCTCGGGCGTCGTGAGGCGCCGGAGCAGCGCCGCCACGCTGTCGCGGTCCTTGTGGCGACCGAGCACCACCGCGGCGGCGACCCGGACCCGGCGCGCCGGGTCCTCGAGGAACGTCCGGATCAGGGCCACGTCGGGGTCGTCGGCCCGACCCAGGGCCAGCACGGCCTCGCGCCGGACGCGGTCGTACGGGTCGGCGAGCATTCGGCGCACCGCCGCGAACGCCGCGTCGGTGCCGACCCGCCCGAGCGCCGTCGCGACCGCCCGGCGCACCTCGGGCCCCGGGTCGTCCGTGTGGGCCTCGAGCGCGGAGGAGGAACGGGGGTCCGCGAGCGAGGCGAGCGCGTACCCCGCCTTCGTACGGACCGTCGCCTCGGGGTCGTCGAGCGCGTGCTCGAGCACCCCGTGGCTGTCCGGGTGACCGATCGCCCCGAGCGCCTCGACGGCGGCCGCGCGCACCGGCGGGTCGGGGTCGCTCAGGACCGTCACGAGCGTCGCGCGGGCGCGCGGGTCGCGCAGGATCCCGAGGGCGATGGCCGCGGTCTCGCGGATCCCGGGCACCGGGTCGCTAAGGGCGACCAGGAGGAGGCGCAGGTCCGGTTCGTTCCCGGGGTGCACGCTCGCCCGGATCGCCGCGGCCCGCTCGGAGGGGGTCGGGTCGTTGTTCCCCGTTCCCCGTCGTGCGGTCGCGGCCCGCCGTGCCCGCGGCTTCCCGGCAGGGTTCCCCCGTCCGGTCACGCCGGGTGGACCGGTCGGGAGAGAAAAGCCTGCGCTACGGAGCGGCACTTGGGACCAGGAGCGACTGGACCGGGGCCTCGGGCGACCGGTACCGTTCGCGGGGCGGCGCCGCCCCGAGGCCCCAGCGCTCGCCGAGCTGCGCCCGGTTGACTCCGAACGGGGCGAGCAGCGTCTCGGCGTCGCGCGCGAGCAGCTCGAGGTACGCCCCCGCGTCGTACCGCTCCTCCCCCGTGAGCAGCTCCGCGGCGCGGACCCGATGGCGGAACGACCGGCTCTCCCGGTCGAGCAGGACGAACCGCACGACCTCGCCGGCGCCCCGGGCGGCCCCGGCCTCGGCGAGCTGGCGGAGCGCGGCGACCGAGTCGGTGAACGTGACGAACGCCTCCGGCGCCTGCCCGATGCGGTGGCTGATGAGGAGCTCGTCGACCGGCCAGTCGCCGGCGCGGACGCGGGAGGCAAAGAGGTCGGCCCGGGCGAGGGCCCGCGGGAGGAGGGACCGCACCCCCTCCGCGTCCCGGGCGCGGCGGAAGAGGGCGAGGACCTCGCTTTCGAACCGGCGCAGGAGGGTCGGCGTGTCGTGGCGGCGCCCCCCGATCCCGCGCAGCTTGAACTCGCCGTGCTCGTAGCACCCGTAGTACCGGTTCGGCACCCCGAGGCCGTGGGTCACCGCCGGCAGGAAGACGATCCAGCGGTACCGGCCCTCGTAGCCGAGCGGGAGGTCGAAGCGCGCGCTCATGCGCTCGGCGAACGCGCGGGGGTCCGGCGGGCGGTCGGGGTCGAGCGGGCGCAGCCAGAGCGAATCGACGATCCCGTGGAGGACCGCGTAGCCGGACCGCTCGGCCTCGGGAAGGAGCGCGGCGAGCAGGTCGCGCGCGTAGGCGTTGATCGCCTCGTGGCATTCGATGCGGCCGAAGCGCGCGTTGCGGTAGCCCTGGTAGCCGAACGCCGTCACGAGGATCCACTTGAGCATCTTCACCCGACGGGCGAGGCGCGCCGCCTCCTCGGCGGGGACCCCGGGGCGCTTGAGCGCGGCCTTGTAGGCGAGGCGCCGCGCGAGGAGCGGGGCGAGCGTGCGGGGGATCAGCCCGACCCGCCGCGTGCACGAGCGGTAGCCGAGCCCCGGCGCCCGAATCGGGCTCTTCGGGCAGCAGCGGCACTCGAGCGTCTCCGCGGAGAGGTTCTTCCGCACCATGATGTGCGGGTAGAGGCTCGCGAAGTCGAACTCGTCGACGTGGTCGTGGACGCCGACCGGAGGAAGGAAGATCACGCCGCCGCGGTCGGCGGCGACCAGGTGGTCGCCGCGCCGGAAGTCCTCGGGGCGGTTCTTCTTCCACGGCACGTGCGCGCCGAGCGCGAGCGCCTGGGCCATCTCCATCGCCGTGAAGCACGTCCCCGGCGACTGGCGGACGACGGTCGCGAGCGAGAGCCGGGAGAGGCGCGCGGCGTCCACGAGGCCGGCGATCTCGGCGTCGTCGTAGAGGAACGAGTTCTCCCGGTCGATGTGGAAGCGGCCGGGCAGGGGGTACGCCGCCGACCGGTACAGCACCCGGCCGTACGACTCGAACGAGCGGGCCGGCCGGGACGGCCGGAACCCGACCCGCTCCCGTCCGAGCGCGAACTCCTCGGGCGTGAGGCCGCACGCGGCGGCCCGCCGGTAGAGCCACGGCAGGTCGAACGCGTCCCCGCCCTGGGTGAGGAGGACGTCCGGGTCGCTCCTCGCGAGCTCGTCCACGAGCGCGCGCAGTAGGTCCTCTTCGGGCCCCTCGAGCGTGACGTCCCCGAGCCGGACCGACCCGAGCCGGCCGTTCGGCGGCGGGATGCGGCCCCGCCGCTCGCCCGCGATGCGGACCTCGAGCCGGGCGGTGCGCAGCGGCGGGGTCGCGTAGTCGATCGTCTCGGGGGGCTCGGTCGCGCGGAGGTCGGCGCCGCTCCCGACCACGGGAGCGAACGGGTAGAGCGCGTGGGTAAGATGGTAGAGCTGGGGCGCGGTCAGGTCGACGTCGTAGAGCGTGAACGTCTCGTAGCCCCCGAGCGCGTCGACCGTCCGGGCGAGCGCCCGGCGCCCGGAGTGGAGCGCCGGGGTGACCGAGAGGAGCGCACGGGCGCGCCGGTCGAAGAGGGACGGGCGTCCCGCGCCCGAACGGACGTCGGCGACGACCGGGAGACCTCCGAGGCGTCGGGCGAGGTCGGCGAGCGCCGGGCGCGGGCCGGTGACGAGGAACGGCGGCCGGTACTCGACGGCGGTGCGCCGCACGCGCCCGGTCCGCCGCTCCTTGACCCAGAGGACGACCGAGCGTCCGTCGTCGCTCTCGGTGATGTCGAGCAGCCAGCCGTCGGGCGTCGTGGTCCGGGGCCCCCGCGCTAGGGGCGGGGCGACCGCTCGGCCGTCCCGGCGCGCACCCGCGCGGCGAGGTCCGTGAGCACGGAGAGCAGGATCGATTCGAGGAGGTCGGGGCTCCCCACGTACGTCGCCTGGGCGGCGTAGCGGCGGGCGCCGGTGCGGACCATCTCGAACGCGGCCCGCTCCTCGGGCGTCGTGAGCAGGCGCGCGAACTCGTCCCAGCGTTTCATCCGCTCTTCGAGCGCCTGACGGTAGGTCGGGGCGGTACGTCCCACGCGATCACCTCCTCGGCGGAACCGCCGCCGAACTCGTCGATCCCCCGCTGGCCGGCCGGCCGCGGCACGAGCGCGAGCCGCGCGTCGTCCCGCAGCGCCCTCAGGCGCACGGTGCCGGGACCGCGCGCGAACGTGACGAGGTCGGACCAGGGAGGTCCCTCGTCCGCGAGGCCGGGGAACTGGTCGAACCCCGCCGCGCCGAGCGTGAGGAGGAGCGGGACGTGAATCTCCGATAGGAGCGGCGCGAGCGCCCGGGCGATGTGGCGCAGGAGCGCGGTCTGCTCCTCGGCCGGGATCTCGTCGTCGGCGAAGAGCGCCGGAAGGTCGTGCCCGACGAGCAGGGTCGGCGGGTGGCGTCGCGCCTCCGCTGACCAGCCGTCCACGAGGGCGACCATCTGGTAGGCGGTGAACGCCCGGGCGAGCCGGATCCGCCGGAGCGTCTCGGTCGCATCGACCCCGAGCGAACGGCCGAGCTCCCCGATCCGGTACGGGTGGAACCGGTTCGCTCCTTCGAGGAGGGAGATCCGGCCGCGGGCGACCGCGTTCCCCGCGTAGAGGAGCTCGAGGATCGGCTCGACGGCCGGGCGGGGGCCGACCCAGAGCGTCGCTTCGCCCGGGGCGAAGCGGCGGGCGAGCCAGGGAAAGAGCGCCGGGGAAGAAGGAAGGAGCGGCGCGGACCGGACCCGCCGGGGATGCGGCACGAGGCGGACCCGGTCCGTCCGGGGGAGGGAGGACGGCTCGGGGACGTCGGGGAGCACGGGCGCGAACGGCTCCGTCTCCTCCGGCGCGATCGCCGACACCACCGGGTCGAGGTCGAGCATGAACCGAGAGCGCGCCTCCGACGGTTTCCATCGCCGGGAGCGCTCTAAAGCGGCGGCTCGGGAGACGTTGAAACGCACCGGTAACACGGTGTTTCGCTCGCGCCGACCGCGGTCGGCGCGGGCGGGCGGCCGCCGGGAGGTCCGTCGATCCGCCGGGCTCCTCGGAGGGGCAACGGTGCGCTTCCCGTCGAGCGAGCGCGACGTCGCGCCCTCCCGAGGGCGCGCGGTCCCGTTGCGTCTATCGGTCGGCCTGCCGGTGGGCCTCGACGAACCAGAGCCACTTGTCGACGCCGCGGGAGATCTCGGTGAAGATGTCCGCCGTGTCCTTGTCGCCGAGGTCGTCCGACCGGTCGATCGCCGCCCGGACCAACGTGCCGAACGCGGCCAGCGCGGTCGTGACCGCCTCGACGTGTTGGCGTCCCTCTTTGACGAGGGGGTACTCGGGGAGGGTCGTGCGCGTCGCGACCTGACGGGAGGTGCCGTGGACGAGACCGCCGAGCTGCACGCCCCGCTCGGCGATCAGGTCGACGTAGTCCTCGACGTCCTCGTTGATCTTGTCGAACAGCTCGTGCAGCGAGACGAACGTCGGACCCTTGACGTTCCAGTGGGCCTGCTTCATCTGGGTCTGCAGGTCGATCGCCTCGGCGAGGCGGGCGTCAAGGAGGGCGATCAGGGAGTTCCGGGCGTCCTCGGGCAGGTCGTTGTGCACGGGATACACTACATGGCCCGTGCCGTTCGGAGGGGTTCGGTCGCTCATCGGGGAGCGCGAGGTCGCCGGGCGGGAAGACCCTTCCCCCGGGTACGAGGTTTCGCCCCGGCCGCAGCGAACGTTCCGGACCCCGTCCGCCCTAGGGGACCCACGCGCCGGGCTTTCTCAACGGCTCCGTCCCCTCGACGAACCCGGGGGCCGAGCACACGCGGGACAGCCCGAGAGACCGAGGGCGGGGGACGCCGCAAAGAACACCGGCGAAGGGTGCGTGCGCCGTAGACAGACGAAGAGACGGCGTTCGGTGCCGTCGCGCGCGCGGAACGGATAGAGCCGCCAGTACACCACGCGGACGGGCCGCGCCGGCCGGACCCGGGCGAGCGCGCGCTCCGCGGTGCGGCCGAGCTCGGGGCCGTGGCGTGAGGCGATCCGCAGGTCGGACCCCTTCACCAAGCTCGGCGGCCGGGCCCACCGGCGCAGTGCGGTCCGCACCTTCGAGGTCGGGTCCCCTCGCGTCCACTCGGCATACGAGGTCACCGAGACCACGCCCGAGGGGCACGCGCGGACCGTCCACATCCCCGGGAGCGCGCTCCGGGGACGATAGACCCGGATCGGCCGGTCGCAGTGACGATAGCAGGTCCCGCCGGGCGATGCGAGGGCGGCGCGCAGGACGCTCGGGATCGCTCCGCGACGCGTCACGCCGACCTCTGCTCCCGCACCGACCGCAGCCACTCGCTCCGGGAGAGGTCGTCCCAGGCGCGGGAGGTCCGAGGTACCTGCTCGGAGAACCCGGTCAGCAGATGCTGGACGCGCCCGTCCGACCATTCGAGGAATACCTGAGGGATCAGGTAGTCCGGCGACGCGTCGCCGGCTTGCCGTACGAGGCGGTCCGCCTCCCGCTCCTGCGCTCGCCGATCGATGTCGAGCGTGCGGAACCGTGCGCCGAGCTGCTTCGCCAGACGCCGGCCCTTGCGTACCGACACGGGCACGCAATGCGGGCACCACTGGGCGAGCACGACCGTCAACCGTTGGGGTCGGACGCGGACCACCCGTGCGGCCACGACACCGTCAGGGCCCCGCGCCCGCATTAGTGAGCGGGGCGCCGCGTAGGAATGCTCCGGCGGGTCGCCCGGGGCGTTCGGCCCCGTTCGCTAGGATTTATCCCCTGCGCTCCTTCGAACGAGAGGGTCCCGCGGCGCGGACCGGGAGATGCGAACATGGGGTACTTCGTGGTGATCAACGAGCAGGGGCCGGCGTGGGTCCCTTCGCGCCCGATGCGCGAACAGGAAAAGTGGGCCGAACACGCCGCGTTCGTGAACGGGCTCCTGGATGACGGGTTTGTCGTGCTCGGCGGCCCGATCCCCGGCGCTCCCATCCACCGGGCCCGCCTGATCGTCCGCTCGTCGAGCGAGGAGGCGGTCCGGGCGCGTCTCGCCGACGACCCGTGGATGCGGATGGGGCTGCTCCAGAACGTCTCGATCGAGGGGTGGGACGTCCTGGTCAGCAAGGACGACTGACCGTCCTTCGGGGGGCCGCGGGGCGGAGTCTACGCTCCTACGCGTCGAGGCGGCCCCGGCGGGACGGGGCGGGCAGTCCGAGCTCGTCGGAGAGGGTGCGGCAGTTCACCGCCGCGTCCCCGCGGAAGTGGTTGTTGAAGAAACCGTAGACGGTGGCGACCTTCTCGGTCAGCGTCTGGATCCGGGGCACCCAGGCGGCGACCTCCTCGCGCGAGTAGGTGTAGTCGTACCAGAGCGGGCTCCCGTGCCCGTGCCAGCGGACGTAGGCGAACGGCGCCGTCGTCTCGAGCGCGACCGGCAGATGGGGCCCGTCGACGATGACGTGCGCGAGCCCGAACTCCCGCAGGAGAGCGTACGCCTCCGGGACGAGCCAGGAGCGCTCGCGGAACTCGACCGCGACGGGGAGGTCGCGCGGTAAGGTCTCGTAGAACCGACGGACGGTCGCCGCCTCGAACGGCAACGACGGGGGGAGCTGGAGGAGCGCCGCGACGAACTTTCCGGCCTCGCGGATCGGCTTCAGGACCGAGAGGAACCGGGCGAGCTCCTCGTCGGTCCCCACGAGACGCAGGTCGTGGGTGATCGACTGGGGGAATTTCGCCGCGAACCGGAACCTCGCCGGGGTGCGCCGGACCCAGGAAGCGGCCACCGACGGGGGCGGGAGGCGATAGAACGTCGAGTTCACCTCGACGATCGGGAACAGGCTCGCGTAGTAGCGCAACTTGTCCGAGGCGCCCCGCGGCGGATACACGCGCCCGACCCACTCCGGGTAGTCCCATCCGCTCGTACCGAGGAGGATGTCGCTCACGGACTCGTCGTCGACCGGATGGCGAACGGCCGGTTAATGCCTCCGGACCACGGACCGGACGGCCCGCGGGTCCCCGGAGCCGCGCGCGCCCGAACGCCGCCCCCGCCTCCCCGAGGGGACCTTCGCGGGAACTCAACCCTAAATAGGCAAGGGATGGTGGTCGAGCGGGGATAGTGCCGTGGTGCTGGTGGACATCGATCTCGGCAAGTGCACGGGCTGCTCGCACTGCCGCGACGTCTGCCCGGTGAACGTCTTTGACCTCAAACCCCGCGACCAGTTCCCCGACGTGGTCGATGACCCCGCGGTCGGTGCGAAGTTCCAGTTCCGGGGCGAGAAGTCGGTCGCCGTCCATGGGCCGGACTGCATCGTGTGCGAGGCCTGCCTGTTCGAGTGCGAAGGCGAGTGCATCCTCATCACGGACGACGAGGGGCACGTTCACAGCTCCGTCTACAAATGAGGCTCCGGCCACCGACCGGGCGAGCGCGCGACGCTCCGGCCGGGGCTGACGTTAAATAGGCCAAAACCCCGCCGGCGTCACCGTGCCCGATCTACCGAAAGAGCCGGGGCCCACCGTCGTGCTCGGGGAGCGGGAGCTGGCCATCGGGTTCCGCCTGATCGGGCTCAAGGACGTCATCGAGGTCACCCCCGAGAACTCCGTCGCGGAGTTCCAGCGCGTGATGGCGGAGGGCCGGTACAGCCTCGTCATCGCGAGCCAGGCGATCCGCGCCCGCCTCAACGAGGCGCAGCGGGCGAACGCGGACGCGTCGCTCCAGCCGCTCGCCGTCTTCGTCCCGACCCCGACCGGTGAGTTCGAGGTCGAGAGCATCAACGCGCTCGCGAAGCGCGTGCTCGGGGTTACGCTCTCGGTTCCGTCGTAGGAGGAGAAGATGTCGGGGGTCATTGCACGGGTTTCCGGTCCGGTGGTCATCGCGGACGGCCTCGAGAACGCGAAGATGTACGACGTCGTCCGCGTCGGGTCGCTCGGACTCGTCGGCGAGATCATCCGGCTCGTCGGCGGCACCGCGACCGTCCAGGTGTACGAGGACACGACCGGCATCCGCCCGGGCGACCCGGTCGAGAACACGGGCCAGGCGCTGAGCGTCGAGCTCGGGCCGGGCCTGCTCAAGTCGATCTACGACGGCGTCCAGCGCCCGCTCGACGTGATCCAGAAGAGCGTCGGCGACTTCATCACCCGCGGCTTCGCCGCCGCCCCGCTCGACGAGAAGGCGAAGTGGGAGTTCAAGGCCCTCGCGAAGGCCGGCAGCGAGGTCACTCCGGGGACGATCCTCGGGACGGTCCAGGAGACCGAGCTCATCCTCCACAAGGTGATGGTGCCGCCCGGAGTCCAGGGCACCCTCGCGAAGCTCCAGAGCGGAACGTACACCGTGCGCGACCCCATCGGCTCGGTCACGACCGCCTCGGGAGCCGTCCCGCTCTACCTCTCGCAACGGTGGGTCGTCCGGGTCCCGCGCCCGGTCACGGAGAAGCTGCCGCCCGATATTCCCCTCGTGACCGGCCAGCGGGTCGTCGACAGCTTTTTCCCGGTCGCGAAGGGCGGGACGGCCTGTATCCCCGGACCGTTCGGGAGCGGCAAGACCGTCATGCAGCAGCAGCTCGCCAAGTGGGCCGACTCGGACATCGTGGTCTACGTCGGCTGCGGCGAGCGGGGCAACGAGATGACGGAGGTCCTCGCGACGTTCCCGAGCCTCCAGGACCCGAAGTCGAAGCGCCCGCTGATGGAACGAACGATCCTCATCGCGAACACCTCCAACATGCCGGTCGCTGCGCGCGAGGCAAGCGTCTACACCGGGATCACGATCGCCGAGTACTACCGGGACATGGGCTACGACGTCGCGCTCATGGCCGACTCGACCAGCCGGTGGGCCGAGGCGATGCGGGAGATCTCGGGCCGCCTCGAAGAGATGCCCGGCGAGGAGGGCTACCCGGCCTACCTCGGCCGCCGCATCGCGGAGTTCTACGAGCGGGCCGGGCGGGTCGTGACGCTCTCCCCCGAGGGCCGGACGGGGTCGATCACCGTCGTCGGCGCCGTGTCGCCGCCCGGCGGGGACACGTCCGAACCGGTCAGCCAGAACACCCTGCGCGTCACGCGCGTCTTCTGGGCGCTCGACGCCTCGCTCGCGTCGCGCCGGCACTTCCCGTCGATCAACTGGCTGCAGAGCTACTCCCTCTACATCTCCGACCTCGAGCCGTGGTACCGCAAGGAGCTCTCGAAGGAGTTCGTCTCGCTGCGCCAGCGCGCGCTCGAGCTCCTGCAGAAGGAGTCCGAGCTCCAGGAGATCGTGCAGCTGGTCGGGGTCGACGCGCTTCCCGAGCGGGAGAAGGCGACGCTCGACGTCGCGCGGATGCTGCGCGAGGACTACCTGCAGCAGAGCGCCTACGATGAGGTCGACACGTACACCTCGATCCAGAAGCAGGTGCGGATGCTCCGGGCCATCCTCGCGTTCGGCGACCGCGAGCAAGAGGCGATCGTTCGGGGCGCCACCGTCGCCCAGCTCTCGAAGCTTCCCGTGCGGACCAAGCTCTCGCGCATGAAGTGGATTCCCGAGGCGGATCATTCGGCCCAGTTCGACCAGCTCGAGCTCGAGATGACCCAGTCGGTCGCGGCGGTCGCCGCGACGGGAGGGAGCTGATGGCGTCGAAGGGCGGCGCGGGGCCGAGGTCGGGCCCCGAGGTCCCGGTCGACTACCGTACCATCGACCGCGTGGCGGGTCCGCTGATCTTCGTGCGCGACGTCGCGAACGCCGCCTACGGGGAGATCGTCGAGATCGCGCTGCCGAACGGGGAGCGGCGCCAGGGTCAGGTCCTCGATTCGCGCAAGGGGCTCGCCATCGTCCAGGTCTTCGGCCCGACGATGGGGATCAACGTCGAGGAGACCAGCGTGAAGTTCCTCGGCGAGGTCGCGACGCTCAGCGTCTCGGACGAGCTGCTCGGCCGCGTCTTCAACGGGCTCGGCGAACCCCGGGACGGGGGGCCGAAGATCGTGAGCGGCACCCGGCTCGAGATCGTCGGGAACGCGATGAACCCGTACTCCCGGGAGGAGCCGAGCGAGTTCATCCAGACGGGGATCTCCACGATCGACGTCAACAACACGCTCGTCCGCGGCCAGAAGCTACCGATCTTCTCGGCCGCGGGGCTGCCGCACAACCAGGTCGCCGCCCAGATCGTCCGGCAGGCGAAGCTGCGCGACTCGACCGAAGGGTTTGCGGTCGTCTTCGCCGCGATGGGGATCACGAGCGAGGAGGCGAACTACTTCCTCCGTGAGTTCCAGTCGACCGGGGCGCTCGAGCGCGCCGTCGTCTTCCTGAACCTCTCCTCCGACCCGTCCATGGAGCGGGTCGTGACGCCGCGCATGGCGCTCACGGCCGCCGAGTTCCTCGCCTACGAGCGCGACCTGCACGTCCTCGTCATCCTCACCGACATGACGAGCTACTGCGAGGCGCTGCGCGAGGTCTCCGCCGCGCGGGACGAGGTGCCGGGCCGCCGGGGCTATCCGGGATATCTCTACACCGACCTCGCGACGCTCTACGAGCGGGCCGGGAAGATCCACGGCCGCAAGGGGTCGATCACGCAGCTGCCGATCCTGACGATGCCGGCCGACGACGTCACGCACCCGATCCCCGACCTCACCGGGTACATCACCGAGGGGCAGGTCTACGTCAGCCGGGAGCTCCAGCGCAAGGGCATCTACCCGCCGATCGACGTCCTGCCGAGCCTGTCGCGGCTCATGAGCCTCGGGATCGGCAAGGGCCGCACGCGGGAGGACCACCGCGGCGTCTCCGATCAGTTGTTCGCGGCCTACGCGACCGGGAAGGACCAGCGGGCCCTCTCCGCCATCGTCGGCGAGGAGGCGCTCAGCGCCACCGACCGGATCTACCTGAGGGCGGCCGACCGGTTCGAGAAGGAGTTCGTCAACCAGCGGCCCGACGAGGACCGGACGATCGATGAGAGCCTCGCGATCGCCTGGGACATCCTTTCGGACTTCCCGGACTCCGAGCTCAAGCGGATCCGCCCGGAGTTCATCGAGAAGTTCCGCGTCCGACCTCCCCTCACCGGCGCGTAGGAACCCTCCGTAGGTCCCATGCCGATCGAGAACGTGCGACCGACGCGCCTCGAACTCCTGCGCACGCGCCGGCGCATCGGGGTCGCGAAGCGGGGCCTGAACCTCCTCAAGCTGAAGCGCTCGGCGCTGATCGCGGAGTTCTTCTCGATCTCGCGCGAAGCGCTCCGGCTGCGGGGCGACCTCCAGGCACGGATCGCCCGGGGCTACGAGTCGATCCGGATGGCGGAGATGATGGAAGGACCGACCCGCCTCGAGAACATCTCGATGCTGCTCCCCGACGTCCGCCCGGTCGCGGTCTCCACCCGGAACGTGATGGGCGTACGGACCCCCCGCGTCGACCGGGGCGGCTACGCGCCGACGGCGGCGCACTCGCTCCTCGACCTCCCGACCTCGATCCAGGAGTCGATCCGCCACTTCCAGGGGATCTACCAGGTCGTCCTCGACATCGCCGAGAAGGAGAACGCCCTGCGCCGCCTGCTCCGGGAGATCGAGAAGACGAAGCGGCGGGCGAGCGCGATCGAGAACGTCCTCATCCCGCGGCTCCAGGGCATCGTGCGCTACATCAAGTTCCGGTTCGACGAGCTCGAGCGCGACTCGTTCAGCATGCTGAAGGCTGTCAAGCGCAAGATGGAGCAGGAGGGCGAGGGGATTGCCGCCGGCGCGTGAGGTCGCCCGGCCCCCGGCCGTCCGGCCCCGGGGCCTGCGGGGCCGTTCCTCGAAGTTCGCGGGAGGATCTCCATGAGCGAAACGACCCCGGGCCCGATCGCGTCCGACGGCGGGACGATCGACGCCCTCAAGCGGATCAAGGCGACCGAGGCCGAATGGGACGGGAAGGTCGCGGCGGCGCGCCGGGACGCCGAGGCGTCCCTGCGGCGGCTGCACGACGAGCTCGAGGCGACCGTCCAGGCGGCGCACGCCGCGGCGGAGGCCGAGCGCGCCCGGGCGCTCCAGCGGGCCCGGGCCGCCGCCGAGGTCGAAGCCGAAGGGATCCTCGCCGAGGGACGCGCCGCGGCTTCCGCGGCCGCGACGACCGCCGGCAAGCGACCGGCCGACCGCGAGGACGAGGTCCTCGCGGCGGTCCTCGGGAGCCTCTCGGTCGCGTAGGGAACCCGAACGATGCTGCGCCCGGTCCGGATGGTCAAGGTCGGCCTCCTCGGCCTCCGCGACGACGAGGAGCGGATCCTCACCCTCCTCCACGACCTGCGGGTCGCTCAGGTCGAGGCGCTGCCCCCCGAGGCGATGGCGGAGCTCGGACCCGAGCGGGGTTCGGAGGTCCTGCGGCGCGTCGGGGACGAGACACTGCGCTTCCGCGGACTGCTCTCCGCTCTCCCCCATCTCGGCGCGCCCGTCCCCCGGCGTTTCGATTCGGTCGCCGACATCTTCGCGGCCGCGGCGTCGGTCCCGATCGACGCGGAGGTCGGGGAGCTGAAGCGCGAGGACGACCGCCTCCTGACCGAGACGAAGGGCGCCGAGGACACCCTCCACCTCCTCGAGCACCTCACGTTCTACACCGACCGTCTCGAGTACCTGCGCTCCCCGAGCTTCCTCACGTTCTACGGCGAGGCGAAGGCGGAGGCGTTCCCCGAGCTCCGGCGCTCGCTCCCGGCGGGCGCCGACGCCCGGTTCCTGGTCGGCCCGGTCGGGGAGACCGTGCCGTTCCTGGTCGTCGCCCGCCCGGCGGGCGCGGACGCGCTCGGCCGGGCCGCCCAGAGCCGCGGGGTGAAGCTGACCGCGCTGCCGCCGTTGTCCCGGACCCCCCGGGAGGAGACGGAGGACCTGCGGGCGCGCCTCGACGGGATCGCGGCGCGCCGCCGGACGATCGCCGAGCGGTTGCGCGAGATCGCGCGGGAGTGGTACCCCACGGTCGCCGCGATCGAGGAGGCGCTCGCGGTCGAGAACCGCAAGGCGGAGGTCCTCGCGAAGCTCGGGGCGAGCCGGTCGGTCTTCGCGCTGGAGGCGTGGGTCCCGGCGCGCGACGTGGAGCGCCTGAAATCCGTCCTGCGGGGGGCCACCGACGGCCGGACCTACTTCTACGACGTCCCGACCCACGAGGAACCGCCGACGATGATGAGCAATCCGGACGGGGTCCGTCGGTTCGAGTTCTTCATCCGGTTCTACTCGCTGCCCCAGGCGACCGAGTGGGACCCGACGCTGATCTTCGCGATCGTCTTCCCGATCTTCTTCGGCATCATGCTGGGGGACTGGGGCTACGGCCTCACGATCCTGCTGATCTGCTTCTGGATGATCCGCGGCTTCCCCGGCGCCCGCTACCTGCCCCGGGCGGGGAAGAACTTCGTCAAGCTCATCATGGGCCCGAAAGGGATGCAGCAGCTCGCCTGGGCGCTCCTCCCCGGCTGCGGGCTCGCGATCGCTCTCGGCCTGCTCTACGACTCGTTCTTCGGGCTCGACCTGTTCCACGTGCTCTTCGGGTTCAACGCCCCCACCGACCCGCTGCGGGCGGTGCCGTCGCTCCTGCTCATCGCCGGGTACATCGGCCTCGGGATGGTCACGCTCGGCTTCGCCCTCGGGGCGCTCAAGGAGTACTTCCACCACCACCCGCGCGGCGCGCTCGGGAAGGTCGGGGGCATCGCGTTCGCCTGGGGGATCGCCGGCTTCGGGCTCTCGGTGATCCACTACCACCAGATCTCGCTGCCCGCGAGCCCGGTCGTCCTCCTGTCGTACGTCGGGCTCGCGCTCGGCGTCGTCTTCCTGGTCGTCGGGGAGGGCGGCCTCGGGCTCCTCTCCCTCATCGACATCATCAGCCACATCCTCTCCTACACGCGGCTCGTGGGGATCCTGCTCTCCTCGGTCGTGCTCGCGATCGTGATCAACGACATCGCGGTCCTCGCCTGGCACGGCCCGCTCGGGCCCGTGGTCGGCCTGCTCATCGCCGCGATCGTCGTGGTCATCGGCCAGGCGTTCAACGTCATCCTCGGGGTCTTCGAGCCCGGGATCCAAGGCGCGCGGCTGATCTTCGTCGAGCACTTCTCGAAGTACTTCTCGGGGAACGGCAAGCCGTTCCACCCGTTCGGGGCCGCGCGCACGCACACGGTGAGCTCGATCGGGCCGGACGGGCAGGTCGCGCGCGGGCCGATCCTGCAGGGTCCGCCGAGCTAGCCGGCCGACGCGCCTAGAGGCGCGGCGACACGAGGAGCGGGGTCAGGCGCTCGGGGGAGAACCCGTAGAGCCGCCCGAAGACGATGCGGCGCAGGTCCCGCCGCTCGATCTCGGCGAGCAGGAGGTAGGCGAAGATCACCCCGAGGGAGAGCGGGTACGTCCGCAACCGCTTGAGCTCGGTCGCCGCCCGGTCGCGCTCGAGCGCGACCTCGTAGCCGGTCAGGCTCTGCCCGTTCGCGAGCTCCGCCGCGCCCTCGGCGATCGACGGGAACCGGGGCGCGAGGCGCTCGGCGAGCGCGCCGACGTCGCGCGCCGCGTAGAGGTCCGGCACCTGCGCCGAGGTGAGCGTGCCCCCCTCGAGCCAGCGCGGGACGACCTCGTCGAGCGGCAGGTCCGCGCTCTTGCCCTTCAGGAGGAGGAGCGCGTTCCGCGCGTCGACCTCGCTCTGCACGAGCGCGCGCACCGTCCACTCGTCGCCCTGGAAGAAGCGGGCGGCGGCGAGCACGGACCGGTAGTACTCCCGGTCGAGCGCGGCGAGGACGGGAAAGATGTCGTGCGTTCGCTCGAACGCTTCCAAGAGCGGGAGGATCGTCGCGCCGTAGCCGTACTTCACGAGCGCGGCGACGGTCGCCTCGAGCGTCGGCTGACCGAGGAGGATCCGGAAGTCGTCGAGCGTCATCACCCCCGCGTAGAGCCCGGCGGGGATGTCGCGGCTCGAGACGAGGTGGTCCTCGGTCTCGGTCACGGTGCGGCCCTGCGCCTTCGCCGAGAGGATCATCTCGATGTTCTGGATGTCCCAGCGGCCGAGGTACGCGGCGACGACCGGGCGTCCGGCGAACGGGGTCGCCTCGTAGGCGTGGCGGTTGCGCCGCACGAACGTGCGGTTGATCGCGATCTCGACCATCGTCGCGCCGGTGTGCGTCGCCCGGGCGTAGGCGACGTCCGCCGCGTACGGGGTCGTCTCGAGGAGCTTCGCGAACTCGTTCGGGTCCTTCGCGCTCACGAGCGTCGCGAAGGTCTCCTTGGAGAGGAACGCCGGGAACTCCGGCTTGAGTCGGCCAAGGGCGCTCGCGTAGGGGGAGCCGGCCACGACGACCTCCGTCCTAGGCGAGGAGCTCGCGGACCTTGTCCTCGCGCAGGCGCAAGAGCTCGTTGAAGGAGAGGTTCAGCCGGCGGCTCCCGTCCGGGGTCTCGGCGATGAGCCCCCCCAGGATCGGTTGCGGCGTCGGGTCGAACGACTTCCCCGCGACCTTGGCGAGCAGTCCGGCGTCGTCCGCCCGGCCGCTGACCTTGAGCTGCTTACCGAGCGCGTCGGTCGCGACCGAGTACATCCGCCGCAGCACGGCCGGATACGCCGACGACCCGGTGTACTCGGCGAGCAGGGTGCGGGTGTCGCCGATCGCGGCCTCGAGCCGCTTCTCGCGCGCCTCGTAGAGCATCTTCCGGGACTCGAGCTTCGCGGCCGCGAGGCGCTGCGCCCGCTCGCGGGCGACGTCAAGTTCGGTCGCGCGGGCCGCCTGGTCGCGCACCTCGGCGACCCGGCGCTCGCGCTCGGCCGCGATCCGGGCCGCCTCGGTCGCCCGGGACCGCTCGATGGAAACGAGCTCGGCCTCGCCGAGACGGCGGATCTCCTCGACGAGCGTCTCTAGGGTCATGCGCGGGAGAGCCGCTTAGAGGATGTTGAGCAGGAGAATGATCCCCAGCACGAATCCGATGATCCAGAGGGTTTCGGGAATGACGAAGAAGAACAGTACCTGGCCGAACTTCTCGGGCTTCTCGGCGATGATCCCCATCCCGGCGGCGCCGATGCCCGACTGCGCCATGCCCGTTCCGATGAGTCCACCGGCGATCGCGATACCGGCCGCGAGCGTTTCGAAGTCCGTTGCCATAGGGGGTTCCCGGGCGGGCCGAGAAAGGTCCGGTATATAACCCGTGCCGATTCCGCTACCGATGAGGCGGGGGCGCCGCCGACCGGCTTCGGCCTAGTCCGCGGCGTCGCCGTCGTCCGCGGGGCCCGGTTCCCCCGGGCTCCTCCGTTCCGCGTCGGTCCGCCGGGCGAGCGCGACCGCCCCGCCGAAGGTCACCCAGCCGAAGACGTAGGCGCTCCCGCAGATGACGCAGAACGCGCCGATGATGGCGAGCTGGACGTAGAGGAAGTAGAGCGACGCGGCCGTCCCGAGCCCGGTCACGACGACGAGGAGGTACGGCCAGGTCCGCGCCCCGGGCCACCGCTCGGCGATCCCGGCGATCACCAGGATGACGACGAACCCGAGGATCCCGATCAGCGAGTCGGGAACTCCGAACGTGGTCGTATGCCCGCTCGAATCGACCGCGCCGCACGAGAAGAACGAGTTGTACGTGCACAGGCGCTGCAGGGACGACTCGTAGACCTCGAGCGCGGTGAAGAGCGAGAAGATGAGTCCGAGCCCGCCGGTGATGTAGACGAAGCTGCGGAGGTTGCGCGTTCGCACGGTCTGCCCCGGATCAGGATATCGCCGCGACGTCGGAGGCGACCTGGCTCGCGGTGGTCGACGACCAGTGGTACTGGCTCGCGAGCTGCGACACCGACTCGCCCGACGCCTTCGCCATGAACGCCATCGTCCACCACGCCTGGGTCTGGACGACCGACCACGCCCCTCCGTTCTCGTTCGCCACTTGGCTCTGGACGGTCGACGCCCCGGTCCCGGCCCAGCTCGAAAGGCTCCCGGGGTCGATGAGCGAGCTCCCGCCGTGCACGTACTGGCCGTTCACGACCGCGAAGGGGATCGAGCCACCGGCGTACGCGTTCACGTACGCCGACTGATAGCAGTTCGAGGTGGTCGGGAACACCCCGTCGGACCCGGCGACGTACTCGCTCACCTGGAACGCCACGGTCGACGAGGAGAGCTGCGCGTTCGCGAGCACCATCTCGGGAGTGGAAGGATACGGTTCCCCGTTCCCGTTGTAGGAGTACGAGGGATAGGCCCCCGTGAGCGACCCGAACTCCGTCAGAGCCTTCCAGATCGCCCAGCTGCTGGCCGAGCAGTACGGGCACCACGTCGCCCCGTAGAAGTAGACGACCGGTCGGCCCCCATCGTGCCAGGCGGAGGCGGGGTAGGAGACCCATCCCGGCGCCGGCTGGGTGGTCCCCGAGGCCGTGGACGGGAGGTACGGGCAGCCGAAGAAGAGGACCCCTCCGGCCGCGATCATCCCGGTGATGACCAGCCCGAGAACGACCCCGGTGATGGTCGTCGTGCGCAGGATCTTCGACCAGCGCGGGCCGCTCGAGCGCCAGAGGCCGAAGACCAGAATGAACGCCCCGACCACGAGCCCGAGGGCAAGGTAGGGGATCGCCGGAAGGACCAGGCCGACGGGCGAGGGGACGAGGTAGGCCAGCGCGAACCAGATGGCGAAGATCGGCACGAGCAGAAAGCCGATCCGGGTAAGGTTCCAGCGGCGTTCGCGCGCCTCGGCCTCCTTCTTCACCTGCGCGGCCGACGGCTCGCGACGTCGGTCGCGCGAGCGCTGCCGGTGGTAGAGTCCGCGCAGGGCCCGACCGGTGTCCGTGACCGAAGCGTCGGGGTGGAACCCGACCTTCGGGTCCTCTGCGATCCGGTCCCAGTCCCATCCCTTGGACCTTAGCTCGTCGACCCGGTCCCAGTCCACCACGGACCGGCGAACGATACACCCCTTTTCCGTTTTTGCCCCCGCGGGCGGCGTTCGGGGGACCCGCCCGACCCCCCCACCGGCCTTTTACCCGGGACAAGGTGCGGGCGGAGCGATGCGGGTGACGTTCCTCGGGACCGCGGGTTCCTGGCCCACGAAGGAAAGGTCCGCGAGCGCGATCGCGCTCGACCTCGAGAAGGAGCTCATCCTGCTCGACTGCGGCGAAGGGACCCAGCGTCAGTTCTTCCAGTCGAGCGCCTCGTTCATGCGCGTGCGCCGGATCTTCCTGACGCACTTCCACGGGGACCACTTCCTCGGCCTGCCCGGGCTCATCCAGAGCATGTGCCTCAACCACCGGACCGAGCCGCTCGACATCTACGGACCGCCCGACGCGGAGGAGATGGTCGGACGCGCGCTCAAGATGGGGTACTTCACGCTCCGCTTCCCGGTCGAGGTACACTCGCTCGCGCCCGGCAGCTCGGTCGACCTGGACGGGTACTCGGTCCGCACGGCCCCCGCGGTGCATCCGGTCCCCGCCGTGGCGTATCGGGTGGAGGAGGGCCCGAAGCGGGGCCGCTTCGACGGCGCGCTCGCCCGCTCCCTCGGCATCCACGGACGGGATTTCGCCCGGCTCGAAGCCGGTGACCCCGTGCGGGTCGGCGACCGGGTCGTGCACCCCTCCGACGTGATGGGAGCCCCACGGCCCGGCCGTTCGGTGGTGTACTCCGGCGACACCGCACCCACGGAGGAGGTGCGCAAGCTCGCCCAGCGGGCCACGCTCCTCATCCACGAGTCGACCGTGGCCCAGGAGCTCGAGGGCGAGGCGAACGACTGGGGTCATTCTTCGGCGCGCCAGGCCGCCGAGCTCGCCCGGGCGGCGGAGGTCTCCGCCCTCTTCCTGACCCACTTCTCGGCCCGCTACAAGGAGCTCGCCGCGCTCGAGGAGGAGGCGCGCCTCGTCTTCCCCGGCTCCCAGGCGGCGCGCGACCTCCTCGACCACCTAATCCTCCAGCCATGATCCGCGCCGACCTCGTCGTGACGAACCTCGCCGAGGTCGTGACGCTCGCGCCGGGACCGGTACCCCGCGTCGGGGCGGCGATGGAGGAGGTCGGGCGCGTCCCGAACGGCGCGCTCGCGGTCGCCGACGGGCGGTTCGCCTGGGTCGGCCCCGAACGGGCGCTCGCCCGGAACGTCCGCCTCGGCCCCGGCGGCCGATCGGTCGACGGGAGCCGGGGGACCCTCGTCCCCGGTTTCGTGGACGCCCACACCCACGTCCTCTTCGCGGGGGACCGCGCCTTCGAGCTCCCGCTCAAAGCCGCCGGCGCCTCCTACGCCGAGATCGCGCGCCGGGGCGGAGGCCTCTACTCCACGGTACGCGCCACGCGGCGGGCGACCGACACCGAGCTCCTCCGGGAGACCGCGGCGCGCCTGCGCGCCATGGCCCGCTACGGGAGCACGAGCGTGGAGGTGAAGTCCGGCTACGCGCTGGACCATGCGGGCGAGCTCCGACTGCTCCGGTTGGTCCGCCGTCTCGCGCGGCGCACGGGCCTCCGCCTCGTGCCGACGTACCTCGGGGCGCACGCGGTCGCCCCGGAGTACCGGGACCGCCCGGACGCCTACGTCGACCGCATCGTGCGCGCGACGCTGCCGGCGGTGGCGCGGCAGCATCTCGCCCGTTTCTGCGACGTTTTCTGCGAACCGGGGTTCTTCTCGGTCGCCCAATCCGAACGGATCCTGCGGAAGGCCCTCTCCCTCGGCCTCGAGGTCAAGGTCCACGCCGAGGAGTTCGTGCTCTCGGGCGGCGCCGAGCTCGCCGCCCGCCTGCCCGCCCGCTCGGCCGAGCACCTGATCGAGGCGACCCGCTCCGACCGCGCGCGCCTCGCCGAGAGCGGGGTCACCGCCGTGCTCTTGCCGCTCACCGCGTTCGCGTCGTCGAAGGCCCGGCGCAGCCCGGCGCGGGAGATGGTCGACGCGGGGGTCCCGGTCGCGCTCGGGACGGACTGCTCGCCGAACTCCTGGGTCGAGGCGATGCCGCTCGTCCTCGCGCACGCCGTCCACGGCGGCCGCCTCTCCCCGGCGGAGGCGCTCACGGCAGCGACCGTGAACGCGGCGCACGCCTCCGCTCTCGAGGACGCGGGACGGATCGTCCCGGGGTTCCCCGCCGACTTCTCGGTGTTCGACCTCCCGTCGTCCGACCACCTGGGATACCGTTTCGACGCGATCCCGGCGCTCGTTTATCGTCAGGGAAATTCGATTTCCTCGCCGTGACTCCGTCAGTACATCTAAATAGGAGGGGTCTCCTGCTCGCCGGTCGAGGTCGCCAAACATGGCGGAGCGCGTAGGCAAGGAGCAGATCAAGCGAGAGAAGGGATACCTGTACTACCTCGGCAAGGACGGGTACCTCTGGAAGACCCCCACCAAGCTGAACAAGTCCGGCAAGAAGGGCCGCGTCGGAACGGAGAAGATCACCCGCCAGGACGGCTACATGTACTTCCTGGACAAGAAGGGCTTCGTTTCGCGCGCCAAGATGAAGAACGCCTGAGGGCCGCCCACCTTTTCCGGGGGACCTCGTAAGCCGAGGTCCCCCGATCCCAAGCTTCTGGATTCTCTCGGAACCCCTAGGGCAAATACCCGGAGCCCCTCGGTGCTCCCGGGGACCTTCCCATGGTCTGTCGGAACGACCCGGACGACCCTCGCAAGTGCGAGCGGTGCGGAGCCTTCCTCTGGGTCGCCGAAGAGGGCCTCTTCTGCGGGGACTGCGGCGTGCTGATGCCGTGCACGATGCAGGTCCGGCCGCCTCCGCCGAACCCCGAGACCGCGCCGGCGGGGCCCGTCCGGGTCCGATAGGGGCGCCGCAGGGTCCCGACGAAGAGACGGTAGACCCCGTCGAGCCCGAGGACGATCGGGAGGCCGATCTGGCTCGCCCGATCGAACCGGAGGACCGCTAGCGCGGGCCGCACGGGGTGCGACTCGTGCGCCCGGCGGCCGATCCCGCGCGGGACGGCGAGGAGCGCGACCGAGCTCGAGCCGGAAGGGTACTCGGGGATCCCCGGCGCGAATGCGAGTCGCGGGAACACGGGGTGACGACCGGAAAAGGCGACCGGGCACGCGAGCGCCGGCGGTCCCTGCGAGCCGACCCTCGGCTCGGAGCGGGAAAATCCCGTACTTGGACCGCGCGCGCGGCCGGCGGCCCCTCGCCCGCGCGTTCGCGAGGAACGGAGCCGCACCCCCACGCGTCCGGCCGAGCGCGCGGGGCGAGCGTGTCCCCCAACTCGCAAC
>Ga0335073_10001740_pt1 | contig 29344 bp, 14 predicted proteins | sample Lox_Sample_22_FD_207093 | JGI IMG/M metagenome (GOLD analysis project Ga0335073, IMG submission 207093) | Soil microbial communities from Loxahatchee National Wildlife Refuge, Florida, United States - Lox_Sample_2.2 | ecosystem: Environmental > Terrestrial > Soil > Wetlands | place: USA... | reverse complement strand
CGCGCTGAGCCGCAGCGGCCCTGGCCACCGGCTGACCCCCACCGAGCTGTACCGCAGCGTGCTGGTCAGCTCCGCCACCATGACCGAGCGTCTGGACCGGCTCGAGCGCCGCGGCTTCATCACCCGCCGGCCCGCCGGCCGTGACCGGCGCTCGGTCCTGGTCGAGCTCACCCCGGCCGGCCGCGCCGTCTTCGACCAGGCCCACCCCGACCTGCTCGCCACCGAAGCCACCCTGCTCGACGGCCTGTCCCGGCAAGACCACACCGCTCTGAGCCGGCTCCTCGCCAAGCTCGCCGCGAACCTCGAAACCAAAAACAAGCTGGCCTGACAGCGCACAACCGTCCCCCCGACCGTGCCGACCCCGCACAGATACAGAACAAGCAGATCGGTGCGGCACACCGCTGGCTCGTAGATCGCTCCATAGACGAGCCCTATTCGGCGTTCCGAGCGCTCGCGGAAGAAAACGCGACCGCGAGCCCTGACGTCGTTGATCACGTGAACCATGCATGGCTATGCGCTTGCGGGCATATATGCAGCGGTGATTCACGCACTATTTTCGGCAGACTCGGACGCGTCGGCGTGGCCGTTAGGGCTGGCCTGCGCCTGGTGGCGTAGGGGATTTACGGAGGTCGATCGCAGGTAGCTCCGGGGTCCTCCGCCAGGTCGGTCGCTGTCATGAGCCTTGCTGGCAGATCGCTGCTCGGATCTCCCGGCAGGCAATGCGGCGCACCAATTGCCCGTGGTGTCCTCGGGCCGCTTCCCTTTCGCGGGAATGGGGCCTGGCAGCGGACCGTGGCAGGACCGCGGGCACCGTGCTGCCGTCATACTGGTCCCGGACTCGCCGGGGGATCTTTGGCGGGGTGTGAAAGATGGCCGTGCGATCGGATTTCCAGGAGGGCAGTATCCGGCTCATGTCCTGCCAGGGGAGTGCGGGCATTGGCTGCGGCAGGCCGGCCGCTCAGCGGCGTGCCCAGACGGGTCCGCGAAGGCAGTGGCAGGACTCAGCTGGACGCGGTGGGACATGATCCAAAACCTGCGCCGCGCTGACCAGGCAGACTCCGGGATTACGGACGCCACACGGACAGAACGCGGTATTCACGCGGCCGGGGAATGGAGAATCCGCAGGTCAGCGGCTATTCCGATGAGCGGGGATGAGCGGTCTGTAAAACCGTCGGCTCAGCCTACGTTGGTTCGAACCCAACACCTGCCACCACCAGCGGAAACGGCCCGTGGCCTGCGCATACGCGCGTTTGCGGGCCGTTGTGCTACGGGCTGTCGTAGTCCCGTTGCGTCCATGTGAGTCCGGCTGTTTCCGGCTGTGCACGGACATATAGCGGACAGCGTCCGCGATCATGACCGTGCATCAAGCGGCCGATGGGCTGGTATCTGACGGGTGAGATCACTATGTTTCGGGGCACTGGCTTCCGCCAGCGCGAGGCGGCGGGCCGTGTTCAGGTCCTTCGGTCATTCACGTCAGGGCAGCCACCGCGGTGGCCGGGTCGGCGCTGCCGACATCTTTGAACCCGAGCCACAACGGTGTGCCGCCGGGGGCAGGTGGCTGTAGATCGAGCGGCCAACGCCAGGCGAGCCAGAACTAGGTCCATGCTCACTGACCTGCAGTTTCCTGAATCAGTCGGTGATCTTCATGCCGCCCGCTCGTACTCGTTGATCAGCCCGCCGAGGACCCTGCGACGCCGTATCTCCGGTGTCGTGAGATCGGCAATGACGTCCGAAGTGATCTCGGCAGCGACTGGCGGGCGCAGGTTCCGGGCTCAGTGCGGGCGATGCTCGTTGTAATGCACGGCGTACTGGTCCACGACCATGTGAAGGTGCCTTGGCCCGGCGATCAGCATGCGGTCGGTGACCTCAGCCCGTGCTGTGCGCACCCAGCGTTCGGCATTAGCGTTCGCCCGCGGGCTCCGCGGCGGGATCTTCACCACCTCGATCCCCGCGCCGGACAGGACTGCGTCGAATGCCTCGGTGAATTGCCCGGCCCGGTCCCGGATCAGGAACCGGAACCGGCCGGCCCGCTCCTCCAGGTCCATGAGCAGGTTCCGTGCCTGCTGGGTGGTCCAGGCGCCGTCCGGGTGCGCAGTCACGCCCAGGACGTGCACATATCGGGTGCCCACTTCAATCACGAAGAACACGTACAGGCGGCGCAGGGTGACGGCGCAATCGACGTGGAAGAAGTCGCAGGCGAGCGTGGTGGAAGGCCTGGGTGCGGATGAACTGCCGCCAGGTCGAGCGGCTGCGCTGCGGCGCGGGAGGTATCCGCAGCCGTCTCAGTACCCGCCGCACGGTCGAGGCACCGACCCGGATGCCCAGGCCCGGCAGCTCACCTTGGATCCGCTTGTAGCCCCAGCCCGGGTTCTCCCGCGCCATCTGCCCGATCAGCGTCACGATGCGCGGGTCCACGGGCGGCCGGCCGTCTGGGTGGGGATAGGTCCATCGCCAGCGGATCAGCCGCCGATGCCAGCGCAGCAGGGTGTCGGGCGTGACCAGCCGGCTAATCCTCAAGGGCCTGGGGAGCAGCCGGACCAGAGCGGCGAGCACTGCCCGGTCGGCCCAGTCCAGCCTCGGCCTGGGGTTCTGCCGCCTCAGCACCGCCACCTCGTGGCGCAGCACCAGCAGCTCGGCGTCTTTCGACGTCGAAGAACGTCCCAGCAGCACCATCCACCCGGCCAGGCGGACGAACATCAGGTAGGGCATCCGTATCGTCACGAGCCCGCGATCCTGCCAGGCATGCGACCCTCACCGCTGGCGAACCCGCAGGCCAGCAACCTGTGCCCCGTTTTGGAACCCCACAGGCCTGGCATTGGGCGCTGGCCAACCGTGCTAGTGACGGCTCGCTGCCATCCAGCGAGGACATCGGCCGCCAGCATGGCAGGCACGAGCGGTGGGGTCGGCTTGTCAAGCGCGCCGACCAGAACGCCGCGATCAGCCCGATGGGAGCGGACGCGGTCATCGGCGGACTCCGCCCACGCTAGCGGGCCGGGCTGTCGTCTTGGCGGGTAGCGGGAGCGCATTGCTGTCCCCCCGGCCCCTGCACCAAGCGGGTGTGGTCATCGCGGCTTGCGCCACGTTTCCCAACGTGGGTGAGATAACTGGCACCTCGCCGGCGGTCCGCTGACTCGTTTGGTCAGTGTTATTGGTCGGTGTTAACAGCCGTGTCTGCCGTTCGCAGCAACGGACACCGTCTCCGCCGAGCCGTATGTTAGCCTACGCAAATGGGACGGCGGATCTCGCTGCGGTCAACACCGGCCCGTGGGCGGAAACGGTGTGACGGTGGAACGGCACGCTGGAGCGGCCCGCCAGCTGTAGGCCGATCGGCCGACTCACGTGAACGGGTCTTTGCCCATTCCCGACAGCATCCTCCATTCCAAGCCAGCAAAGAGAGGAGGCACCCATGGACGACGACGAGGACACCGCTATCTACCGGGCGGTCGTCAACGACGAGGAGCAATATTCGATCTGGCCCGTTGAGAGGGACATGCCTGCCGGCTGGCGGGATACCGGGACCAGTGGCACCAAGGCCGAATGCTTGAGGTACATCAACGAGGTCTGGACTGACATGCGTCCGTTGAGTCTGCGCCGCCAAATGCAAGCGGAGGGCGGGTAGCCAGCTACCGTCGCATCGTCCGTGACGGCCAATCCCGAATCCATGCTCCTCAGGGAGAGCACGTGGCGCGTGGTGCTGGGAACCTAGTGGAATTGCTTCGGTCACGGGCCGGGGAACCCGGCACCGCTGCTCAGCTCGCGGCCAGCTCCACGCTCGCCGCGCGTGACGCTGACACCCCCGGGCAGCCAGCGACATGACTACCAGTAGCGCTACACCCGGCCCAAGCTGCCGCCACGGCGGCGGTCGGCCCGCTACTGCCATTCTCGACGAGCTGGCTCGGCGAGGCACGGAACTCCTGCGGACGGACGACCCCTGCCTGTACCGCGCGCTGGAGGCCGAGAGCCTGCGGCAGCAGCGAACGCTCGTACTCGTCGCCTCATCGAGCGTCGCTGACCCCTCGGTGCTGGCCTGCCAGTCCTCGATGCTAGTCAACGTGACAGCGGAAGGGTACCCGGGGCGGCGTTACCACGCCGGCTGTGAGCACGTCGACACGGTCGAGGAACTGGCCATCGACCGGGCGAAGGCGCTCTTCCGTGCCGCGTACGCCAATGTCCAGCCACACTCCGCATCGGTGGCCAATGAGATGGTGCTTAGTGCCCTGATGAGGCCTGGCGATCCGCTGCTCGGCATGGAACTCCACCAGGGCGGGCACCTGACCCACGGTGCTGCCCCCTCCCTGTCCGGGCAGTACTTCCACTCGTACGGTTACGGCGTCACCCCAGCCGGGTTGATCGACTTCGACCAGGTATCCAAGCTTGCCGGGGAGATCCATCCCAAGATCATAATCTGCGGCGCCACCGCGTACCCGCGCACCATCGACTTTGCTGCTTTCAGGCAGATCGCCGACCAAGTCGGCGCGTTGCTGGTAGCCGACATCTCGCATATCGCGGGACTGGTTGCCGCAGGGCTGCACCCGAGCCCGATCGATCACGCGCACATCACCACGACCTGCACCCACAAGCAGCTCTTCGGACCGCGCGGGGCACTGATTCTCATGGGCCGTGACGCCGACGCGCCCGCACCGGACGGGAGGCAGACGCTGGCGAAAGCGATGCAGCGCTCAGTCTTCCCGTTCTTCCAGGGCGCACCGGCCGTCAACGTGATAGCCGCGAAGGCCCGGGCGCTGGATCGCTGCTCTTCGGCCGAGTTCATCGACCTGGCGCGACGGATCGTGGCCGACGCCAAGGTGCTGGCCGCCGCACTGGCTGGGCGCGGTTACCACATCGTCGCGGGAGGTACGGACAACCATATGGTCCTGATCGATCTGACCGAGCAGGGTCTCAGCGGGAAGGTGGCCGAGTTGGCGCTAGAATCCTGTGGAATCATCGTCAACAAGAACTACGTGCCACGGGATCAGCGTCCCTCCACCGTGACCAGTGGACTGCGCCTGGGCACCAACACAATGGCAGCCCGCGGTGCCGGGCCTGAGGAAATGCGGATCTGCGCGGCCCTTATTGACCGGGTGCTCCGAGCGGTTCGGCCGCTGGACGAGTGGCAGTACGACTTGGCTCCTGCGGTCCGCGCCGCCATTCAGGCTGACGTCGTCGAGTTGTGCCGCCACCTGCCCCTGCCTCGCCACCCGTTCGCGCCGGAACAGGCACTGTAGCTTATGGAAAGGTGCCCGTCGCCTGATTCGCCGATCTGTTTGAATGGTGTCATGGTCTCCGCGGGCATCCCGGCCTCCCCTGGCCTTGATTCGCATCCAGCTACGTTCACCCACGAGGCGGCCGGGCCGGTACCGGGATGACGACGTGACCGGCCGACCGTGGCGGCTATGCCTGGCAGGCGCTGGCCATGTGGGCGCCGGTGTCCTTAGCATGCTCGACGAGCACGGGCCGGGCTTGGCTCGCCGCTACGGTGCGCCGCTCGTCGTCACAGGGGTAGCCGAGTTGGGCGGCGCCGCTGTCGCACTCGACGGCTTGGAGCTTGGAGAGCTACGCCGTGCGCTGGCCGCCGGCCGTGCGCTGGGCGAACTGCCCAACGTCGGCCGGCCCGCGATGACACCGCTGGAGATGCTTGCGGAAAGCCACCCCGACATCTTACTGGAGGCAACCCCAGTCAACCTGCGGGATGGGCAACCTGGGCTCGGCACAGCGCTGGCGGCGCTGTGCGCGGGCGTTCACGTCGTGCTGGCCAATAAGGCGCCGCTGGCCCTCAGCTATGACCGGCTGGCGGCTCTCAGCGACCTGGCAGATGGGTGGGGAGGCGCCGCGACCACGCTGCGCGGCGGCCAAGCCCGGCCCCGGCTGCGCTTCAGCGCTACCGTCGCGGGTGCGCTGCCGGTCATCAACATCGGCTGGAGGGACCTGGCAGGGTGCCTGATCACGCGGGTCGAAGCTGTCTTCAACGGCACCTCGCACAGCATCTTGCGGGCGATGGAAACAGGCCAGACCTTCGCCGAGGCGCTGGCTGACGCGCAACGCCGGGGGATCGCTGAGACCGACCCCGCCGTCGACATCGACGGCCACGACGCGGCCTGCAAGCTCGTTATCACTGCCAACGCGGTGCTCGGTCAGCCCAGTACCATCGCGGACGTTTCGATCACGGGAATCCGCGATGTGAGCGTCGAGGATGTGCGGGCCGCCAGCCAGCGTGGCGAATGCCTCGTCCCGATGTGCCTCGCGGAGCTTCAAGGACACAACTACCGGCTGAGCGTCGGCCCCGCATCCCTGCCCAAGGATCACCCGCTGGCGCGCATCACTCCGGACGAGATGAGCGTGGTCTTCTACAGCGACCGCGTCGCCCGGCTTTCGGCGAGCAGCCTCGAGCCCGGCCCCGAACCGGCGTCGGCCAGCATGATCCGTGACGTACTCGATATCATCAGGACACAGACATGGGCGTCCGGGACGAACTGACGAACTCACGCCTGCCCGCGGGCGAACCAGCACGCCTAGATCTCAGCCACGCCGAGGCGGATGAGGTGAATGGTCTGTTGGACCGCCTGACGGGGACCTACGACTCGGCTGCCTCTCCCGGCTTTCTGCGGGACGCTCCACTGTACGGACACGAGCTTCCGTTGCGGTTGCGGCGGTTCCTGACCGGCATGCGCAGCAGCGAGTCCGCTGGGGCATGGGTCGTGTCCGGCTTGCCGGTCGACGATGCAGCCATCGGTCCCACCCCCGAGATCTGGACCACCCAGCCCGACCCTTCCTCGACCGTTCGTGAGGAGATGTGGCTCGTTGTATGTTCCACTCTGCTGGGTGATGTGTTCGCCTGGGCCACCCAGCAGCGCGGTGCGCTCATCCACGATATTTCCCCGGTTCGCGGGCACGAGCGCAGTCAGCTCGGCAGCGGCAGCAGCGGCCTGCTGTGGTGGCACACCGAAGAGGCGTTCCACCCGCTCAAGTGCGATTACCTCGCCCTGTTCTGCCTGCGCAACCCGGACCGCGTGGCCACAACGGTCGCCTCCATCACAGACGTCGTACTCGACAAGGAAGTGCTACGTGCCCTGTTCGAGCCGCAGTTCGTTATCCGCCCCGACGACTCCCATCTCAGCAAACCGCAGGGCGGCCCGGCGCGGAGCGACATGGATTACGAACTGCTCGGCAAAGCGCAGGACCGGATCGAACGCATGAACACTCGGCCGACGAGGGTGCCGGTGCTGTCCGGAGATCCCAGCTCGCCGTACCTGTCCATCGATCCGTTCTACATGGACGTCGCGAACCACGACCCGCGGGCACAAGCGGCGCTTGATGCTATTTCGGCGGCCATTGACGCCCGGCTGAGGGATGTCATCCTGGTCCCGGGCGAGATTCTATTCATCGACAACCTTCGCGCCGTCCACGGCCGTAGGCCGTTCGGTGCGCGCTTCGACGGAACGGACCGGTGGCTCAAGAGAGTCAATGTGACCCGGGACTTGCGTAAGTCCAGAGCGGCGCGGACGACGTGTGAGTCGCGGATCATTTACTGACGTTGGAGGGTCAATGGGCCGCCTGCCCGGTACGGACCCGTGGATCGTGCGGTGGAACCCGGTATCCGCGCCACGTCTGCGCCTGCTGTGCTTCCCGTACGCGGGCGGCGGCGCCTCAAGCTACCGGACGTGGTACCAGTTTCTGCCCCGCGATGTCGAGGTCTGCGCAGTACAGCCACCCGGACGCGAATACCGTGCCCTTGAACCTGCCATCAGCCGGCTCGCGGACCTGCTGACCGCGATGGAGCCTTCTCTTGAGCCCATCATCGACGAGCCATACGCCACTTTCGGGCATAGCCTCGGTGGCCTGGTCAGCTTCGAACTTGCCCGCCGCCTGCGCCGCCTCGGGCAGCCACTGCCACAGCAGATGTTCATCTCGGGGCGGCCCGCACCGCAGTTGCACCGGCCGGAGCGGGCGTACTTGCTGCCTGACGATGAGTTCCTCCGAGTGATCCGGGCCTTCAATGGCACCAATCAGGAGGTCTTCGACCACCCCGAGCTTGTCGAGCTGGTGCTTCCGCTGCTGCGGGCCGACTTCACTTTGAATGCGAGCCATGAATACACGCGCGAACCACCCCTGCCATGTCCGATCACCGCTTACTTCGGCACCGAGGATCGGGGCGCGACAGCGCCAGAGGTCGCCGCGTGGGCCGAGCAGACCAGCGCCATCTTCACCCTCCGTGAGCTGCCCGGAGACCACTTCTTCCTCCGCACAGCCCACCGTGAACTGCTCGCCGAAATCAGTCACCGTCTCCAGGCTCCGGACGTCGGCCGGTAGTCCGGGCCCTGACGCATCCTGGCTGCGGAGCCAACAGCACGGCGGAATCCTCACGATCCTGGACGGCCAGGTTGTTCAGCGACTGGCAGGGTTATGATCACAGCCCGAACGGTTCACTGATTTCGCTGTCGAGGAAGCCGCCGAGCAGGCCGGGCGGCTGGCCGGGGTAGAAGCGCTCGGCTCGCGGCTGCTGTGGACCTCCGGCGGCCACCAGCGGAATTAGCAGGCGATGAGTTCCGACAACGCCCGGCCTGGATCCTCACTCATCCGCTCGATCATGCGAGCCCAGTCGCCGATCATATCGGCCACCGTCTCATCACTGAACGCCCTGCGGTAATAATGCATGATCAGAAGCGAAGCCTTGGGCTCGACCTCCACCCGCAGCGGATACTCGAACTGCGCCACTTGGTAGTCCCGCTGGGCAAGCGGGTGGGTGATGTCAACCAGGTCGCTGAGTGCGTCCAGCGACCCGTCCCATGGGTAGTTCTCGAACACCATCAGGCACTCGAACAGCGGACCAGTCAGCCCCAGCCAGCCCTGGATCGCCTCCTGCGGGGTGTGGTCGAGTTCCCGCAGCTCCACCTGCTCCTGCTGGAGCCGCGCCAGCCAGGAGCCGAGCCGCTCGCTAGGATCCAGCCGGGCGCGGACTGGCAGCGCATTACAGCAGACCCCTACCACCGTTTCGACGTCCAGCAACTCGGTGAGCCGACCTGAGGACATGACGCCGAGTACCAGATCACGCTGGCCCGTATAGCGAGCCATCAGCAGCATCCAAGCCCCCTGCATCACTGCGTTGGCGGTGACCTGACAGCTGCGGGTGAAGGCGGTCAAGGCACGCGCCGACTCAGGCGTCATCCGCACGGACTGCTTGACGAACGGCCCGTCACAGCAGGGATCGGGCAGTCCGCGCGCGGCCACGATCGGCGTTGGCCCGTTGAAGCCATCGAGGTATGTACGCCAGGTCTGCTCCGCCCGGGCGGGTTCCTGCGCGCGCACCCAGCCGACGTAGTCCCGGAAGGGCCGGAATGGCGGAAGCTCAGCCGACCGACCGCGGCGCAGTGCTTCGTAGACGGCGAACACCTCCTGCTGCACGATGGCTCTTGACCAGCCATCCAGCACAATGTGGTGGTTGGAGCTGAGGTACCGGTAGGTGTCATCGTCCAAGCGCAACAGGTGCAGCCGCACCAGCGGCGCCGCTCGCAGGTCGAAGCCGCGCTGGCGGTCGGCGAGCACCACCTCGTCCTGACGTCGTAGCTGTTCCTCGGCGTTGAGGCCGCGCAGGTCGTGCCGCTCGACAAGGAGCTGAGCGTGCTGATGGACGATTTGCACCGGTTCGGCCAGCCCTTCCCAGGCGAATGAAGTCCGTAGGATCGGGTAACGGTCGATGACCGTCTGCCATGCCTGGACGAGCAGTTCCACGTCGATGCCACCGGCAGTGAACAACAGAGCGGCGTGGATGACATACAGCCCTTCCACAGGTTGTTCTACGGCGTGCCGCAGCATCCGGCTCTGCATCGGCGTCAGCGCGTAGGCGTCCTCTAGGTCAGGGTGCTGCTGGCGCAAACGGGCGAGCAGTTCAATACCCAAGAGCGGCTCTCGGGCGTGCGGCGTAGCCTCCGCTGTCGCTTCGGTCGCCCCAGCGACCGCTGCCAACTCCCGAATCGTCTGGCAGCGGAACAGCTGTTTCGGCTGCAGCAGCAAGCCGCGCTTCTTGGCCCGCGCGATCACCTGGATGGTCTGGATGGAATCACCGCCGAGGGCGAAGAAATTGTCATCAATGCCGACTCGCTCAGCGCCGAGCAGTTCCTGCCAAACCTCAGCGAGGACACGCTCGTCATCGGCGCGCGGAGCGACGTACCCGGTTGTGGTCGCCGCTGTCAGCGGGGGCGCTGGCAGGCTATGCCGGTCCACCTTTCCGTTCGCGGTAAGCGGGAACCTGTCAAGCTGGACGACCGCGCTCGGTACGAGGTACTCGGGCAGCCGGCCCCGTGCCCAGTCCAGCAGCGCCGCTGGGTCGAGGTCGTCTGCGGTGGGGATGACATAGGCGATAAGGCGCTTGACGCCACCAGAGCCGGTGTGCGCAACCACAACCGACTCCCGAACCGCCGGGTGCTCGCGCAGAATTTGCTGGATGTGCCCTGGCTCAATCCGCCAACCGCGGATCTTGACCTGGAAGTCAGCTCGGCCAAGGAGTTCGAGATTCCCGTCCGAGTGGTATCTGCACAGGTCGCCAGTGCGGTAAACGCGGCCAGGTTCCTCAGGCAGCGGCGGGTCAAGGAACTTCGCAGCCGTCAGCTCCGGATCGCCGACATACCCACGGCCGACACCGATACCCGCCAGGTACAACTCGCCGACCACGCCCACCGGGACCGGCTGGAGGTGCGTATCGAGCAGGTATGCCCGCTGATTAGCCATGGGCCGCCCGTAGCGGATGCTACGGGCGGCCGCGACGAACTCCTCCGGTTCGTACAAGGTAGAGTCCATCGAAACCTCAGTTGCGCCGCCCATACAGACCACCCGCGCCGAGGGCGCAAGGGCGCGGATCCGGCCGGGCAACGTGGTAGGAACCCAATCGCCGCCGAGCAGCACGAGCCTGAGGTCGGGCAGGCTCTGGTGCCCCTCGGATTCCGCGTAACCTACGAGCATCTCCAGCAGCGCCGGTACCGAATGCCACACGGAGACACGCTCCCGGAGCATAACGTCCAGCCAGTGTGCGGGATCGCGTCCCGAAGATGGGTCGGGGAACGCGACGCGCGCGCCTGACATTAACGTCCCGAGCACGTCGTAGGCGGACATGTCGAAGTTGAGGGCGGCCAGGCCGAGAACGCAATCGCCGGGGCCGACAGAGTACCTGGTGTTGAAGTCGTGAAAGTTGTTGACCCGGCCACGATGGTCGAGCATCACGCCCTTCGGCCGCCCGGTCGAGCCAGAGGTGTAGATGAGGTACGCAAGGTGATGCGGTTGCGCGCCAACCTCCGGGGGAGTGTCCGGCAACTCGTCGATCGTCGGCCAGTCGCGGTCCAGGAGCACAGGCCGCACGTCACACGCGGACTCGAATCGGTCAGCCAAGTGGCCGTGCGCAAGCAGGATCGGCGCCCTGGCGTCGGCAAGCAGCGTTGCGACGTGAGCCGACGGCATCGCCCCATCTAGGGGCAGGTAAGCGCCGCCCGCCTTGAGCACCGCCAGCAGGCCGACGGCCACGTCCACCGACTTGTCCAAGCAGACCGCGACCGGCACGTCCGGGCCGACTCCGAGTTCACGCAGGCCGTGGGCCAGCCGGTTAGCACGCGAACACAACTGGGAGTAGGTCAGCGGACCGCCCTGGCCGGTGGCGGCCACCGCGTCAGGGGTTCTCCTCGCCTGTTCATCGATGAGCTCGTGTAGGCACGAGTGCTCAGGGAACGGCGCCTGGGTAGCGTTCCAGTCGACCAGCATCCTGCTCCGCTCGCCTGCTGTGAGCAGCGGCAGCGACCCTATCCGCGCATCCGGGTCGGCGACTATGCCAGCGAGCATTGTCTCCCAGTGCCCACCCAGACGTTCGATTGTTGAGGCGTCGAACATCTCGGTGCTGTACTCCAGCGTTAGCCGGTGGCTGCCAGGGCTGTGCACCAGACCGAACGTCAGGTCGAACTTGGTCGTGCCATTGTCGACCGGCAAGGTGTCACCCAGCCCCTGCGGCCGCTGATCCCCAGCTTCGGGTTCGGTCGGCGTGTGGTAGACGAAGACGACCTGTAGCAGCGGTGTGCCGCTGAGGTCACGCTGAGGCTGGGCGATCTCGACGACCTTTTCGAGGGGCAGGTCCTGGTTGGCGAACGCATCGAGAGTCACCTGCCTGGTGCGCCGGATGGCCTCGCGGAATGTCGGATTGCCGCTGAAGTCCAGCCGCAAGACGAGCGTGTTGCCGAGGTAGCCGACGGTGCCCTCAAGCTCGGCACGGCTTCGGTTGGACACCGGGGCACCGACGACGATGTCGGTCTGACCGGTATAGCGGTACAAGAGCGTGCCTACCACGGTCAGGAACAAGGCGAAGGGAGTCGTCTTCTCCGCCACGCAAAGCCGGTCTAGGCGGTGGCTCAGCTCGGCCGGAAGCCGGTGGACGTAATGGGCGCCGCGGAAGTCCTGCTGCACGGGACGGGGCCGGTCGGTGGGCAGCTCCAGTGGTGGTAGGTCCCCGGCGAGCTGCCCGCGCCAGTATTCGGTCTGCCGGTCGAGCACCTCGCCTCGCAGCCATTCCCGCTGCCACAGCGTGAAGTCGGTGTACTGGAGGCGGGGCTCCGCCAGCGGGACCGGGCGGCCGTGGAGCAGTGCGGGGTAGATCACCGCCAGTTCACGCAGCAGGATCTCGATCGACCATAGGTCAGTGATGATGTGGTGCATAGAGGTGGCCAGGACGTGTTCATCCGAGGCCAGGCGGATCAGCCGGGCGGACACGAGCGGTCCGGTGGCCAAGTCCATCGTCTTACAGGCAAGTTCAGTCACCGATGCGTCGACTGCTGCCGCCCGCGCCAACGATTCGAGGCCACTAAGGTCGACCTGGTCCAGGGGAACTTCGATCCGCTCATGGATGACCTGGACTGGGGTGTCGGCCTCGTCGAGCTCGAATGTGGTCCGCAGCGCTTCGTGCCGACGTACTAGCTCGTCGAGGCATTTCTGGAGAACCGACGGGTCCAGTGGGCCTTGGATCGGTGCCACCGTCGCTACGTTGTAATGCGGGCTGCCTGGGTGGAGCTGGTCGAGGAACCACAGGCGCTGCTGGGCGAAAGAGAGGGGCGCGCGGGTGACAGGACGCCGCGTGATCTCCGCAGCCATCACGGCAGTGGCACCTCGTGCCTTCTCAAGTCTGCGCAGCAACTCCTCCTGCTCCGCTGGGCTGAGCGCCGCGATGCGCCGCTGAAGGTCAGCCCTCGGTTCCATGCGTCGCGTCCCTTCGGTCGGCTTTGCCTTCGTCGCTGGTGGAGCGTTCGAGTTCTTCCAGAAGTCGGGAAAGGTCGGTGTCACCGACCTGGGCGGCCTGCAGTTGCACGACCAGCTGTGCCTGCTCGGCAACCGTGGGGGCAGCAAACAGGTCGGCGAGCGGCGGGTCGACGTCGAAGGCGCGCCGCAGCCGGGCCACGATTTGGATCCCAATCAGCGAGTGCCCGCCGAGGGCGAAGAAGTCGTCGTGAACTCCCAGCGGCTCGACCCCCAGCGCTTCCTGCCATATTCCGGCGATCTGTGCCTCGATCTGGTTGCGCGGCGTTTCGTACGCGGTGACCAGGTCCGGCCGGGCGTGGGAGCGGTCCATGGTGGCGTTCAGGTCGGGCCCTCCTGCGAAGGCACGGTCGGTCCATTCTCCGCAAGAGCTGATATCGCTACAGGAAACCACCAGGTGACCGTGGCTGCGAGCGGCAACAAGCCGTTCGGTTGCCTCCGCGATCTCGGCCGGGCTCAAAGGCGGGATAGTCGGCACCGGCCGGTCGGCCCCGGCGCCGACGAGGGCCTCGCGCGGCCCTTCGTCCCAGTTGCCGATCAGCCAGTGGTCGCCCTCCTCGCGACGGAGGGCATGCACGAGAGCACCCGCGTACGCGCTGGTCGCCGCGCTGGCGACCTGGCCGGGGCCGCCAAGCGGAGCCGCGGACTTGGTCTGCACCAAGCAGAAGTCAAGCTTTTGGCCAGCCAGCGCTTGCGCCAAGGCCAGGATGCTGTGCGCGCCACGCTGGAACTGCTCCTGGTATGCCGCCGCAGTGGCGCTCTGGATCAGGTGGCGGCTTCCTTCCGTAGCCAGGTCGGCGGTGTGGACGACACCGTTGATCTCGCCGAGTCGCTGCCGGATCTCGGAGACCGCATGACCGACCTCGCCGGCCCGGGCGATGTTGGCAGTGACGATCACGACCGTTGCCCCGCTAGCACGCAGCCGGCGCACCAGGCTGATGCGCTGGCTGACCGGATTCTCGGCTGGGTGGCCAGCGAGCCAACCGTCCCACCGCTCCTCTGCCGGAAACTCTGGCTCAATGACCGCCAGCCGCGCCTTGTAGGCGCTGGTCAGGTGCTCTGCCAATGCGGCACCGTAGCGGTCGAGGCCGCCAGTGATCACGTATACGCCGTAGCGGCGTAGCGCCGGGACCGCCGGGCGTTCGATGCGGGTCTTCTCGAGGGTGGGCACCCACCGGTGCGGACCGCGGTAGGCCACCACCGGGTCGGCCTGCTGGGCGAGGCACTCGGCCGCGAGCTGATCGGCCACACGGCCCGGCACGGTAGCGCCATCTCCATCCTGCGCCACGTCGATGGCGTGGCAGGTGATGAAGGGGTACTCCTCGGGGATCGCCCGTGCCGGACCGAGCAGCGTCGCCGAGCCAGGCCGCAGCTCCTCGCCGCCGGTGACATCATGCACGCCGCAGCTGACCAACCAGAGAGTCAGCGCCGTGTCGGACCGGCTGGTGTCGCACGCCCGAACCAGGTCGAGCACGCTGAAGAACCCCCGGGCCTGGCCATCCTCGAAGCCGTCCACGGACAGGGGCGCCTGGCCGACTCCGTCCAGCGTCCAGGTATGCACGACGTGGCGGGGCACCAGCTGTAGCCTCTTCAGCTCTTCGAGCAGTTCCTGGTAGTGATCCGGCCGCGCCGGGTCGATCGTAAAGGATCCGTCGGAGGCGCTGAACCGTTTCCCAGCGTGGACGACGATCACCCGTCCTCCGGCCCGGGCCAGGCGGTCGCCTAGGGCCTTGCAGACAGCCGAGCGCCCCTGGAAGAGCAGCCAGGTATCTTCGCCCCCGGAGCCAGGATCTGCCAACGGCAACGGGGCCCGGCGCCAGGACGGCATCGTGAACCATTCGGCTACGTCCCGGCCTTGCCGGGGCGGCTCGGTACGTCGGGCGGCGGGCAGCGGCCCAGGGGTGAGCCAGTAGTTCTGCCGTTCGAACGGGTATGTAGGCAGCTGTATCAGGCGGCGGTCCTCATCCCCCGCAATTGCAGCGAAGGCGATGTCCACACCCTCACACCACAGCGACCCGACGGCGGCGAGCAACCCGCCGAGCGCCGGACCGTGCCCGGGCAGCACCGACAGCGCTGTCACCGGCCGTTCCCGCCCTTGCAGACGCGCCAGCGTTGTCAGGGCGTGGCCAGGCCCGACCTCGACGTGGATTGCGTCGTCGCCCTCGGCAAGTGTGCTCAGGGCATCGGCGAAGCGAACTGGTTCACGGAACTGGCGTACCCAGTAACCCGGGTCACGCACTTGGTCGGCGGTCACCCAGGTACCGGCGAGCGAGGAGACATAGGGTCGCGTAGGCGCGCCGAGCGGCACCGCGGTGAGCGCAGCGGAGAACTCTCCCAGCAGTGGCTCAAGCATCGGTGAGTGAGTCGCCACCGGGACCGCCAGCCGGATTGCTTCCACCTGCCGTGCGCTCAGTGTCGCCGCCAGCGCGTCGATGGCTTGAGCCGGCCCCGATACCACGGTGGACCTGGGTGCGTTGTGAGCCGCTACGGCCAGCTCGCCGGTGAGCAAACCGTCGAGCTCACCGACTGGCAGCGGGACGCTGAGCATCGCGCCTTCCGGGAGCCGTTCCAGTAGCTCGTAACGCAGCGCAACCAGGCTGAGCGCGTCCGGCACCGCGAGCACATCGGCGAGGCAGGCTGCGGTGTACTCCCCCATGCTGTGCCCCACCATGGCGCGGGGCGTGATGCCCCAGGAGAACAAGAGCCGTGCTGTTGCATATTCGACTGCGAAGGTGGCGCAGGCTGCCCGAGCTGGCTGGGCGAGCGCCGAAGCGCTGCAGCCCGGCAGGCACAGTAGGGTGACCAGGTCGATACCGAGGCGTGGATTCACCACGGACGCGCACGCATCGATCTGGTCACGGAAGACCGGGTAGCGAGGGTACAGCTCGGCCGCAATATTGCCAGGTACCGCGGAGACCCCTGGAAACATGAACACCACAGGACGTCGGAGCGCCTCGCGGCCGGCGGCCGGGCACCGGCGCAGCGCCTCGACCGCCTCCTCCCGTGTGGTAGCGACGACTGCGCGGCGGTAGGGATAGCAGCGACGGCCAACCCATAGCGTGTGCGCGACGTCGGCAAGGTCCACGTCTGGCTCATCTTGCAGGTGCTCAGCGAGGTTCAGGCACGAGGCGGTCAGCGCCGCGGGCGTCTTCGCGGACAGCGTGAGCAGCTGCGGCCAGGCTGAAGACACGCTGGCCGGTGGGGTGGGCGCCTCCTGGACAACCACGTGGACGTTGGTGCCGCCCACTCCGAATGAGCTGACGCCGGCCCGGCGGGGGGCGTGGGCGGGGGTCCATGGTCGCAGTGACGTGTTGACGAAGAACGGGCTCTGCGCGAGGTCAAATCGCGGGTTGGGCGACGCAAAGTTCAGACTGGGCGGGATCTGCTGGTGTTCGAGCGCCAGAACTACCTTGATCAGGCCGGCCACACCGGCGGCCGCATCGAGGTGGCCGAAGTTTGACTTAACCGATCCGAGTGCGCAGAAGCCGGTCGCCGCGGTCGAGCGCCGAAACGCGCGAGTGAGGGCGGCGACCTCCACCGGGTCGCCCAGGGCGGTAGCAGTCCCGTGTCCCTCAACGTAGCCAATAGTCTCTGCGCTGAGCTGTGCCATCTCCAGAGCCTCGGCAATCACGTCGGCCTGGCGGCTGATGCTTGGCGCGGTGAAGCCCACCTTGGTTGCGCCGTCGTTGTTGATCGCCGAGCCCAGGATGACCGCATGGATGACGTCCCGGCACTCCCGGGCGTCCTCAAGGCGCTTAAGGACTACGACCCCGACCCCAGACCCCGGCGGCGGGCCCGCGCCGTCAGCATCGAACGCGCGGCAATGGCCATCGGGGGAGGCGATGCCACCCTTGGTATAGAGGTAGCCACTCCGCTGCGGGGAATTGACGGTCGCACCGCCAGCCAGCGCCACGTCGGCCTCATAGGTCAGCAGCATCCGGCAGGCCAGGTGTACCGCGACCAGGGATGTGGAGCAGGCGGTCTGCACCGTCAGCGCCGGTCCGATCAGGTCCAGCTTGTACGCGACCTGGGTAGCCAGGTAGTCCCTGCTGTTGCCCAGGGTGACTTGCCGTATGCCCACCGCTTCGACCATCTCGGGGTGCGCCAGCACATTGTTCAGCAGGTAGGAGCTGCTGCCGGCGCCGCCAAGCACGGCTACACGCAGGCTCGGTCTGGCCACCACATTCGCCCGCTCCAGCGCCTCGGCAGCACACTCAAGGAACAACCTGTGCTGCGGGTCCATCATCTCGGCCTCACGGGGCGAGTAGCCGAAGTAAGCGGCATCGAAGAGCCCGCTGTTGGCCAACTCGCCTGTGGCCGGGACGAAGTTCGGGTCGGCAAGAGCCTGGTCGTCGAAGCCTTCCGCGCGCAGTTCCTCGTGCGAGTAGAACGTAATCGACTCCACCCCGTTACGGAGGTTGTCCCAGAACTGACCGACGTTGTGGGCTCCCGGAAACCGGCACGACATCCCTGTGATTGCGATTGCCTGCTCTGGGTAGCCGCCGGTCATAACTCGGGCCTTCCCGTCCGGCGGTCTCGTACCTGGTAGAGCGCCTCACGCTGCCGACGGGCGCGCGTGGAACCCTCCGCCTCCGGATCGAGCCGTACGTCGGCGGCCTTCTCGGTCGCGGGCTGCCTGGCTGCCAGGGCCTTAGCGATCGCTCCGATTGTGGGGTTGTCGAGGAGGAACAAAGGAGTGATCTCCACGCCGAATGCGGCCTGGAGCTCTCCGGCGATCTCGAGCAGGATGAACGAGTTTCCGCCAACGTCAAAGAAGTTGTCTTCGACGCCGATTCCTTCGATTCCCAGCGTCTGCTCCCATATGCGAGCGACCGTGTGTTCCACGTCGCTGAGTGCCAGGGCCGCATGCGGCTGGCTGGCGGGGCGGTTCGCGGTGCTGTCGGCGGGCGCCGTACGTTCGCCGACCAAGTGGTCGCTGGTTGGCCCGTCCGGTCTTCCGGAGCGCCGCGGCAGTCGGTCGAGCTGGATGTCTGGCTCGGCGGTGCAGCGGTAGAGCAGGCTGACCAAGTGATCGCGCAAGCCGATCGCGATCGAGGCGTCCAGCGCATCTGTCGCGTAATGGAGCGCACCGTTGATCTGCCGTTGGTCGTCGGCCAGGAACAGGTCCACATCATGCTTGACCGTATGGACCGGCAGGTCGATGTTCTCTACGACCAAATCATCGAGGGTGTCCACCGGGACGATGTCGTCATAGACGAGCACGACGTCTACGAGGGGATCGGCGAAGCTGTCCCGGACCGGGTTGACCGCGGCCACCACGGCGTCGAACGGGACCTCCTGATTGGCGTGTGCCTCCTCGCAGACACGCTGGGTCCGCTCAAGCAGGTCACGGAAAGAAGCCAGACCGGCCAGCTGAGTCCGCGCCACGACCTGGTTGGTGAACAGGCCAACGAGGTTCTCTAGCTGCGCGAGCGGCCGGTTGGCCATGTTGATGCCGACCGGCAGGTCCATCTGGCCAGTCTCTTGGTACAGCAGTACATTGAGGACGGCGAGCACGGTTATGAAGGGTGTTGCGCCCACCCGTCGGCCCAGTTCAGCCACCCGCCGCCGCAGCGGCGGCGGGATCACCACCGGCACTCCCGCTGCCGGGCGGTCGGCCCGCGGCACGCCCGAGGTGCGACCCAGCCGCAGCCGTGGCATGCCGGTGAGCCGCTGACGCCAGTAGGCGAGCTGGCGGGCTTGCTCCGGTCCGGCCATCCACGTCTGCTGCCAGGCGGCGTAGTCAGCGTAAGTCACGGGCAACAGCGGCAGCGAGGAAGGCAGGCCGCACCGCTCTGCGGCGTACAGAGCGGTCAAGTCACGCACCATCACGCCACCAGACCACGTATCGGTGGCGACGTGGTGCACAACGACTACCAGGAGGTGGTCGTCGGGGCCACGGCGCAGCAGGCGGACTCGCCACACCGGACCGGTAGCCAGGTCGAACGGCTGGCGCATCGCCGACAGCACCGCATCCAGCGACTCAGCGGACTCCTCGGCGTCAAGCACGACCTCCTCGGGTTCGGCCGCGACGGCATGGGCCGCCGTAGCCGCTGGCTCGAAGCGGGTGCGCAGTACCTCGTGGCGTTCGGTCAGCGCCGTCAGCGCGCGTCCGAGCGCCGTCACATCGAGCGCTCCGCGCAGTCGCACGGCCAGCGTGACATTGTAGTCAGTGCGGTCCGGATAAAGACGTTGCAGGAACCAGAGCCGCTGCTGTGCGGCAGACAGGGGGACCGGGCCGTCAGCCCGGCGGAGGCGCGGGATGTGCGCTCGCCCGCTGGCCTCTTGCCCTTGGATGTAGGCAGCGAGGGCCGCCGGTGTCGGTGCCTGGAACAGAAGACTAACTGGGATCGCCTCGTCCAGGGTGCTGCGCAGGTGCGCGATGAGCCGCATCGCTTGCAACGAGTTGCCGCCAGCCTCGAAGAATGAGGTATCCGGGTCGACGTGCTGGCGTTCAAGGACCGCGGCGAAGTGCCCACAGAGCAGGCGCTCCAGCGCGGTTTCTGGGGCTCTCGCCGGCGTGGGCTCCTGTGCCACTGGCGGCGGCAGCGCTGCGAGGTCGAGCTTGCCATTCGGGCTACGGGGTAGCTCGGACAGGAGAACCAGTGCTTCGGGCCGCATAGCAGGAGGCAGCAGCGCCGCCGCGTGCACTCGCAGCTCGACGAGGGTCATCGACTGGCCGGGCTCAGGAACGACGTAGGCAACCAATCGAGAACCGGCGCCGTCGGCGACCAGCTGCACCACTACATGGCGGATCGCGGCGTGACCAGCCAGCGCCTGCTCGATCTCGGCAGGCTCGATCCGCTGGCCGCGGATCTTTACCTGCCGGTCGCGGCGGCCTAGGAACTCCAGCCCCCTGACGCCCCACCGGGCGAGGTCGCCAGTCCGGTACAACCGTCCGCCGACCGCGGTGCCGGGGAACGGGTCCGGGACGAAGGCAGCGGCGGTGAGGTCCGGCCGTCCCAGGTAACCCCGGGCCAACCCGACCCCGCCGAGGTACAATTCGCCGGCTACACCGTCCGGGACCGGCTTCATCTGCTCGTCCAGGACGAAGGCTCGTACATTGTCGATCGGCACGCCGACCGGCACGATACGGCCGCGGTCAGCGGTACCGCTGATGTGCAGCGTGGAGTCGATGGACGCCTCAGCGGGCCCATACATGTTGACCAGTTCGGCGCCTGTTTCGGCGCGGAACCGGGAGGCGAGGCCGCCGGCAAGAGACTCGCCGCCTGAGAAGAGGCGCCGGAGCCCACAGGTGGCGAACCCCGATGTGTCCATTAGCACGTCGAGCAGGCCAGGCACCACCTGGAGGGTCGTGATGCGCTCCTCGCGGAGGGCCGCGACGAGGTAAACGTTGTCGCGCTCGCCGCCAGGACGCGCCAGGACCAGTCTCGCGCCCGCGATCAATGGTGCCCAGAACTCCCAGATTGATGCGTCGAACCCGATCGGAGTCTTCTGCAACACCCGGTCGCTCGGCCCGAGCGGAAAGGCTTCCTGCATCCACAGCATGTGGTTGACCAGCGATGAGTGCCGGATCATGACCCCCTTGGGCCGGCCAGTTGACCCTGAGGTATAGATCACGTAGGCGAGGTGCTCCGGCAGCGCGCTGGCGGGCAGGTCTTGCCCGCTCCCCTCGGTATCCGCAGCATCCGCTCTGACCTCGATGACAGGAGCCCCATCCGGTACGTGTAGATGGAACGAGCCCGTCCCCGGGCGCACGAGCAGCGCAGCCAGGCCAGCGTCAGCGCCAATCCAGGCCAGCCGGTCGGGCGGGTAGGACAGGTCGAGCGGGACGCAACACCCGCCGGCCTTGAGTACGGCCAGCAGGGCGATAACCAGCTCAGGTGATCGCTCGATCAGGATACCCACCCTGCTGTCAGGCTTGACGCCAGCGAAACGGAGCCGCCGGGCTAGACTGTTCGCGGCGCGGTTCAGATCGGCGTAGGTCAGCTGTCGGCCGTCGCCGCTCACCGCCACGGCTTCGGGGCTGCGCGCCACCTGCTCCTCAACCAGCTCGTGAAGGCACTTGCCTGGCACCGCCCGCTCAGTGCCAGCGCAGCGGGTAAGCAGTCTTGCCCGCTCCTGCGGTGTGATGAGCTCGATGGCATCGACGGGCCAGTCCGGGTGGGCGGTCACGCTGTCAAGAAGGTTACGCAAGTGCTCGGCCATGCGGCTGATGGTGGCCTCATTGAACAGGTCGGACCGATAGGTCATCAGCCCAGTGAGCCGGTCCGGCTGATCGTCTACGATCAGCATCAGGTCGAACATCGCCGACCGGGTATCGACCAGCTGGGGCACCAGCTCAAGGCCCTCCAGCTCGATTGGGGCGACCGGGGTGTTCTGCAAACCGAACATCACCTGGAACAGCGGAGTGCGGTCAAGCCTTCGGTGGGGCGCGAGTTCCTCGATAAGCCGCTCGAACGGCAGGTCCTGATGCTCGTAGGCACCCAGCGCGGTCTCCCGGGTCCGGGCCAGGACTTCCCGGAAGCTCGGCCGACCGGACAGGTCGGTGCGTAGCACCAGCGTGTTTAAGAAGAAACCGATCATGCCTTCCAGCTCAGGACGCCCGCGCCCCGCGATCGATGTGCCCACCGCGACATCAGTCTGTCCGCTGTAGCGCGAGAGCAGCACCTGGAATGCTGCCAGCAGCACCATAAACATGGTCACGCCCTCGGCCCGGCTTAGCCGAGCGAGCGAGTCCCGCAACGGCTTCGGCACGTGAAAGAGGTACTGCGCACCCGCGCTGCTGAGCCGTGGCGACCGGGGGTAGTCGGTCGGCATCTCCAGCATGGGCACATCGGCCAGCCTGTCACGCCAGTAGTCGAGCTGGCGCTGTAGCCGCTCGCCGCGCAGCCAGTCGCGTTGCCACACCGCGTAGTCGGCGTACTGGTGGGTGGGCTCTGGCAGGTCCAGGGCCCGGCCCTGACGGAAGCTGTCGTACAGGTGTGCCAGCTCAGCGACCATGACGCTGGTCGACCAGGCGTCGATGACGATGTGGTGTACGCAGAGCAGCAGGGTGTGTTCATCTGGGCTGTGGCGCAGCAGGCCCAAGCGCAGCAACGGACCCTCTGCCAGATCGAACGGCAAGGTCGCCCACTCCCGCATGAGCGCAGCCGGTTCACGGTCCGCGAACTGAGCCTTCTCGATCACATCCAGCTCGACCGCTGCAGCCGGGTGCACCTGCTGGACTGGGGTACCGTCGCGGTTCGGCTTGATCGTGGTCCGGAGCGACTCGTGCCGCCGCACCAGTTGGTCCAGGGCTTGACGCAACGCTGCAACGTCCAGGCGGCCGCGCAGACCTACAGCAACCGCGACGTGGTAGGCGGCGCTGTCTGGGTCGAGTTGGTGGAGGAACCACATTCGCTCCTGGCCGAATGACAGTGGGACGGGGCCCGGCTCGGTCCGCCGCGACATGGGCGGAGGTGTACCGGGTGCGGTCAGCCCGCGCTGGTCCATCAGCGATCTCAGCAGTTCCCGGCGCCCCGCCGAGAGAAGGTCCTTAGCGAACAGGCGTCCGGCGTCAGCCATCGGTCCGCGATTTTGTGCTGTCGGGGCCGGTGGGATTGTCGTCGAGCATACTGGCCACTTCCTCGTCTCGGAACAACACGACCTCCAGTACCAATGCTGCACCTTGGTGGTATGCGTGTCGACCGCCTCGACGACGGCTTCCAGGTCATCGAGGTGGATGGACGGCATCGGCGTGTTCGGCATCCCGAACATCACCTGGAACAATGCGTGGGCGGCTGTGGGCGTCGCCCCGGCCGCCCGCATGGCCCACCTGACGAGCGGTAGCCTGCACGCCGTCCAGGTTTCGAGTACGAGGCCCGGCCGCTGCGTGCCTGGGTGTGACCGACCGCCTCGTCAGCCCTCCGCCAGGAATGCCGCGAAGTCGCACAGGCGGGGGTTCTCGAATACCGCAGTCATCGGGACCGCCCAGCCCAGGATCCGGCGCAGCCGGGCGGCCAGCTGAATCGCTAGCACCGACTGGCCGCCGAGATCGAAGAAATCGTCGGTCGCGCTGATTACCGCTTCCCCCAGCAGCTCGGTCCACAGGCCGGCAATGAGCTTCTCCATGTGCGTCCGCGGAGCGGTAAAGGGCCGATCGCTCGTGCCGATCGTCGGCCGCGGCAACGCTTCGCGATCTACTTTGCCGTTAGCGGTCAACGGCAGCTGCTCAACAAAGACGAAAGCAGCCGGAATCATGTAGTCGGGAAGCTGTATTGCCAGGGCGGTGCGCAGGCTATCCGGCGTCACCGGGTGGGTGCACCGGCAGTAGGCCACCAGGCCGACGCCGTCTGGCAGGTCACGACATAGCCGCACCACCGCCTGGGCCACGCCGGCGCACCGCTCGATCGTGGCCTCCACCTCGCCTATCTCGATCCGGTAACCACGAAGCTTGATCTGCAGGTCAGACCGGCCGATGTAGTCAATCGTGCCGTCCGCCCGCAACCTGGCACGGTCGCCACTGCGGTACATCCGACCGCCGTCACCGGTCACCACGTCAGCGACAAAGCGCTCAGCGGTCGCGCCGGGCTGCCCCTGGTAACCCCGGGCGAGGCCGGGACCGGCGATGTAGATCTCCCCCACCTCGCCCAGCGCCACTGGGCGCAGCATCTCGTCCAGCACGTATACCCCGACACCAGGCAGTGGCTTGCCGATGTGCGGCTCTTCACCACTAACCAGGCCGGCGGTCACATCCACCGTGCACTCAGTCGGCCCGTATAGGTTGACCGGCAAAACCCGCCCCGTTCCCGCCAGCGCGGCCAGGCGCTTCCACAGCCCTTCGCTGATCCGCTCGCCGCCGATCAGCAGCCGCAGCGGTCCCTCCAGCTCAGCCACCTCCAGGTACTCCACCAGCAGCTGGAGGTGCGATGGGACTATATCGAGATCTGTGAGCTGCTCCTTCACGATCAGCCGTATCAGCGCTTCCGGGTCTGACCGGGTCGGGCCATCCACGAGGACCACCGTGTCTCCGCGGAACAACCGCAGCCACTGTTGTACCGACGCATCGAAGCAGACACTGGCGTTCCAGCCCACCCGGCCGCTGCCTGCCGGGCCGAAGACGCCTTCCTCTAACGTACCGAGTAGCGCCGCCACGGATGTGTGGGTGACCTGGACTCCCTTGGGCCTGCCTGTGGATCCAGACGTGTAGATCACATAGGCGAGCCGACTGATGGCAAACTCGGGAAGCGGATCCGCTACGGGCGGCGCGGCAATCAGGTCCCGCGCAGGCAGCGCCGGAACCCCAGCCGACACCGGTACCCGCTCCGGTCCACCATCGGTCAGGATCAGCTCGGCTCCGCTGTCGCGCATCATGAACGCAAGCCGCTCGTGCGGGTAGTCCGGGTCCAGCGGCACATAAGCGGCGCCCGACCGGAGGACACCTACCAGTGCGATCACCAAGTCAGCGCCACGAGACATGTGCAGGCCGATGACGGAGTCGGCACGCGCGTCCCGCGCCATCAGGGCGCCAGCCACCCGTCGCGACAGCTCATCGAGTTCCGCGTACGTCAACCTCTGCTCGCCTACAGCCAATGCAACCCGGTCGCCGAACTGACGGACGGTCGCATCGAACCGTGCGTTCAGTGGCACCCGCTCCGGATGGGCGCTCACAGCGTGAACTTCGACGGCAAGAGGTCGAGGGCGGCGACGGCGGTGGCGAACTGAGCTTCCAGCGCCCGAAGTCGGTCACCTGACGCTCCACCATCACGGGCTCCCATGATCTGCTGGCTGATCCGCAGGACCGGCTTCAGTGCAGCCGCATCGACGCCCAAGCCGTCCAGATAGGGCAGCGACCAGAAATCGAAATCGTACAGCGGCAGCCAGACCGACTCGGTCACGCTTTCAAACATCACATCGGTAAGCGCAGCCGCCTCGGCACAGCTCATCGTCCCGTGCGACCACCGGTAACCTTCTCCTTTCATTCCAAAGCGTTCTGTGTGCTGGAACACAGGAGAGCGCGGATTCGCCCACCACGCCTGGGCCCGCCAGAAGTCCGGGGCCGTCTCGTTCAGAAAGTTGATCGTATTACCTACGGATTTCTCCGTTTCCCCGGGAAAGCCCACTATGATGGATGCGAAAGTAGTGATACCGCGCTCCTTGAACCGCCTTATGCCCTCACGGTATTGCCCGTCCTGGGCCAGCTTATGCATGTTCTGAAGGATGCTCTCATCACCGGATTCAATACCTAGGAATACACCCGAGCAGCCACTCTCAGCAGCGAGGTCAAACGACTCATCATCGCGAGCATTAGAACACCTGAAATATGAATACCATCTTATTCCAAGATCCTCTTGGATCATCATCTGGCAGATCTGCTTAAAACGTCTCGGCGGTACATTAAAAGTGTCATCAACGAAGACTACGTTACGCACGCCAAGCGCGGCGAGTTCCCGCAGCTCTCGTCGCACTGTGTCCACCGAGGCCGTTGCCAGAGCCCCCGCCCGCGTTGGGTAGTCACAGAAGCTGCAACTGAACGCACAGCTCCGGGCGGTGCGCATTTGCGCAGTTGGTCCAATGAGCGGCTCATTGAAACCAGTCCAGTCTATGGAACACGCATCGAGATTGTTGTTCTCAGGACGCCGACGGGTCAGGCCCCACCGTCCGTCCCGGCAATAAAGCAGATTGTCGACCGCCTCGAGGTCGCCAGCCTCCTTGATGGTTTGACAAAGCGCCACCAGGGTCGCCTCGCCTTGCGACTCCTGGACGTAGGAGTCAGCGCCCATCGCAAACAGCACATCCTGAAGCTCGTTGTTTATGCCCTTCCGGCACAGATCGTCGATTAGCGGACCGCCCACAACGATATGACTACTCGGTGAACGCTCTCGGACGAATTCGACAACAGGTATTACTGGCAGGATGTTGAGGTAGAATGTCGTCGTCACGGCGACTATCTTTGGCTGAGCAGCGAGCATTTCGGTCAGCCTGTCACATTCGGCCGGAAAGAGCGATATGGAATCGGCGCTGCAGCCGTGACGTCGTAGCATGCTTGTGAGGTAAACAGCCGCCAGGTTGTAGACCGCGCCTACGTGGTAACGGTCTCGCCGTCCGGTCGCTTCCGCGCGAAGCACGCTCAGCGTATCCATCCAGCTCATCGCGCGGCCGCCGACGACTAGCTGCTCCTTTCGGAATATCTGCATTTCAGCCGAGGTGGAACCCGCACGCTCGCACATAAGTCTGTAGTCATCGAACGAGCCACCGTTGTATCCAATGACAACGCAGTCGAGACCCACGTAACCCCTCCCCTCGGCAATTGCTCGCCGGGCTTTCTTCGGCCTGAACGTCACCCGCCGCGAAATCACTAAGCCTGACCTGGTCGAGTTGCTCGCCCAGCATTCGCGATCACCGATTACTTTCCTGTCGTTTCGAAGCGAAGCTCACTCCGCCGACGGACCGTGCTTAGCCAAGTACCAATAGATCGACTGCTCTCGCCGACCGGGGGCGCGGCAACATGTCAATAGCCTAGCCACTCCGATAAGGGTTGACTACCTGCGTCGACCTCGGCCTCCAACTACGGCAGTGGTTTCCGCAAGCTGATCGCCGGCGACGGGCCACTGCAGCTGTCCCTGTTCGACTAGCAGCACCTGGCCGAGATCAGCTCCCCGGACTTCCCCGGCGAGCGGCTCATCGCCTGCCGCAACCCCGTCCTGTCCGAAGAACGCGCCCGCAAGCGCGAGGACCTGCTGGCCGCCAACGGCAAGCTGCTCGCCAACTTCGCTGCCCGCGCGGCTAGGCGGCTGCGTGGCGCCGCCGAGATCGGGGTCGCCGTCGGCAAGGTGATCAGCAAGTACAAGACCGGCAAGCACTTCTACATCACCCTTACCGACGATCACCTGGCCATCGAGCGCCGCCAGGACCAGATCGACGCAGAGGCCGCTCTGGACGGTTATACGTCATCCGCATCCCCGTCCCGGGCACCCAGCTCGACGCCCCCGCCGCGGTCACCGCCTACATGAACTTCCAATACGTCGAACTCGACTTCCTGCACATCAAAGCCGACGACCTGGACTGCGTCCGGTGTTCCACCGCCTCGACAAACGCGTCAGGGCCCACGTGCTGAGCTGCCTGCTCACCGCCTGCATCACCTGGCACCTGCGCCAGGCCTGGGCCGCTGACCTACACCGACCGGGGACCCTGCCCATCCCCGCGAACCCGGTGGCACCGGCCAGGCGCTCGGGCGAGCCGTCACCCCCGGCCGGGCCGCCGGGCTGGCTGAGATCGTGCGGATCTACGGCATCCGGCACTGGACCGCGCAAGGCATCACCACAACATAGCGTTCTCGTTTCCAGGCGAAACCCGAATCCCATGCGGCAAAAGGCCCAGTAGATTAGCTTTATGTCACCCTCGGGTACTGTCAATCTGGCCCAGGCGCGGCGCATAGCGGTTCGGGCGCAGGCACTCGATGGCAGCGTCCGTTCAGTGCTGGATTGCGCTCGGCGGCTCGGTTCGCTGCAGATAGATCCGACCTCCAGGGTCGCGCCGAGTCACCTGCTAGTGCTGTGGAGCCGACTGGGCCGGTATGACCCGAATGAGGTTGAGCGCTTGCTCTGGCAGACACGGGAGCTGGTACAGTGGCGCGCTTTCATCTGGCCCGCCGAGGCTCTGCCTGCGCTGCGCTCGGTTATGCAGCGCTGGCCCCAGGGCGAGACGGCCTGGCCCAGGCGAGTCCGGGACTGGCTCGATGCCAACGAATCGTTCCGGTCGTACGTGCTGAACGAGCTTGCTCATGGCGGTCCGTTGCTGTCTCGGCAGTTGCAAGACCGCGCCCGCGTAGCGTGGAGATCCACCGGCTGGACGGGTAACCGCAACGTCGGGCAGATGCTGGAGTTTCTGAACGCCCGTGGGGAGGTGGCGATCGTCGGCCACCAGGGTCTGCAGCGGCTGTGGGACCTCGCGTCCCGTTGGTACCCAGCAGTCGAGCCCATGCCGGCCGCAGACGCCGACGCCTGGCTTGCCGAGCAGCGCTTCCGGTCCCTGGGCGTCATTGAGCAAGATGGCCGGTGGGTCGCTCATCCCGACGCCGATGACCGGCCTGCCCGCCGCATTACCCTACTCTCGCCGTTCGACCGCCTTATTTACGACCGCCGACGCACAGAGAGGCTTTTCGGATTCCGGTACCGGACCGAGATCTACCTTCCGAAGTCGCAGCGCCAGTACGGCTACTTCGTGCTGCCGGTGTTGCGCGGAGACAGGCTCGTCGGCCGGATAGATCCATACCTGGACCGCAGCCAGGGCACATTGCGGATCAACGCCATGCACTGGGAGAACATGCCTGTTGACATAGATAAGCCTGTCCGGTCGCTCGCCCGATTCCTCGGCGCTAGTGACATCGCGTGGCCGTAAGCCTGCGGCTGACTGCGGCCGACTCTCCGCACCGAGCTCGCAGTTGAGTCTGCCGAGATCGTTGAGCTGTGTCGGCGCGGTGACCGGTCGGTCTGCTGGTGGCCGGGGATTTCGACCTGACTGAGAAGGCGGTGCGGGCGCGGGTCAAGCAGGCGGGACGGCACAGTGGTGCCCGCCAGGACGGCGGTTTGACTAGCCCGGAGAGGCGGGAGGCGGACCTGCCCTGACGTGCAATGCGCCGGGATTGCCCTCCTCGGCTGGCCAGGTCCTCAGCCCTGGCCAGTCTGGCTATACCTGCGCCGACCGCAGCAAGGCCCTAGCCGCCACATTCTTGGCCAGTTCCGCCTCGCGCGAAGCGACGCGTTTGGCGCTCACCTGGCGGGCGAGCCGATCCATGTCGGTGACAAGGTTGCGCCTCTCGTGGTCATGGATCATGCTCTGCAGCCATACCACAGCAACCATCCGGGTACCGCGCTCAACGGCAGCCACCGCATGTGGCATGCCTGCCGGATACACCACCGCCGACCCCTGCGAAAGCTTGTATGTCAACCTCCCGGCAGGGGTATAAATGCACAGTTCGCCGCCGACATACGAGTCAGGGCCGACCAAGAAGATGGTCATGGCAAAGTCGTTCCTGACGTAGTTCTGCCCGTATCTCCCGAGCGCAACTGCCTGTGACCGGAAGCCGGTTACCGCGGCATCTATATGTGTACCATACAGCATA
>Ga0335073_10001739_pt1 | contig 29345 bp, 22 predicted proteins | sample Lox_Sample_22_FD_207093 | JGI IMG/M metagenome (GOLD analysis project Ga0335073, IMG submission 207093) | Soil microbial communities from Loxahatchee National Wildlife Refuge, Florida, United States - Lox_Sample_2.2 | ecosystem: Environmental > Terrestrial > Soil > Wetlands | place: USA... | reverse complement strand
GGCCAATGTGCCAACCCGCATGTCATTCCGGTTGGCCACTAAGGTCGACTCCCGCACCATTCTCGACTCAAACGGTGCCGAGTCTCTGCTCGGGCGCGGAGACATGCTCTTTCTGCCGCCGGGCACCTCGCGCCTGCAGCGCGTCCATGCGCCCTTCGTTACCGAAAAAGAAATCGAAGCCGTTACGAATTTCTGGAAGAACCAGGGGGAGGCCCAGTATGCTCAGGGCTTCCTCGAGGCTCCTAAGGACACCGCGGGCCGCGAAGCCGATCTTTCAGAAGACGGGGGCGACGAAAACGACGAGCTCTTCCAGGATGCCGTGCGCCTTGTGCTCGAGTTCGGCAAGGCCTCGACTTCTCTCCTTCAGCGCCGGCTGCGCATCGGCTATGGCCGCGCCGCGCATCTGATCGACCTGATGGAGCGCGACGGCATCGTTGGGCCCGCCGAAGGAACCAAGCCTCGCGAGATTCTTAAACCGCCGGATTGGCTCAACGAAATGGAGACCACGCTGCGATAACGGCTATTGCTGTTGAACCTGCTTAGCAGAGCGTAGCGCGATACCTCCCAGCAGGACCACAACCACCACCAGCGCGGCCCACAGAAGACCGGGATGCTTTTCGGTGAAGGGCCGCTCGTCAGGACGTGGCCTGTACTCTGGATTATTCTTTTCCTGGCCAAGTGCCGCGCGGGCGGCGTCCACTTCCGATGTGAATAACCTGGCGTAGTCGTAGCGCGGAGCGGCTAGGGCCGAATCTCCGTAGAAGACGGTGTAGTTTGCTCCGGGTTTTGCGTCGAAACAGAGCGTGCGTTCGAGTATCTCCAGCCGCACTGACTCAAGCCCGAGAGGCGCATCGTCGCCATTATCAATCTTCACAATCCATTGCGTTGGGTTGGTGGCTACCGACACAGGTGGGTCGACGCTCAAGCGCTCTTCGTCAATCTGATGCCCATTGTGAACTCCGTGGAGCCTCAGAATGCTTCCGTGTGACGTTGATGGCCGCGCTTCTTGATCCTCTCCGGCCCGAACGCTTTTCTGCGGCGTGACAGTGACGGTGACATCGCGGCTGAAGTTGGCTGGCTGAACTTGCGGGGCAAACTCCACGCGATCGATAGGCACATCGGCCGGCAGTGAAAACTGAATCTGCGTTTCGCGGTTCTTCTGTATGATCTGAGCACTGTTCGCCGCTGTAACGTAATGAAGTTTGGTCTCCGCAGCCCGAGCAAGCCTCATGCCCGTCACCTCTTCCGGCTTGATGGTCCCATCAACCCGAAAGTGCAGATAACGGAAATCAGATTCCGGAAGATGCAGCACAGTGCTCCGGCCCAGCTTCTCGCGTGTGAAATCGAAGATTGTGTATGTGCCGATCTTTGTTAACGCGCCACTCGTCTGCGATTGACTTCCGAAGACCTCAACCGTCGCAATGAAATCGTGCGCGTCCAGATCGAGTTCGACACCGTCGTAAGGCCCTTCGGGCATCGCCGCATCCAAGACAACATGCCCGCCCTGCTCGCCCAGGTTGAGGGGAGTAATGTTCTTTGCCGCCATGCCGACTGGCTGGGCAATGCGCACTGCATAGGGAGTTTCCTTCCCTTCGCGGTAGAGCCGCAGATCAGAGAGAAGCGGCTGCGAATGAGCGAAGACTGTCGCGTCCAGGGCAACGCACGTCTGCGACGCCTGCGTTGGCGTCCCGATGATGGGCCGCTCGTATCGGAAGTAACGGACGTCGGCAACCGCGACTACCAGTATCAAAACTCCTGCGCCCCAAAGTTTCATTGCGGATTCCGCTCCGGACCACGCAGGTTCAGCCAGTCCTTCTGATAGACAAAGCTGACGGCAAGCAGCAGCGCTCCCAGTCCAAGGAAGCTGACGATACGGTAGCCCTGACTCAACTGGCTCACGTCCACCAGAAAAACCTTGGCAATGGAGATGGCGAGCAGAATCAACGCCTGCCAGCGCAGGAACGCCGATCGCCTCCAGAAACCCAAGGCAAGCTGGATCGCACCAAAGATCATGAACAACGCCGAATAGGTGAACTGTGCGTACATGCGGTATTCGCGCATCACCGCCCAATCTCCGGTATAGCGCACAAACCACCAGTAATTGTGAATCTCCCATCCGATAGCCACCAGGATGAGGGCGTTCATGATCAGAAAGGACAGGACGGCGATCGAGCGCCAGGGCAACAGAAGTTCACGCTCGTCGCCGTCCTCGGTCTGATACCCGAGTCGTGCGGCAAACGCGAAGACTACGATGCCGACCAAATAAGTGCCGAACCTCTGGTTGAAGAGCACCGTGGCCGACGTCGAAGGATGAATAACAATCAATGCTCCCAGTCCGAGAAGCAACGCAATCAGTGCCAGCCCGCGCAGCAGGGGTGATGCCACTCTCCGGGCCAGCCATAACAGCGCCCCTCCTTCGACGAGCCATCCTACCGTGATCCACCTGCCGTGCGCCTTGAGCGGAATCGCAATAGTAAGAAACGCGACCGCGATTGTCAGATGCAGCGCGGAAAGAGCAGCTGGATTAGACTGGAACGCTCGCCGGCTCGGCAGCCGCAAGACCAGCAGATAGAAGGCGCCGAAGGCAACGGCGACCCATGGCTGAGCCCACACCGCACCCGTCGACTGCAGCATTGCGTAGAACCCTAGAAATCCAAGAGCGGCGTTCAGCAGAGGTAACCCAACGATCGCGAGGCTATCCGCCCTCGATAGTGATTCACCTCTGTCCGGCAAGCGTACCAGTAGAGGTGCGAATGCAAAGATAAGAAAGAAGACTGACAAAAAGAATGCTGTTCGTCCAAACTGTGCGTCGGAATAGAACCGGATGGACCATCCTAGAAAGAAGAGCACAGTTCCGGTGAATGCTCCGAAGAGCAGCCTCGACCACGGGCGAAGCACCACCAGCACCAGCACTGCGACATTCAGCAGCAACAGATAGCTGAAGAGCGTAACTTCATGGTTCTCTCCATTGGAGAGCAGCAGCGGCGTGCTGAACCCGCCAACAATCGCATACAAAGCCAGCAACTCGGAGTCCTGCACCCAGCACATGTAGCCATTGAACGCAGTGACTACGATCATGGCGGCGAAGGCGGTTGAACTCGAAATCAGCGCAAAGAGCCCATACGCGGCCCATAGCGACAGGTAAAGAATGCCGCTGCCGAGAGCCTTCAGAGAATAGGAGAACCCCGCAAAACCGCGGCTGCGAAACCGTTCCGACCAGCCGATCAAAGCGGCGCCGGCAATCAATCCGATGATCACCCGTCCCGCGGGCCCAATCCAGTGATTGTCAATCGCAAGCTTGAGGAACCACGCCATTCCGATCAGTACGGCGAGAATGCCGACCCGGTTAAACCACTGCGAACCAATACGGCTCTCGAGAGAGCGGTCGACCTTGGCCGAAGCAATAGCCGGATCCAATGATGCGGGTAGGGCAACTGGAATCGCCGGCTCTGCAGGAAGCGGCGATGGCAAGGGTCCTTGCAACGACATCTCCGGGAGATTATGCGGTGCCCCGCAACTTTCTTCATCGATGGCGATGCCTTGCCTGCGCAGCGCAGCCTCCAGACGCAGCACGCGCGCGCGAAGATCGGCAATCTGCTCCTCAGGGCTGCCGGAAGAATCAGGATCCATCGCTGTTAACTCTACCAATCAACTCGGAGGCGGAAAAGAAATGGGGCCGCTCCGCTCCCATTCAATGCAGTTTAGTTGCGCTTGATGGATCACCCCGAGGCCCGAACTGAATGATTCGCTCCCATCTGCTGGATATCCAGTCACGACTGGTCGGAGGAACCGCCGGTAATTGCTGAAAACGGTGGGGTAGCGTCATTTTCCAGCGCTGCTGGGGGGTTATTGCCCCTGATCCGCCGATCGTATCCGATAGCTGATAGATAAGCGTCGCCTATAATAATTGAGTAATGAAGTCTTTACTTGTGCATAGATTCGAGCCCAACAATCGGATGCGGCAAGTTGTTGAATTTTCTACTAACGCACGATAAATGTAGTGTTGCACTCTGTAACTGTGTTGATATCAAACCCTTTCTAAGGTGGCGTTAATATTTCGATATCTGCACAGGCGGCGGTTAAAAGATCTGACTCCCCGATTTGAGCGTTTAATAGATATAGATGTAGAGTTATGTCCACTTTGACCCGAAACGGCAGCGGATATCCGAAGGTGATGGTCGTCGACGACGACGTCATCAGCTTGTCGGTTGCCTCTCTGTTGCTCAGTACGGAGGGATACGAAATCCTCGAGGCTCACGGCGGCGCTGCCGCAGTCGACCTCCTGACCGATCTGCCGCCGGAGGCTCTGCCCTCTGTCCTGCTGGTTGACCTGCGCATGCCCGGCGTCTCCGGTCAGGACCTCGCCTCCACGCTTCGGCGCCTTGCACCTGAAGCAAAGCTTCTGGCTATGAGCGCCACACCTAGTCACGCAGAGGGCTACGACGCATTTGTAAACAAGCCGCTGGACCCCGCATCTTTGCGAGCCATCCTGGATGGACGCGCCGGTGCCCCGGACTTGCCTCTCGCTCCGAATAGGAGCCAACCGGTTCTGGACGAAGGAGTTTTCCAGCGGATGGCGGGCATGATGCCTCCGAGCGCCGTCCGCGAGGTCTACGAGGCCTGTGTGAATGATGTCCGCTCTCGCAGCCCCGAAATGCGTTCGGCAGGCGCTTCGAACGATCTGCGCTCCGTTCGCCAGACCGCGCACACCTTCAAGGGTAGCGCAGGCATGCTTGGTGCCCGGAAACTGGCCTCCGCCGCTGCCGAACTGGAACTCGGAGCCTACCGGCCGGACGACGTGCCCAAGTTAGTCGACAATTTATTGTCGTGTTGTGACGAGTTACATCGTATGCTAATGGACAAACTATGAGCATGACCTCCCCGACCAAACAACCGCCCAAAAGTCCGGCCGTCAAGCCTAAGCAGCCGTCAACTCACGCCATCCGGATTCTTCTCGCAGACGACCATCCTGTTGTCCGTATCGGTGTGCGCAATATGCTTCAGGCCGACGAAGCATTCTCAGTTGTAGGCGAGGCCGGAGACGGCGATGAGGCCATCACCCAGACGCTCGAGCTCCTGCCAGACATCCTGCTGCTTGACCTCTCCATGCCCCGCTTGCCGGGACTCGAGGCCATGCGCGCGATCATGAGCGGCTCGCCCACCGTCAAGATAATCCTGCTGACCAGCACCATCACCACCCAGCAGATTATCGAGGCGCTGCAGATTGGCGCACGTGGCATCGTGCTAAAAGATGCTCTCACCGATCACCTCACCAGTGCCATCCGCACCGTCTACTCCGGTGACTACTGGATCGGGGGCCGTCGTGTAGTCAATCTCGTTGGTGCCTTGCATGATCTCATGAAGCAGGCTGCTCCTCCCGAGCGAAAGACCTTTGGTCTCACGCCGCGCGAAATGCAGGTGGTCGGCTGCATCGTCGAGGGCTGCAGCAATCGCGACATCGCCAAGCAGTTCGGCCTTAGCGAGGAAACCGTGAAGAGGCACCTTTCAAACACCTTCGATAAGACCGGTGTTTCGACCCGTCTGGAGCTGGCAATGTTTGCAATCGCGCACCGATTGGTTGCCCCGCAAAACTGATTTTTATTTTGCTTCTCGTTCGAATTCTCGCCGCCGCGCATACCATTGATCGCGGCATGATCCCCATCTAACTCCTCAGCACGCTCTGGCAACGTAGGTTCATTCCCGGTTGCCATCATGATGCTTGCTAGTTCCCCCTTGTTCGGGCATTGGAGGAGATTAGACAATGAAAAAGGTTCAGTTACTTACGTTCTTTGTATGTGCTGCTTGCGGCGCGGCTTGCGCACAGGAAATGAATCCTACGGCGACTCAGCAGTGGCCGCAGGACCAGCAGAATCAGCGGCAGCAGCCACAGGCGGAATGGCGTGATGGCATTCCTGTTTACAAGATCACCGTCGTCGGCCGGGACATCCCCGCTATCAACTACTTCCATCGCAGTGGCGCCACCAAGATCGGCTTTCAGGGGACAAGTCTGCTGCCACAGGGCAAGGGCTCTGCAACAGTCGAGAGTCGCCGCGGCCGGATGGTCATCGACGCAAAGTTCGAGGGCCTGGTTCCCGCCAACAGCTTCGGAGTTGAATACCTCACTTATGTGCTCTGGGCCATCACGCCCGAAGGGCGCCCGGTAAACCTCGGCGAAGTGTTGCCCGATGGTTCAAAGAGTGAGATTACCGTCACCACAGATCTCCAGGCATACGGCTTGATTGTTACCGCCGAACCCTACTTCGCCGTTACGATGCCCAGCGACGTTGTGGTGTATCAGAACTATGCGCTCCCCGACAAGACTCAGGGCATTATCGAAACCGTGAATGCCCATTTCTCTCTGCTGCCCCGTGGCGCCTATTCGCAGACTGCCGGGCAGCACACGGTCTTGAATCCCATCACGCGCAATGACCAATCTCCGCTCGAGCTCTATGAGGCGATCAATGCAGTGCAGATTGCCGCGGCCGCGGGTGCGAAGAAGTACGCTGCCGACACCTTCTCCACCGCCAGCATGGACCTGCAAAACGCCCAGGATATGGACTCGCACAAAAGCGAGCGAAAGCAGGAGATTACCTACGCGCGCGAGGCGGTGCAGGCCGCTGAGGACGCTCGCATCATGACCATCCGTAAGATGAAGGCCGAGGATGCGGAGCGGCAGCGCGAGGCCAGCGAACAGGCAGTGCAGCAGTCCAACGAAGCCGCGCAGCAGGCGGCTCTCCAGGCGCAGCAGGCCGCCACCCAGCGGGCTGAAGCCGACGCGCGTGCGGCTCGAGCAGAAGCAGCCGCTGAAAAGGCCCGCGCCGACCAGGAAGCCGCGCAGCAGCAGGCCCGTCAGGCAACGGATCAGACCGAGCAGATGCGTGAGCGCTTGAAGCAGCAGCTCAACGCCGTCCTTGCCACCCGAGAAACGGCCCGCGGACTCATCGTCAACATGTCCGATGTGCTCTTCGGCTTCAACCAATACAACCTGAAGCCGGATGCCCGCGAAAAACTTGCCAAGGTCTCCGGCATTCTGCTTTCTTATCCAAACCTGAAGCTTCAGGTCGAGGGATACACCGACAACATTGGTTCCGACCAATACAACCAGAAGCTTTCTGAAGAGCGCGCCGACTCCGTCCGCGATTACCTTGTGACTCAGGGTGTCGGCCAGACGAACATCAGCGCCGCCGGATACGGCAAGAGCGATCCGGTCGCGGATAACTCCACGTCTTCTGGTCGTGCGGAGAATCGCCGCGTTCAGCTTGTCGTCTCGGGCAACGCGATCGGCGTTCAGGAGAGCGCCCCAACATCCGGCGGTCAATCAATGAACCAGGCTGCACCGCCGCAACCGGCGCAGCCCTATGCGACCGGCGTCTCAAACGTTCCTCAGCAATAACCGTTTCCTTCAACCGGGCCGCTTTTCAGGAGCGGCCCTTTCTTTTGCAATCCAGTCATGGTTCCCCTTCATCCAAAAGAACGGCAGTAGCAAGAGGAAAAAATGCGAATTGCTTTTCTTGGACTTGGGAAGATGGGCAGAGCGGTGCTCGTCACCTCATTAATGCGAGCCATGAGCTCACCGTCTGGAACCGGACACCCGCACGCGCTGAGCAGCTCAAAAACCTGGGAGCACGGGTCGCCAGAACACCGTCCGAAGCCGTCGCTCACGCTGAAGTCGTCTTCACCATGCTTATGGATGACGCGGCCCTTGAAGCAGTCGTCTTCGACGACGGCGTCGTGAAAGCTATGCCTCCCCGGAGCATTCATGTTTCGCTAAGCACCATTAGCGTAGATCTTTCTAACCGTCTCACCGAGGTACACCGCGCAGCCGGAACTCAGTTCGCCGCCGCTCCCGTTTTCGGGCGACCCAATGTGGCGGAAGACGGCCGCTTGTGGACCGTCACTGCGGGCGAAGCTCACGTCGTGGAGAAGATTCAGCCTCTGCTTGAGACCTTCAGCCGCGGCGTCACTGTCGTCTCTGACAGACCTTCGGCGGCCCACGCGCTTAAGCTCGGAGGGAATTTTCTCATCACTGGAATGATCGCCTCCCTCTCTGAGGGAATGGTGTACGCCGAAGCGCTGGGCATTGAGCCACGTGTGTATCTCGAGACCATCAACAGCGCTCTTTTCCAATCGCCCTTCTACCAGGCTTACGGCAGAATCATGCTTGATCCGCCAGAACACCCCGGAGGCACCATCGCTCTTGGCGAAAAGGATATTCGCCTCTTTCGCGAAGCGGCCAAATCCGCTGACGTAAAAACCGCGCTCGCCGACCTCTTCGAGGCGAATTTTCAGAAAGCCATCGAAGCTGGCATGAAAGATGAGGACTGGGCCGCGGGATACTACCGCCTGGCACAAAGCATGACGCACAGCGTCTCGTAACTTACGATAATCTCCATGAACAAACTGAATGGCTCCATTGTTTTCATTACCGGTGCGAGCGCAGGCATCGGGGAGGCCTGCGCATTCGCTTTCGCCCGCGAAGGTGCGCGTCTGCTGCTCTCCGCACGACGACTGAATCGTCTCGAGGAGATGAAGCCGCGCCTGATTGAGGCGGGCGCGCCTGCTGTTCATACCTTTGCTCAGGACGTCCGCGACCGCGCTACAGTCGAGAGCTCGATCGCCAGCCTTCCGCCCGACTGGCAGGGCATCGAGGTCTTGGTAAATAACGCTGGATTAAGCCGCGGTCTCGACAAACTCTACCAGGGCAACCCCGATGACTGGGACGAGATGATCGACACCAACGTTAAGGGATTGCTCTATGTTACCCGCGCGGTTGTTCCCGGAATGGTTGCGCGCGGCAAGGGGCATGTCATCAGCCTCGGATCGACTGCGGGTGAAATCACCTATCCGAACGGCGCAGTTTACTGCGCCAGCAAGGCCGCGGAGCGCGCTATTAACGATGGCTTGCGCCAGGATGTTCTGGGCACACCGGTACGCGTTACGAGCGTTGATCCGGGCATGGTGGAAACCGACTTCAGCCTCGTGCGCTTCCATGGTGACGCCGAGCGTGCTGCGAAAGTTTATCGGGGACTCACGCCGCTCACTCCCGCCGATGTAGCCGATGCCATCGTCTGGTCGGCCACCCGCCCAGCTCACGTCAACATCGCCCGGGTGGTAATGACCACAATCGATCAGGCGAACTCCGTGCTCTTTAATCGCAAACAGGCGTGAGCGGTGTCCTCAATGTGTTTCAGAAACGGTTATGGTACCCGGTTCAGCTGTTCCTCAATCTCTGCCAGGGCAGCCTGAAGAGCAGCACGGCGATGCGGACTCGAGGTGCGCTCGTTGAGGATCTGTTCGCGCTGCAGTTCCAGTGCCTGGCGCTTCCTTTGTTTATTTGCGGCCTCGGCCGAGGCCTGCTGAGCTGTTTGCGATGGGCTCTTGCCGTCAGCCTGCCGATCCGCAAGCTGTTCCTCGACAGATTTACTTTCCCAACCTCGCGCCATACTTTGATGTTAATGCCAATCCTCGCTCATCCGTTAGATATTCACCCGCACAGAGCCGCAATCCTTTTCGCAATGGAGCTTCAAAAATGAAAGTTTGGCAAATTTCTTCCTTTGGAATCGACAATATCGAACTCGTCGAGCGGCCGACTCCGCAGCCCGCGCCTGGCCAGGTCCTGATCAAAGTGCATTCCGTTTCGCTGAATTATCGCGATCTGCTCGTCGTGCTCGGTAAATACAATCCGAGGTTAGCGCTGCCGCGCATCCCCTGTTCGGATGGGGCCGGAGAAGTGATCGCCGTCGGCGACGGCGTAACCAGATGGAAGCCCGGCCAGCGCGTAGCCGGCATCTTCATGCAGAACTGGATCGAAGGTGCTCCCAATGCTGAGAAGCAACGTCGTGCGCTGGGTGGCGATATCGACGGCATGATTGCAGAATATGTCGTGCTGGATCAGAGCGGCCTCGTCGAGATTCCTCAACGCCTCAGCTTTGAAGAAGCGGCGACTCTTCCATGCGCCGGCGTCACCGCGTGGAACAGCGTTGTTCATGCCGGACACATCAAAGCCGGCGACACCGTCGTGATCCAGGGAACCGGTGGAGTCTCTATTTTTGCCCTGCAGTTTGCGAAAACCATGGGGGCTCGCGTCCTGGGCACATCGAGCAGCGACGAAAAGCTCGGGCGCGCCCATAAGCTCGGCCTCAATTCTGGATGGAACTACAGGAAGAACTCGGATTGGGCGGCATGGGTTCTGGAGGAAACCGGTGGTGTTGGTGCAGACCTGGTCGTCGAAGTTGGAGGTGCCGGTACGCTGGCTCATTCGCTCAAGGCTATTCGCATTGGAGGTGTCATCGCCCAGATCGGCATTCTCAGCCAGTCGTCGGAGCCGTTGGCTATCGCTCCAATCCTTCACAAACAGGTGCACCTGCAGGGAATTTATGTAGGCTCTCGCGTCAACTTTGAAGAAATGATTAAAGCAATCGTCGCGAACTCTGTGCGGCCGGTAGTCGACGAGGTGTTCGCGTTTCATCACTTCAAAAATGCTTTGAAAGCGATGGAGGCGGGTTCACGCTTCGGCAAGTTGGTAGTCTCAGTCATGGGATAGTCCAAAGCCTGAGGGAGAAGACACCTTTGGTAGAGTTCAACATCACCGCCCTTCATCCACACGGCCCCTCTGGAGTCCGAATCTTTTCTTTGCTCGACTACCTCTAGGGACTAATCCTTTAGGGTTAGCTAGCCCTTGTGTGCGCCTCGGCCATTTAGGATAATGACGGAGCCGCTCCCAACCTCCCCGCAGTAACCCTATGCTTAAGCGACTCAGTCCGAAGATCGCGCTATCGCTGGCCACACTTGTGTTGTTCGCAGCCGGGTGCGGAACCGGCCAGCTTTCGAGCGTGAGCGCCGGCGGCGCATTTTTGATTACTCCATCCTCTGCGACGGTAACTTCAACTGGACAAATAAAGTTCACCGCACTGCTTCCATCTGGCGAGGTTGCAGCCGTCAACTGGTCTGTTGCCGACGGTGAGAATGCTTCTTCGCTCGGCGAAGGTCGCATCGATTCGGCCGGCACGTATGCGCCGCCCGGCGCCCTTTCGCGCGATAAAGTTCAGATTCATATCATGGCTCGGCTCAAGAGTGATCCCACCGCGACGGCTTCAGCGGTGATCAGCGTCACGCCAGGATTTGTTCAATCACTGCTGCCTGAAAATGCGGCCCTCACTGCCGGAGGCACACTCGAAGCTACGGCGCAGATCGCCGAAGTGAATGCGGGTTCGGTTGAATGGTCGCTAAGCGCATCGCCTTCTGCCAGTTCCAGCACTGAGAGCGGCAACCTCGGCACCATCGATCACATGAGCTGTCAGCACAGTCTCGATCAATTCACCACCTGCAAAGTGAGCTACACTGCGCCGTCGTCTTTATCTGCAGCCAGCGCCGTTTATCTCTCAGCCGCAGTCAACGGCACGGCCTCCACGTCGCCTCTAAAGATCCTCCTCAACAACGATGGACTGAACAGCAGCCCCTCGACAAATCAGGTACCGCAGAACGGAGCCATCTCCCTCGGGTCTTCCGGTGGAAACGACAACGATTACGACACCTACATGGACCACTCCGGCAACCCCTACATCGCCGACTGCTGTGGCGGCACCCTTGGCGCGCTGGTAGAGGATACAGCTCACAATCAGTACATCCTCAGCAACAACCACGTGCTGGCTGAATCGGATCAGGCGATGATCGGCGATACCATCGACGAGCCCGGCTTGATCGACAATGGATGCGTGCCATTGAACCACCCAGGTTCGCTTCTGCGGCCGGTTGGCGCCCTGAAATATTACGTTCCGCTTGCCACTCCGCAGAGCAACGTCGATGCCGCTCTGGCTGCTGTTCTACCCGGCGCAGTGGATCGCAACGGCAGCATCCTGCAACTTGACGCTCCGAAGCCCAGCGCCAGCGTGCGTCTAGGTACGCCGCTCGGATCAGCGCCGCCGGTGGCCGGGACCGGCGAAGCCCTGAACGCTTCCAACCTTGGCGAGATTCAGCTCGCAAAAAGTAGCCGGACCACCGGACTGACCTGCTCAACCGTTGAGACGGTCGACCTTAGCGTCAGGATCGACTACTTCAAAGACTGTGCTGAGAGTCAGCCCTACTACTCCAAGACCTACACCGGTCAGATCGGAATCGGCGGAGACAAATTCTCTGACAGCGGCGACTCCGGCGCACTGGTCGTCGACGCGGCCAACGCGCAGCCGGTCGGGCTCTTCTTCGCTGGCGGCACAGATGGTGATGGCACAGGCCTGAGCGTGGCCAATCCTATCGGAGACGTTCTCCGGGAGCTCGGGACGCAGGCTGGCAGCCGCTTCAGCGTCGTCGGCACGTCCACTCCGCACAAGGTAGCCTGCATTCGTTACGACGAATCGCCGCAGGTCTCGGCGACTGCTATGCCGGTTTCCTCGGAAGAGATGGCGCACGCGCAGTTTATCGCCGAAACCACCGGCGCATCGCTGATCAATTCCGAGAACGGCATCCTTGCCACTACGGCGGGCAAGAGTCTCGACAACCCCGGAGATCCAGCGCTCATCGTCTACGTCGACAAAGGGAAGCAGCGCGTTACCATACCAGCGACCTTCGACGGTCTGCGCACTCAGCTGATCCCTACTGACTCGGCGGCTCTGGCGCGCAATACCGCTCCCGCGTCGCCTGTGGTAACCGGCGGAATTCATCTCTCCGACAGCATCCTGGCCGGTGCTGAGGCCGTTGTCCGCGAATACTCGCCGCGTCTGATGAAAGACCCCGCGGTTTTCGGTGTAGGAGTCGCACAGAGCCGCGACAATCCAACCGAGCCTGCGCTTCTCGTCCTTGTCGATATTGCTCGCGCTCCGCAGTCAATGCCAGCCACGCTTGGCGGTCTGCGCGTGCGCTATATGAGGCTTCATCGCTTTCACGTGACGCAGTCAAAATACTCGGGTGCTCATCACGCCTCGAGTTGTGCACTCAAGGGACTTACTCCCTCAGGCAAAGACCGGCCGGTCCCGGATTCAATCCCCGATGACTTCGCCATCAAGCCCACCGACTGACCCGTCTCTACGAGAGTTCCTCTGCTAACGCGCCCGCGCCGCTATCCGTCAAAGCCCACTTATCTCCGGCCGTGGTGTGTTGAGTACCGAGAGGGAAGAAGACCATGAAAACAGTGCCACTCTTTCCATCCTTTCCCCGCGCGCGGCTGCGCACCTGTATCTTCCCATTGTGTTTGCTCACAATTTCGGCGCTTACCCAGAGTCCAAGTCCCGTCCCGAGTGCTTCTTTGGTTGTGAAGAATGCCTCAAAGATATGGCGCAGCACCTCCGGCGACATTCCCGTCCCCGTATCGGCGACGGTAATGCGGACCCCCGGGGCACCCGTATAGCGTACCCGCAATTGCAGCCGCCCGCCCCCCGGAGTCATCGCATCGAGTGCGTTGCCGATCAGGTTAGCGAATAGTTGTCTTACCTCTCCCGTGAAACAAATCATTCTGACGTCCGGCCCATAGCGGCGAATCACTTCAACGTGCAGCGAAGTCACCCGACCCTGATGGAGAGTGAGCACAGAATCGAGCAGCTCGCATACATTCGCCATGCTGGGCAGCGTCGACTGGCGATAAAAGCGCAGCATCTGTTGCGTGATTTCCGAAACCCGCGCCAGTTCGTGCTGTGCCAGATCGGCAAATTCCGCAGACGCAGGATCGAGCTTTCCCCGTCGAATCAGGTAGATCAGGTTCGTGACCGCTTCCAGAGGGTTGTTGATTTCATGAGCGATGGTGGCCGCGAGCCTGCCCGCTGCGGCCAGCTTTTCTGTCCTTCGCAGCGCATCCTCCGCGCGCTTCCGCTCCGATGTCTCCACCAGAATTACTCCCACCCAGCGCACGTTTTCGGCCTCGGTGCGAACCGGGTAGACATTCGCAAGCCAGTTGCGCTCTGCGGAAATTCCTTCCTCTGAGCGGAGGGTCAATTCCAGATCCTGCACCGCTTGCCCTTGTTCGAACACCTTGTGGATGTTCTGCTCCATCAATCGTCCTACCGGCTGCGGCAGAACCTCGCGGACCGTCCGTCCGAGATGCCGGCTGACCGGCAAGTTGTTCATCCTCGCAAAGAATTGATTGACGCGAACAAACCGCAATCGCCGGTCAAAAAATGCAAAACCGATCGGTGCATTCGCCAGCATGGAATCCAGAAGCGCCAGCGTTTCGTTCAGACCCGATCGCTGTTCCTGGATGGACGCGACCATCAGGTTGAAGGCCATCGTCAGATCTGCAGCTTCATTTGCCGACGTCACAGCCAGAGGGAAAGCCGTCGTGTCTTCAGGATTACGGATGAGCCGCCGCGTAGCATCCATCAGCGCGCCAAGCGGTTTCGCTATAGATCGGGCCATCAGGCTCGCAAATACCGTGCACGCCCCAACACCCAGCAGTGCCGTCAGCAGGGAATATGCCAGCAGCCTGTGCAGCTCTGCTCGGTCTCGCGAGTCGTCTGGGTAGATCCAGACAAACCCCCGTGCAACGCCATCGACATGGATTGGGGCTACAGCCTCGCTCGTCTGATCGTCGATCGAGAAAATTTCCGGTTTGCTCATCTCCCGCAGGTGGCTGCGTTCTGTTGAAGAGAGCAAAAGCTTTCCTTTCAAGCCAGGGTCGCTGCTCAGCAACGTTCGGCCCTGCACATCGGTAATCTGAACTGAGCGAATACTCGGTGCGGCACGCACCGTATCGACCACGCGCTGAAACTTATCCAGTTGGCCGGAGCTCATCTCCACGCTTGCTTGGACAGCCAGCACTCCGGCCTGGTATTCAAGGCGTCGTGCCGTCCGTGACTGCAATTCTTTTTGCTGCTGATTAATCAGCACTACCGAGAGAAAAGCCAGTACCAGGACTTCGAAGGCAACCATGCCCCGCATCAACTGACCGCGAATCGTTCGCGGTCTCAGAATCGACATGGCAAACCGTCCTGCTTTTCTCGCACTCGAGTTCCGCCCTCAGCGAGCAATAGGATCGAGCACATCCCGCTGGGAAAGCTTTTGCATCAGATCAGCCGCAATCTGCCGCCCGTGGAAGCGCCCATTCTCAATAAAAATCTCGTTCGTCCGTGAGCCCGCGACAATCACTCCCGCAAGATAAATCCCCGCCACGTTGCTCTCCAGACAGTCGGCATCGCACATCGGCAGAAGGTCCTTCCCGTCCAGCCGAACTCCGAGACCGCGCAGAAAATCAAAATCGGGATGATATCCGGTCAGCGCAAACACGCAGTCGTTGGCAATTTGCCGCTCGCCCTGGGGCGTCTCAATCGTAACCGTATCTATGCCAATTTCCATCACGCGGCTGAGAAAATGCGCCGCAATCTCGCCGTTCTTTATACGGTTTTCAATGTCGGGAAGGATCCAGTACTTCACGTGCCGATGCATGCCCGGTCCCCGATGCACCAGCGTCACCCGTGCGCCGTGCCGCCAAAGATCGAGAGCGGCAATCGCCGCAGAGTTTTTCCCCCCGATCACCACTACATCCTGGTCGTAGTAAGGGTGGGGATCGTCGTAGTAGTGGTGCACCTTGGGCAACTCTTCACCTGGCACATCGAGATAATTCGGAAGGTCGTAGTATCCCGTTGCCACGATCAGCTTTCTGCTTCGATACACCTCTTCGCGGCCGAACTTGTCTTTGGTGAGCACTCTGAAATCGCCGTCGGATCCGGTTACAGACTCCACAAGCCGGTACTGACGCACATCCAGTTCATAATGCTCGGCAACCTTGCGATAGTACTCGAGGGCCTCGTTGCGGTTAGGTTTCTGGTTCGGGCTCGAAAAAGGTATATCGCCGATCTCCAGCAGTTCCGGCGTCGTAAAAAACGTCATGTGCGATGGATAGTGGAAGATCGAATTGCACAGGCAGCCCTTATCCACGAGCACACTGCGAAACCCCGCCCGCTGCGCCTCGATCGCGCAAGCCATGCCTGTGGGTCCAGCCCCGATCACCAGGACATCAAAGCTGGATGCTTCGTTTCCTGACAAGCTCATCTTTCTAGATTAGACGATTTTCGCTCGCATCCTGTTTTTCGACGCTTCGGTTTGGCTCGCGACACTTCAACGCGATGCGCCTTTCGCTCTGGTCGTTTAACCTGAATAAGGAGAGAAGAAATGGCAACGATCCGGCAGAACGACCTGATCGAGAGCGTAGCAGACGCCCTTCAGTACATCAGTTACTACCACCCCGTGGACTACATCAAGAATCTCACCCGGGCATATGAGCTAGAGGAATCAGCCGCCGCCAAAGACGCCATGGCGCAGATACTGGTCAACTCGCGCATGTGCGCTGAGGGCCATCGTCCCATCTGCCAGGACACAGGCATCGTCACTGTCTTCCTAAAGATCGGCATGAATGTTCGTTGGGACGCGGATCTGACCGTCGAAGAAATGGTGAACGAAGGTGTTCGCCGCGCCTACATGCATTCGGACAATAGGCTGCGCGCCTCCATCCTCGCCGATCCCGCCTTCTCGCGGCGCAATACACGCGACAACACGCCCGCCGTCGTCAACATCGAGCTGGTTCGCGGTGGCGAAGTCGAAGTCACTGTCGCAGCCAAAGGAGGTGGCTCGGAGGCCAAATCCAAATTCGCCATGCTCAATCCCTCCGACTCCATCGTCGACTGGGTGCTCAAGACCGTTCCCACCATGGGCGCCGGATGGTGCCCACCCGGAATGCTCGGCATCGGCATCGGCGGAACCGCCGAAAAGGCCATGCTCCTGGCCAAAGAATCGCTCATGGAGCCGATCGACATTCAGGAGGTCATCGCCCGAGGTCCCGCTAACAAGATCGAGGAGATGCGCATCGAGTTGTACAGGCGCGTCAATCATCTGGGAATCGGCGCACAAGGTCTCGGCGGACTCACAACTGTGCTCGATGTCAAGATCCGCGACTACCCCACTCACGCCGCCAATCTGCCAGTTGCGATGATCCCTAACTGCGCCGCCACGCGCCACGCGCACTTCGTACTTGATGGTTCAGGTCCCGTCGCGCTCGAACCCCCGTCACTCGATGATTGGCCATCTATCACTTACGACGTCTCTACCGCCCGGCGCGTCAACCTCGACACTGTGACTCGCGACGAAGTTGCCACTTGGAAACCGGGCGAAGTCCTGCTGCTCAACGGCAAGCTGCTCACCGGGCGCGATGCCGCGCATAAGCGCATGACCGACATGCTGAAGCGCGGCGAGAGCCTGCCGGTCGACTTCAGGGGACGCTTCATTTACTACGTCGGCCCCGTTGATCCTGTCCGGGACGAAGTTGTTGGTCCCGCTGGCCCCACCACCGCCACGCGCATGGATTCCTTCACCCGGCACATGCTTGCCCACACCGGCCTCCTTGGCATGATCGGCAAGGCAGAACGCGGCCCGGAAGCGATTGAAGCCATCCGCGATCATGGTGCCGTTTACCTCATGGCTGTCGGCGGAGCAGCCTATCTTGTGTCCAAGGCGATCAAGAGCTCCCGCATTTTAGGCTTCGACGACCTTGGCATGGAGGCCATCTATGAATTTGAGGTGGTCGATATGCCGGTAACCGTGGCCGTCGATTCCAAAGGAACGTCCGTGCATCACACCGGACCAAAGGAGTGGCAGGCGAAAATCCAGTCACGCCTCGCCGGGGTTCCCATACTGGCGTGAATTTGGGTTTCCCACGTCTCACACCTGAGCCGTGGGTATGGCTTCCGGCTGAGTTTTCGGCAAATTGATCCTTTAGGGGGACCCATGGCCAAGACCCGAAAAGAGAAAGATTCGCTCGGCTCCGTCGAAGTACCTGAGCGTGCTTACTATGGAGCGCAAACGGCCCGCGCCGTCGAAAACTACCCCATCTCCGGCCTGAGTGCCCATTCGCAGCTCATCCGCGCTTTTGGAATGGTGAAGCGCGCCGCTGTCGAAGCCAATCGCGATCTCGGCCTGGTCGATCCTGTGCGCGCTGAAGCCATCATTCAGGCCGCCCAGGAGGTCATCGACGGCAAATGGGACGACGAGTTTGTCGTCGATGTGTTCCAGGCTGGCGCCGGCGTCAGTTTTCACATGAACATCAACGAGGTGATCGCCAACCGGGCCAACGAAATCCTCGGCGCGCAATTGGGTGAATATACCCATGTCCATCCCAACGACCACGTGAACTACGGCCAGTCGACCAACGACGTTTTCCCGACCGGCATGCGCGTGGCGACGCTGCTCAATCTCGAAACCCTCTATCCCGTCCTCGACACCCTCGCCGCCACCTTTGCCGACAAGGCAAAAGAGTTCGATGGAATCCTGAAGTCTGGGCGCACCCATATGCAGGACGCGGTTCCCATCCGCCTCGGCCAGGAGTTCGCCGCCTACGGCGTCGCCATCGAGAAGGGCAGGGCATTTCTGGTGCAGGCCAGCGGGACGCTTCGCGAACTCGGACTCGGTGGAAGCGCTGTCGGCACCGGCATCAACACCCACCCTGACTATCGTGTGAAGGCCATCGCCAACCTTTCGAGCATCTCCGGTCAGCATCTCATCCCGGCTTCTGACATGCGCTGGGCTATGCAGTCCAATGCCTGCATGGCTGACGTGAGCGCGGCTCTGCGCAGCATCGCGCTCGAGGTCATCCGCATATCCAACGACATTCGCCTGCTCTCATCAGGTCCTAACACGGGTTTCGCAGAGGTCTATCTGCCGAGTCTTCAGCCCGGCTCTTCCATCATGCCCGGCAAGATCAACCCCGTCATGCCGGAGCTGGCTGCCATGGTCAGCTTCCAGGTGATCGGCAACGATGCTGCCGTTGCTTACGCAGTTCAGGCCGGCCAGCTTGAACTCAATGTGATGATGCCTACCATGGCGTACAACGTGCTCCACAGCATCACCATCCTCGCCAACATGCTGCGCCAGTTCAACGACCGATGCGTTGCCGGAATCACCGCCAACGCGGAGCGCTGCAACTTCTACGCCCAGAGCACCGTATCGCTTGCCACCGCGCTTAATCCCTACATCGGATATGCAAAAGCAGCCGAGATCGTAAAGGAATCGATCGCATCCGGAGAATCCATTATCTCCATCGCGCGCAAGAAAAAACTTCTCAGCGACGAACAGATTGCCGAAATCCTTGACCCTGTACGCATGACCGAGCCGCAATACCCGCTCGACGCTGCCAAAGAGCGCGACGCGAAAACCAAAGCCTGAGTCAAGACTCCATAGAAGAAAGGCCGCAGAAGAAAGGCCGCGCTCTGCGGCACGGCCCGTTTTACTTACTACGTTGCAAACCTACTGCTGCCTGCCGAATCTCCACACCACTCCGGCGTTCCAGCCCAGATTGTTCTGGATCGAGCTGCCGTAGTTGGTCATCAAGTAATTCGGCGTGATCCGGATCGCGAAAGTCGGCCCCAGGTTGTAGTCGATTGGCGCGCTAATGCTCAGGTTGAACGCTGTTCCGTCGGGATACAGCCCGATTAATGTGCCCGGCAGCCCTCCGGTGTTTGTGCTGAAATTCCCGTGACCGGCGCCTACCAGCGCATTTGCGCTTACGCCCCAGTGCAGTCGCTCAACGAGGCGCACCTGCGGTCCGAAGAGAAACGTGTACTGGCTGATGCTGGGACGAAAGACCTGAAACTCGTTGATATAGGTGAAAGCTGTTCCGTAATAGCCGCGAAAATCTGCCGTCACGCCTATTTTGCCTTTTATGTAGTCCGTCACGCCGGCATTCCACGCCGCCTCGTTGAGGTGCTGCAAGCTTGGACCGGGAGTAAATCGTAGATATCCGCCGCCGCCATAAATCTCGTATTTATGGGTGTACGTGTCTTGGATAATCTGCTGTACCCTTAGCTGTCGCCGCGCTTTCACGCGCTGCTGTGCCTGGCGCAACACCTCGGCACGCTCCTGGGTGCCTTGAGGCGCGCTTTGTGCCTGCGGTGTCTGTTGATCTGTGGTGTTTTGCGCCAACAACGCTGCTGGCGCCAAAAAAAGTGCCAGTGCAAATATCGGATACGCACCGTATCCCCTGCGTTTTCCAAAATGCATGAATCCTGAAGCCTCCACTACCTGCTGCCTCTAGGGCACGAAAAAGACAAAGAAATCTCCTGCCTTCTGTATTAAAGCACTTGCCAGCGCTCTCGTGGCCTGCTTTCCTGACATCAGACCCTTAAACTGCTGTCAGACCGCATCTAATTCTTTCTGCTGAATCGAGGCGCAACAAATACATGAAGGCATTCCTGTTGGGCTTGCTCCTGGGATTTCTTATCATTCCCCTAATCATCTTCTTCCATTTCCACTTTGGCCATCCTCCGGTTGCGGTCGCCGATCAGGCCTACTACCTGGAGAAGGAATTGGTCAGAGCACCATTGCACGCCCGTATCGACGAAGAGATGCCGAAGAGTTCGCCCATTGAGCCCAGCGCAACGAATCTCGAGACCGGCGCTCACATTTATCGGCAGCAGTGCGCTTCCTGCCATGGCCTTTACGGGCGTCCCTCTTCCTTTGCCTCGCACATGTACCCGCACGCACCTCAGCTTTGGGCGCCGCACCGTAATGGAGTCGTAGGCGTAAGCGACGATCCTCCGGGCGAGACCTACTGGAAAGTGGCAAATGGCATCCGGCTAACCGGCATGCCTTCCTACAACAAGGTTCTCAGCGAAACGCAGATATGGCAGGTTACTCTTCTGCTCGCCAATGCTGACAAGCCGCTGCCTCCCGGCACCCTAGAGTTGCTAAAGCAGCCGCTGGACCTCGACCCCGCAGCCCTGGCCGCGCCTCAGCCCACAAATGGGCCGCCGCAGAAGATCACCGATCAGGACATCAACGGTATGCCCCCGCCCATGCCGCCAGACGCGCAGCAGTAGTTTGGCGGAGCACCGGGGCCTTCGTTTAGTACTTCGACTTGATCACGTAGGTCGCGCCGAACGTGAACTGGAAAGAATTTCTCTTTGTCGCTGGAATTGCAGGCGGAGGATTGTTCAGGTAAGTGTCCAGCGTGCCGATCGAGAGAGCCAGGTTCTTGTATGCGGGAATCGCCAGCGTGTTCGCTTCGGTAACCGAGTATGCGCGGGTGTTGTTCCAGGCGGGGATATAGGCCACTTGCTGGTCGAAGACCATGTCGCGAGGCAGTTTGAGCGCGTAAATGGCCGCAAACGTAGAGCCAATCAGGTCCTGATTCACTCCGGGTGCTGCATTGATGAAGCTCTGCTTCTCGTACTGCACAGTGCCTTTAAGGTCCAGCTCCTGCTTCGGAGTCTTGATCGCCGTCCATCCGATACCGCCTCCGTAGATCTGCTGTAGATCCAGGAGCAGGCTGTAATTGTGATCGAAGGCTACCATTCCCAGCGCATACATGCGCGGTGAAAAATACTCATCGCGTTCCGCGTCGGCGTGATAGAGGGCTGTCTTGGTCGAAGTTGCCGGATAAAACACACCGCCCGAGATAAACGCATTCTGCGTGATCTTTCCGTACGATCCCGAGAAGTCTACTGTCGTGCGGTTCCGCGGATTCAGCCATTCTACCGTCGGGACCACGCGCGCCAGCGCCACGGCGCCGGTATATGTGTATTGCTTCTGCGTGGATTGGACAATCGTTGCGCCTGCGGTGGCCGATCCATTCCAGGCAGCGAAGAATCCGGGTCTGCCAACCACCTCTTTGTTGAAGGTATTCTGGTCGATGATGTACGGAGCTTCCTTGACCGGTATCGCCGCGGCCGGAACATTGTTTGCAGGTTGCAGATTCACCTTCTCGTCCGCTACGGTGACCGTACCTTGAGGAATACTGGCCGGGTTTATCTTTTTCTGTGAGGTCACGCTCTTGTTGAACACAGCCACCTTGGTCTGCGTGCGCAGTTCTTTGATCTTGTCCATGCCAATGTTGATGTCCCCGACGATGTCGCTGTGGAAGGTCACCGTCCCGTCCACTTCGCGGACAAACGTGCCTGAGAGCTGATCGCCGTTGGTGAAGATCACGACATCCGGTGCAGGTTTCGCCGCCTCTTTCTTGTCCGCTGGCCCATCTGGCAACGCTGCGGCACGGCACACGCCTGCTGTCGCGAACGCCAGCAGGGCTAGAGAAACAACCGCAAAAACAAACGAAAGGTGGGTGGTCGCATTCCGGTGCTGGGACATAAGAAAGTCGCTCCTTGAATGGGTTACCGTGGCAGAGTTGTCTTGACTAAGAAGTTTACGGCCGGCCGTCGGTTGTATACCTGCGGCTTTGGGACGATCCCTTCCATGTTAACGCCGACCGGCTTTCTGCGGTTTTCCCGGCAGCAGACCAACGGGTGTTCGTTGAACTCGCTGTAAGATTTCCTCTAAGATTGAAGTATGCCGATCAGCCGCCAGCAGGCCCTCGATTATTTCAACTCCGACGACCTCATCGGACTAGGCATGGATGCTGACGCCGTGCGCCGCAAGCTCCACCCTGAAGGCGTCGTCACCTACATCATCGATCGCAACATCAACTACACCAACTTCTGCACAGAGTATTGCACCTTCTGCGCCTTTTACCGGCCGCTCAAGGGCAAAATGGCCAGTGAAGGCTACATCCTCGATTTCGAAACCATCTACGCGAAGATTGCCGAGACCATCGAAATGGGAGGCACCGGCGTCCTCATGCAGGGCGGTCTTCATCCCGATCTCAAGATCGAATGGTTCGAGCGCCTGCTCAAGGGCATCAAGCAGCGCTTTCCGCAGATCTGGCTGCACTGCTTCTCGGCTTCCGAGATCCTCGCAATCGCAGAATACAGCGACCTCTCTGTGCGCGACACCATCATCCGCCTGCGAGATGCCGGACTCGACTCCATCCCCGGCGGCGGCGCCGAAATTCTGGACGACGAGGTCCGCCATCGCATCGCACGTCTCAAGTGCGGGACCGAAGATTGGCTCCTCGTTCATCGCACCGCTCATCAGCTCGGCATGCGCACCACGGCCACGATGATGTTTGGCGTCGGCGAAACCTACGAGCACCGCATCAATCACTTCGAGCAGGTGCGCCGGCTGCAGGAAGAGACTGGCGGATTCACAGCATTCATCCCCTGGAGCTTCCAGCCTCACAACACCGCTCTCGGCGGACGCGGCTGGGACGAGGCTACCGCCGTCGAGTACCTCAAGGTTCTCGCCATCTCCCGCCTCTACCTCGACAACATCGAGAACGTGCAGTCAAGCTGGGTCACGCAGGGCCTCAAGGTGCTGCAACTGGGGCTGCGCTTCGGCGGCAACGATGTCGGCTCCGTCATGCTCGAAGAAAACGTCGTCAAGGCCGCGGGCACTTCTAACTGCACCACCGAAGAGGAACTGCGCCGCGTGATCCGCGACGCCGGTTTCAAGCCCGTCCAGCGCGACACCCTGTACCGCACAATGTTCCTGAACTAACAAGGAACCGGATTCGGCACGCCCTCAGGTAACGATTTGGCCGGCAGCGCCCTCAGCTTTGTGACTCAGCACCGTACAATACTGCTTGATTCTGTCGCTGGAGGCACGGCCCTGCTGAAATCGTTCGCTTTCGAATGCGCGTTTCGTTTTCACACTGTGGCCCTGAGTCTCTTCCAGCCGAAGCACGATCTCCGCCACTATCTTCGCTATCACTATGGAGATCACACCTTCGAGCACCTCTATCGCTGGAACTGGTTCGACACCTCGCTGCTCATCCCGTACTTCGTGGTGATGATCATCCTGGCCTTCTACGGCATGCACCGCTATCAGCTCGTCTATCTCTACTACAAGCACCGGAAGAACGCCGCCAAAGAGCCGCCTTGCCACTTTGAACAGCTCCCCCGCGTTACCGTCCAGCTGCCCATCTTTAACGAGCAATTCGTCATCGACCGCCTCATCGACGCCTGCGCGAATCTCGACTATCCGCGCGAGCTATTGGAGATTCAGGTCCTCGACGACTCGACCGACGAAACCAAAGAGGTCGCTGCCTCCATCTGCGAGCGCTACCGCGCCCTCGGACACCCCATCGTCTACCTGCACCGGACCAACCGCCACGGCTTCAAGGCCGGAGCGCTCGATGAAGGTCTCAAAACCGCCAGCGGGGAATTCGTCGCCATCTTCGACGCCGACTTCGTGCCGCCGCGCGACTGGCTGATGAAGGTCATTCACCACTTCGCCCAGCCGGAAATCGGCATGGTTCAGACCCGCTGGACTCACCTCAACCGCGATTACAGCTTCCTCACCCAGGTCGAGGCCATCTTGCTTGACGGCCACTTCGTCCTTGAGCACGGGGGCCGCTCCCGCGCCGGAGTCTTCTTCAACTTCAACGGAACCGCCGGCATGTGGCGCCGCAATGTCATCAACGAAGCCGGTGGTTGGCAGCACGACACCCTCACCGAGGACACCGACCTCAGCTATCGCGCCCAGCTTAAAGGCTGGAAATTCAAATACCTGCAGGACGTTGAGTGCCCCGCCGAGCTGCCCATTGAGATGACCGCCTTCAAGACGCAGCAGGCGCGCTGGGCCAAGGGCCTCATCCAGACCTCGAAGAAGATCCTGCCCCACGTCTTCAAGAGCGATCAGCCCTGGCACACCAAGCTTGAAGCCTGGTACCACCTCACGGCGAACCTCAGCTATCCGCTTATGATCGTGCTTTCGGTCCTCCTGATGCCTGCCATGGTTATTCGTTTCTACCAGGGCTGGTTCCAGATGCTTCTGATCGACCTGCCGCTATTCATGGCATCCACCTTCTCCATCTCGTCCTTCTATCTCGTTTCGCAGAAAGAGCTTTATCCTCGCCGCTGGTACCGAACTTTCCTTTACCTGCCTTTCCTCATGTCCCTGGGTATCGGCCTCACCATTACCAATACCCGTGCCGTGATGGAAGCCTTGTTCGGCATCCAGAGTTCCTTCAAGCGCACGCCGAAGTACCGCGTTCAAAAGCGCGGCGAGAAGGCGCAAGCCGCCAAATACCGCAAACGCCTCGGTATCGTCCCCTGGATTGAGCTGGCCATCGGCTGCTACTTCGCGTTAACCATCTGGTACGCCTGGACCAACGAGAACTACTTCACCATCCCCTTCCTGCTGCTGTTCGTCGTCGGATACTGGTACACCGGCCTGCTCTCACTCTTGCAGGGCCGCTTTGAACGCTGGCGCTCCGGAGCAAACATCGACGAGTCCTCGGCCAAGCCGTACCCGGTGGGTGTCTAACCCCAACTGTCCTTGTCGCCCCTACATTTCCGTTCTTTCTTTTGCCCAAAAACGCAGCTATAATTGATCGTGCCCGCCAGGTACGCCAATCAAAAACAATTAAAGAAGGTGAAGCCGGAATGTCCTCCAAGTACATTTTTGTGACGGGTGGAGTTGTGTCCAGTTTGGGTAAGGGACTGGCCGCAGCGTCGATCGGTTGTCTGCTAGAAAGCCGAGGCCTCAAGGTCAACCTGATGAAGTTTGATCCCTATCTGAACGTCGACCCCGGCACCATGTCGCCTTTCCAGCACGGCGAAGTCTTCGTTACCGACGACGGTGCTGAAACAGACCTCGACCTTGGTCACTATGAGCGCTTCACCCACGCGCACCTCAGCCGCGACAACAACCTCACCACTGGCCGGATCTACGAACAGATCATCACCAAGGAGCGGCGCGGCGACTATCTCGGCAAGACCGTCCAGGTCATCCCCCACGTCACCAACGAAATCAAGAACGCCATGCGCAAGGTCGCCGGCACAAGCGACATCACCATCGTCGAAATTGGCGGCACTGTCGGCGACATCGAATCACTCCCGTTCCTCGAAGCCATCCGCCAGATGCGCCAGGAACTCGGCCGCGAGAACACTGTCTTCGTCCATGTCACACTCGTTCCGTGGATCGGCGCCGCGCAGGAGCTCAAGACCAAACCTACGCAGCACTCAGTCAAGGAAATGCTCTCGATCGGCATCCAGCCCGACATCCTGCTTTGCCGCACCGATCGCTTCCTCTCCCGCGAAATCAAGAGCAAGATCGCCCTCTTCTGCAACCTCGAAGAGCAGGCCGTGATCACTGCAAAAGACGTCGAGTCAATCTACGAAGTCCCCCTCACCTTCGCCCGCGAAGGCGTAGATGCGCTCGCACTGCGCTATCTCCGCATAGAGACCAAGGAGCCCGACCTCAGCCGTTGGGAGGAGATCGTCCGCCGCTCCTACAATCCCCAGGACGAGGTCTCCATCGGCATCGTCGGCAAGTATGTCGAGTACGAGGACAGCTACAAGTCGCTCAAAGAGGCCCTGGTTCACGGCGCATTGGCGCACAACTTAAAGCTGCGCGTGACTTGGATCGAAGCTGAAGGCCTTGAGACTGACGGCTTCGAGTCACAACTCGCGGGCTTTGACGGCATCCTCGTTCCCGGCGGATTCGGCAAGCGCGGAATCGAAGGTATGCTCAACGCCATCCGCTACGCGCGCGAGAACAAGGTCCCTTACTTTGGGATCTGTCTGGGAATGCAGACCGCGTGCATTGAATTTGCCCGCAATGTGTGCAAACTCAATGGCGCTAACTCCAGTGAGTTCGACCCCGCCACGCCGCATCGCGTCATCTACAAACTCCGCGAGTTGACGGGCGTCGAAGAAATGGGTGGAACGATGCGCCTGGGAGCCTGGGCCTGCCTCCTCGAACCCGACTCGCTGGCCTACAAGTCTTACGGAGTTACCGAGATCAGCGAACGCCATCGTCACCGTTACGAATTCAACCGCGAATACGAAGCGCTGCTCACCGGCGCCGGCCTGCGCATCACCGGAACTACTCCCGACGGAACCTACGTCGAGATCGTCGAACTCCGCGACCACCCCTTCTTTCTCGGATGCCAGTTCCACCCCGAGTTCAAATCCAAGCCTCTCGAGCCTCATCCGCTCTTCAGCGCCTTTGTAGAAGCCAGCTACTCCAACCGTACGAAGGCTGTGCAGGAAGCTGCGTCTGGTGTGGAAGTCGTGCGGTCGTTATAGAGATTGCTCGTTACGGAGTAACGATTCGATCAGCCAGATCCGGTGCGAGCTGGCGAAAATGTTTCAAGTTCCAGGTGAGAATCTGGTCGGCCATTGCTTTCCGAGCGCACGCCAGCAGAAGAAAGTCATAGATTTGCCCACCCGGTATTTTGGCAGTCGCTGCGTTCCGAATCTCCCTGAGGTATTCCTGAGCATCCAACGCGATTACGTCGAAATGGGCAGCGATTTGTTCAATGCCAAAAAATGCCTGGTCGGGCTCGAGTCTATGGGGTGCGGGCAATCTCGTCAGCACTGAATAGAACTCGGCTAGTGTATGCGCACCGCAAGCCGCCGAATGTTCCAGCACCTGAGCCAGCACTCGATTACTCGCCTCGTGCTGTTCGTGGGTAAGTTGAAAAGCTGGTATGAGGACAGAAGTATCAAAGAAGAGCCTCATTCGCCTGAGATGTCCTGGCCCAATATTCTTCGGTCACGCTCTTTGCGAATTTCGGCGAGGGTCTTGTCCACCATCTCCGTTGTGATCTGACCGCCGGTATCGAACACCCAGAAGCCGTTCTTGCGTCGGAGAGTAGCCTTCGTTTGGGCTGGCCGGAGAATAATCGCCTCCCCCTCCTGCTGAATCTCAAGCGTGGCACCGGGCTTCAAGTGCAAAGCATCGCGCATGGGCTTCGGGAGGACGAGTCTGCCTGCTTTATCGATGGTAACAGTGGCATTCACAATACCATTTTACCATCGAAAATGGCATTTCACTTTGAGGCGGTCGCATGCACTGCCAGTAGGCTCTCGAGAACGCCACGCAAGTCTTTCAAATTCAGCGCATTCGCTCCGTCTGATTTCGCCTCGGCCGGGTTGTCATGCACTTCGAGAAACACCCCGTCCACGCCCGCCGCAACCGCCGCACGCGCTAGTAGTGGGATGAACTCCGGCTGCCCCCCCGACACCCCATTCGCCCCGGACGGAATCTGCACCGAGTGCGTTCCGTCAAACACAACCGGCGACAGCCGCCGCATAATCGCCAGCGAGCGCATATCTACGACAAGGTTGTTGTAGCCGAAGGTCGTGCCTCGCTCCGTAAGAAACACTCGCGGATTCCCCGAAGCCGTTACCTTCTCGACGGCATGATTCATGTCCCAGGGAGCGACAAACTGCCCCTTTTTGACATTGACGGCTCGCCCCGTCTCCGCCGCCGCTACCAGCAGATCCGTCTGACGGCAGAGGAACGCCGGGATCTGCAGCACGTCCACGCCTTCGGCGGCGATGGCACAGTGCCCAGGTTCGTGGACATCAGTAAGCACCGGTAGGCCGGTCGCCTCACCAAGCCGCCGCAGGATCGCCGTTCCTTCTTTCAGCCCGGGTCCGCGAAAGCTCTTCACCGACGTGCGGTTCGCCTTGTCATACGACGACTTGAAAATGTAGGGAACACCCACATCCGAAGTGATCCGTTGGATCGCGTCGGCCATCTTTCGAACATGCGCCTCGCTCTCAATCACGCAAGGCCCGGCGATCAGAAACAGCTGCTCCGAGCCAACGTGGACGGGGCCGATATCAAATGTCTTGCTCACATAAAGTATTGAATCACACAGATGCTGGCTTGGCCTTCAGTCCACCTGCACCTGCTGAAACCCGAGGCTAAGCAATAGTGTCGTCAGCGTGGAAGCCGCATTCTTGTGGGCTGTATCGAGAATGCCCGCAGTCACTGCCGAATCGTGCAATTCCTGCTCAGCCTTTGCTCTGACCTGCGACTCCAGGTCCGGATCCGCCTGAACGAAAAACCCGGTGCTCCTCGAATAAACCTTGGTCTTTCCGTTATCGAGTGCCGCAACGAAGATCTGCGCCGGCGGCAGATGAACGTGCACCGTCTTGTCGTTCACCGTTACATCCGACGATTTGAGCTGGCTTAGATCGACACCGGCAATCGCCTGTCCATGCACCGATAGCAGCAGCTTGTCGCCCACTAGAAAGTCCGGCAGGATCGCGCTCGTCCGGTCGCCTTCGACAACTTTATCCATCGTATATGTGACCGTCTCCAGCCGCTCCAGTCTCTGGATCCTGTCCACCACCGTCGGCTGCGACACATTGAATACCAGCGCGCGCCCGGAAACCTTTGTCGCCATCCGGTCCCATATGCCGTATGTTGCCTCACGCAGAAAAATCGCGAACGCGCCCACACCCACCAGCAGCCCCAGAAAGATGGCCAGCAGGACCGTGAGCACACCCGGCCTTGACCTGCGCCGCTCAGGAATTGTGACCACAGGATCCATAGCCTGAACCCCCATCCTCAAATAGATGGTATCGAAGCCTCCTTGGGTGGCATCAGCAAAAGTCCGCATTTTTCCTCTTCCCATAGAACATCGAGTGGTGTACTTTTCCCATAGAACATCGAGGGGAAGGATCGCAAACCCATGGGTCGAGGTAAGTCGGCAGACAAGAACGGCGAAATGCTGCAGGGCACGTTGGACATGCTCGTCCTGCGCACTCTGATCATGGGCGACGCCCATGGACACACCATCG
>Ga0335073_10001737_pt1 | contig 29352 bp, 24 predicted proteins | sample Lox_Sample_22_FD_207093 | JGI IMG/M metagenome (GOLD analysis project Ga0335073, IMG submission 207093) | Soil microbial communities from Loxahatchee National Wildlife Refuge, Florida, United States - Lox_Sample_2.2 | ecosystem: Environmental > Terrestrial > Soil > Wetlands | place: USA... | reverse complement strand
GCCGCGCCTTGCCGGTCACGGCGCTGGTTTCGCTCGAAATCCCCAGTGCGCCATTGATGCCTACCTCAACCTTACCCAAGGCTGCCAGGAACTTACGGGCTAAGGCTATGTGGGATGCGCACGCAAACGGTTATCAGTTGTTGGGGGTTAAGTTCTCCCATCCACTCACCGAAATAAGCTCCGATCGACGAAGGAAAGTAACTTCTTCGATGTGAAAAAGTTTTCCTATATTTTCTAAGTTATCAGAGCCGTTTTTCCTCTATCCCTCAAGCCCGTTTGAACCGCTCAGAATTCCATACAAAGTTATGAATTATAATGACTTAGGTGAGATTTACGACCGAAAAACGACGTGTCTTGGGCTTTGGTGCTCGGGGTGCACTTGGAGGTAGGTGTAGTGAATTGTAAATGAGGTGAAATGCCTTTACCGACAAGCAATACGTTCAGTTCGCTGGTTCAGTCCCTTGGGGAGTTTCCGCCGGAAGCGGTGATTTTTGGTAAATCGGAGGCCATGCAGGCGCTGCGCAGCCGCATGGATAAAGTGGCCAGCGCCAACGTCCCGGTGCTCATCCACGGCGAGAGCGGAACCGGCAAAGACATCATTGCGCGCATGGTTCACGGCCTGTCTCCGTGGAAGAGCGGCCCGTTTGTGAAGGTGAACTGCCCGGCGATTCCCGGGACGCTTCTGGAAAGCGAGCTTTTCGGATACGAAAAGGGAGCCTTCACCGGTGCCTACGGCTCGAAACCCGGCCGCGTCGAACTCGCCCACCGCGGCACACTTTTCCTCGATGAAATTTCCGAGCTCGATCTGGCCCTGCAATCGAAGCTTCTGCAACTGCTGCAAGACGGACAGTTCTGCCGCATCGGCGCACAGGAAGACAAGAAAGTCGAAGTCCGCATCGTCTGCGCCACCAATCGCAATCTGGAAGATGAGATCGAAGGCGGCACCTTCCGCCAGGATTTGTACTACCGCATTAACGTCGTGAATCTGCACATGCCGCCGTTGCGCGAGCGCCGAGGCGACATCGAAGATCTCGCTCTCTACTTCCTTGAGTATTACAACCGCAAATACAACTGCCGCGCGCGTACGCTGTCTCCGGAATTGATGGGCGTGCTGCAGAAGTATCATTGGCCGGGGAATATCCGTGAGCTGGAAAATCTGATGAAGCGGTATGTAATCCTGGGCAGTGAAGATGTGATCAGCAACGATCTCATCGTCCGCAAAGATGACGAATTCTTCAATCCCGAGATCAATCTGGATGGGCCAATTTCGTTGAAGAAGTTGACTCGCCAGGCCACGCGGGAATTAGAACGCAAGGTGATTTTGAAAGTTTTGCAGGCGCATCACTGGAACCGGAAGCAGGCCGCGCGAGCATTGTCGATCAGCTATCGCGCGCTGCTGTATAAGATTCGTGATGCCGGCTTGCCTCCGAACCGCACGATTCGTCGGCGAACGGACCCGGTCGTAGTTGGCCAAACTGCCGCAGCAGATTAAAAGTTCTCTTCTCGCTCCTCATGCCCCGTTCCAGCGCAAGCTGGGACGGGGTTTTGATTTGTGTAGGCGCAAGCGTCCGCGCGCGTGCGTTCGTTGTTTACCTAGCAATTTCGTACACCACGCCGTAGCCATTCATACCGCTTGCTCCACCAGTCCGCGTCGCGCCGTACAGATTTCCGACGGCATCCTCGATTACGCCTCCGCCAGGATCTCCCCCGTCGGCGCAGTTCGGCTGAGAGCAAAAGCTGTAAATGACAGTTTCGTGCGCAGGCGGAGTCAGTTCAAAGACATTTCCCGACCCGTATTCGCCGCCGAGGCCGGTGACGCCAAGAAGCTCGTGTCGCCTCAAGTCCAACAGGAGGCTACCTCCAGGGTCCGCTCCGTCAGCGCCATCGAACTGAAATTCACTCGCTCCTCCGCGAGGGCTCCATCTAAATACAGATCCGTCGTTATTCTGCGGTCCCCACGATGTGCCATAAATATCGCCTAAAGGGTCAAGCACGACACCACCGACGGGGAAGCCAGTGGACGCACGGAACTTGAACAGGACTGTTTCCGTCCACCCCCCCGAGCTAGGCGACAACTCGAAAAGGACTCCACCTCCAAGCCCTCCGGTGCCGCCCCTTTCGGTTGTGCCAAACAGATTGCCAAACCGGTCAAAGGTGACACCGTAGAAAAGGTCGTCCCCATCTGGGCAATCATTGCCCTGGCCGAGCGTACAAAAGTTGTAAAGGATTGTCTCGTTCCACTGACCTTCGCCTGGTGTAAGCTCCCATACAACGCCGCCGGCCCCTTGGCCATTTCCACCACCGGCTGTTCCGTACAGATTGCCCACGGAATCGAAGATAGGCTGGTCGTAGGGGTATGCTCCGTCAAGACACTGATTGTTCACAAAATCCGAGCAAAAATTGTGGAGTACGGAATACGTCCAAGATTCGCCCGGCGCAGAAGGCGGCGACAGTTCGAAAAGGAGGCCAGAATTGTTTGTACCGCCGAATTCAGTCGTTCCATACAGATTGCCTTGCGGATCGAGATTGAGACCTCCCTCGGAACCTGTTCCGTCGAGGCATACCTGATTGACATAATTCGAACAAAAGTTGTACAGGACGGTTTCCGTCCAAGCGCCATTGGAACCGGGCGACACCTCGAAAACAGTTCCCCCGCCGTTAGCTCCACTGCCCCCGCCCAGCGTTTCTCCGTAAAGGTTTCCAGCATTGTCAAGAATCAAAGGGCCTATTGCGTTCTGTCCGTCGGTTGGTGGGCCGGCGAAGTTATATAAAACCTTATATTGCTGCGCGGCGGCGAATGTGCAACAGGCTACGACCGCGGCGGCGAGTAGGAAGAGACGTTTCATGACTGCCTCCTGAATTGCGATACAGAAAACGGCGCCCACCCACAAAGTTGGGGGAGATGCGAGCGGCTGCGAGTAACGAGAAGTATCTGACTGGCCTCGAGCAACGTCAAGAGATTTACTTCTCCCTGTGCGGAAAGGGTGAAAATGGGGTGGACCGGCGGCATTTACTTCTTACGCAAGCTGTAGCGCCATCCTGCGGCGCGACCGAGTGACCGGAATCCTCTCTGTATAATTCACACAAATGGATTGGCCCCGCGCCTACCGCTGGCTGTTTGATTGGCAGCATGGCGCCTCCGAACGCCTCATCCCGCGCTGGATTTTTCTGCGCGCGATAGGGCTGATTTATTTCTCGGCTTTCTATTCGCTAGTCTTCCAAATTCGCGGCCTCATCGGGCCGCAGGGAATTCTTCCCGCCAACGAATACCTGGACGCAGTCGCTCACGCTCTCGGCCACTTGGCCCGCGTGTGGTACGTGCCTAGCGTGCTGTGGTTCTCCAGCGGTTCGCCCATGCTGATTGCGATCTGCTGGATCGGCATGATCGCATCGCTGCTGTTGGTGCTGAACATCTGGCCGCGAGGCATGCTTGTGATTTGCTTCGTCTGCTTCCTTTCGTTTGTCAGCGCGGCGCAGGATTTTTCCAGCTATCAATCTGACGGCATGTTGCTCGAGGCCGGATTCATCAGTTTGTTCTTTGCGCCGCCCGGATTTCGCCCTGGGCTCGGGCGGGCGCATCCGCCGTCGCGCGCCAGCTTGTTTCTGCTGCAGTGGGAGTGGTTCCGAATTTATTTCCAGTCAGGTGCGGTGAAGCTCCTGAGCGGTGATCCCGAGTGGCGCAACTTTACCGCGATGGACGAGTACTACCAGAATGGCCCGCTGCCCACCTGGATCGGTTGGTACGTGCAGCACTTGCCGCACTGGTTCCACGCCTTCGCCACCGGCGCAACGCTGGTAATGGAACTCGGCTTGGTGTGGATGGTCTTTCTGCCTCGCCGCTGGCGAATCCTGTTGTTTTTTATTGTGACCGGTTGGCAGATTCCCGTCATTCTCACGGCCAACTACACGTTCCTGAACTATCTGGTGTTGTGCCTGGGATTTTTGCTGCTCGACGACCGATGCTGCGCATGGATTTTGTCGAGGCTGCATATTTCCTGGAATGCGCCCACAATCGAACCGGTCGAGCATCGCAACCCTGCACAGCTTGCAAGACCGGAAGCCGAATGGCGAAGAAGCTATCGCGTGATCAAGCTTGCTCTTTCGTCGGCAATGCTGCTCTGGATTTTCTACGTAACTACTACGGAGCTGATATGGATGTTTACTCGCTTGCCGCTGCCCACGTCGCCGGTTGCGGCGCTTGAGCCGTTTCGAATTGCCAATCAGTACGGACTGTTCGCTGTGATGACGCGCGGCCGTTATGAAATCGAATTTCAGGGATCGGACGATGGCCAGAACTGGATGCCCTACAAGTTTCGCTACAAGCCGCAAGAGTTGAATGAGGCGCCGCGAGTTTACGCGCCCTATCAGCCACGCTTTGACTGGAATTTGTGGTTTGCTTCGCTCGGCGGATGGCGCGAATATCCGATCGTGCCCAACACCGAAGTGCGTCTGCTTTCGAACGATAAAGATGTGCTGTCGCTTTTTGCGGGAAATCCCTTTCCGCAGAGGCCGCCGGAATATGTGCGCGCGGTGCTGTGGCAGTATTGGTTTACATCAATGGAAGAGAAACGGCTGACCGGCGCGTGGTGGAGAAGGGAATATCTTGGACTTTATGCACCGGAGCTGGTGCGTGAGCCGGATGGAAAGATCGGCGCCGTCGCCATGCCGGATGTCGCGCCAAGGCAGTGACGGCTTATGTGTGCCGCGGACTCCGCCGGACAGCCGAGGGCGGCTGTCGCTACGTGCTGTGAGTTTCGCGCGCGAGGATTAGAAAACATCAGTGACTCGGAAAGCCTGCATCATCGGAGCTGGCCCGAACGGCCTTGCGGCTGCGATTGTTTTAGCGCAGGCGGGCCTGCAGGTAGACGTGTTCGAAGCCGAGACCATTCCCGGCGGGGGGGCACGTACGATGGAACTCACGTTGCCCGGTTTTCTCCACGATTTCGGATCGGCCGTGCATCCTTTCGCGGTGGGCTCGCCTTTTTTTTCGTCACTGCCATTGCGCGATTACGGCCTGGAATGGATTCATTCTCCCGCCCCGCTGGTTCACCCTCTTGACGATGGTACGGCTGTCGTTTTGGAGCGCGATTTCGGCGAAGCGGCGAAGGCGCTTGGGCAGGACGGCCGCGCTTGGCGAAGATTGATGGAGCCTTATGCGGAAAGGTGGAATGATCTTGCTTCTGGATCACTTCGTCCGCTTACTCTTTTTCCTCGGCATCCGTTCTTGATGGCTAGCTTTGGATTGCGCTCGCTGCATTCAGCCCGAATGATGGCCTATTCTCGTTTTCGCAATGAGCGAACTCGTGCGCTCTTTGCCGGAATCGCGGCCCATTCGGTGATGAGCCTGAATGACCTGCTAAGTGGCCCTTTTGGCCTGCTGATCGCAATCAGCGCTCACGCGGTCGGCTGGCCGATTCCGCGCGGTGGCGCGCAAGCGCTCACCAATGCGTTGTGCGGCTACTTAGCCAAGTTGGGCGGTAAGGTTCACACTGCAATGCGCGTGGAAACTCTCACTGGTCTCCCCGGGTACGACCTCATTCTCTGTGACGTTACTCCTAAACAAATACTTCGCATCGCCGGACACAAGTTTTCCTCGGCATACAAGGATCGGCTGGCTGCTTATTCCTACGGCCCGGGAGTTTTCAAAGTTGACTACGCTCTGCGCGATCCCATTCCGTGGAGGGCGAAAGAATGTTTGCGTGCGGCTACAGTTCACCTCGGCGGCAGCTTTGAAGAGATCGCTGCTTCCGAAGAAGCGATGGCGACTGGCCATCATGCCGAGCGGCCGTTCATGATTCTGTCGCAGCCAAGCTTGTTCGACCCCACACGCGCTCCCGCAGGTAAACACACTGCTTGGGTTTACGCTCACGTGCCCAATGGATCGAAGGAAGACATGCTGCCGCGCATCGAGGCTCAAATCGAGCGCTTTGCGCCGGGTTTTCGCGATCGCGTGCTGGCGCGGCGCGCGTTTTCTCCAGCCGATCTCGAAGCGATGGACGCTAATTTGATTGGCGGCGACATTGGCGGTGGGGCAATGACGTTGCGGCAGTTCTTGTTTCGACCTACGCGGCGTCACTATGCAACGTCATTCCCAGGTCTGTACCTGTGCTCGTCTTCCACGCCTCCCGGTGGAGGAGTGCACGGGATGTGTGGGTATCACGCAGCGCGAGAGGCGCTGGCGACGCTAAAGTAACATCCGAAATGCATAGGTCCTTCGGGCCTGAAGGCCCTCAGGATGACAAAGTTTATTTAGCCTTTGATCGTGTGCGAAGCCGTTGGATGTAGGCCGAGACGCGCTACCAGTTCATCCGCCATCAATGGCCCGGAGGCGATGAGGCCCTTGAGCAAGGGGTCGCGATTGTTGCAGCGTAACGAAGTCCCGTCGAGGGTGCAGACGAAGCCTCCTGCGCTCAGGACCAAGGCGACTCCAGCGGCGACGTCCCATTCATTTTTGGGTACGAGCGTGAAGGTTACGTCGGCGAGTCCTGCTGAAACCAGCGCGAGCTTGTAGGCCACCGATCCCATCGGGCGAATTTTGAGATTACTGCCCTCGAACTTCTTCCATTCTCCGCGTTTCACTTCGCTGCGGCTGGCCAGAACCAGAGCGCCATCCAGTTTGCTACGATTGCTGGCCTGAACTGGCTTGCCATTGCGGGTGACTCCGGAGCCCACTGCCCCAAGAAAAATCTCGTCGGTCGCCGGATTGCAAATTCCCCCGACCACCGGCTGGCCGTCTTCGACCATGGCAACGGAGACACAGAACTCAGGTATGCCGGCGACAAATTCACGTGTACCATCCAGGGGATCGACCACCCACACACGGCTCTTGTCGAGGCGGGTGAAATCGTCCACGCTTTCTTCGGAGAGCCAGCCTTCGCCGTCGCGCAAAAGCTCTTTGCGTAGGGCAGCGTCGACTGCACGGTCAGCTTCGGTGACAGGGTCGTGACCGATTTTATATTCGGCGTCGATGGCTCCGGCGGTGAATCGGCTGAAAACCTGTCGGGCGGCTTCGAGCGCAGATTGGATGCGCTGCAGAGTTTCGGTGTGAGAAGGAGAAGTCATGATTTTATTTGGAAGTTTCGGGTCACGCCCACAGCATCCGCGCGCCCGTTGCCAGCAGAACGGTGCAGAGAATGCGTCGCAGCCAGGGCACCGGCATGCGGGTACTTAAGTACGAACCAAAGATGCCGCCAGGGATGGAGCCGATAAGCAGGGAGCCGATGAGGTATGGGTCAACGTTGCCTAATCGCCAGTGGAGAAGGCTGGTGACTCCGGTCAGCAGGACAGCGTGAACAATGTCGGTGCCAACCATGACCTTGGGCGAGAAACTGTACAAGAGAAGCAGAAGCATCATGATGATGCTGCCTGATCCAACCGACGTCATGCCGACCAAAAAGCCCGCCAGCAGGCCAATGGCAGTTATGCCCAGCAGCGACTGCATGGTCGGGGGGCGGTTGACGACGTGTTCTTCGATCCGGCTCTGGAACAACAAGAGCGTGGGAACGCAGATCAGCAGAACTCCGACGGCGGTTGTGATGAAGGTATTCACCCCGCCGCCGTAAACCGTCCGGAGATGGCCGAGCAGACCTACGCCCATGATCGAGCCGGGAATGCTGCCACAAGCCAGGGCGACCACGATTCTGCGTTTCACCGTGCCTTTCTTGATGTGCACGATGCTGGAGCCAATTTTGGTGACAAAGTTGAAGAGAGCGTCCGATCCCACGGCGATGATGGGCGGTACGCGAAGGACGAAAATAAGAATGGGCAGCAGCAAGACTCCGCCGCCGACGCCGGTCATGCCAATCAGCGTCCCGACCACAAAGCCCACCAAAATTTTTTCCGCAATCATAAAATCACTTACCGGAAAAACCGAGCTCTAAGCGTGATTGCCATTGACTCCGATGAAGCCTTCGCGCTCCAGGTGCAGAATGATCTCCTGCGCTGCCTCTTCTGGAGACAAGTCACTAGTGTTAATCACCACTTCCGCATCCTTGGGTACCTCGTAAGGATCAGAGATGCCGGTGAATTCTTTGAGGATTCCAGCACGCGCTTTCGCGTATAAGCCTTTGCGATCGCGCTGCTCGCAGGTTTCAACCGGAGTGGCGATATGGACCAGAATGAACCCACCCACAGCTTCGACCAGCTCGCGAACGTGCTTGCGGGTGGCGTCGTACGGAGCGATGGGGGCGCAGATGGCGATGCCGCCATTCTTGGTAATTTCCGAAGCGACGTAGCCGATGCGGCGAATGTTGATGTCGCGATGCTCTTTGGAAAAGCCAAGTTCGGATGAAAGATGCTTGCGCACCAGATCGCCATCGAGCAGCGTGACCGGACGGCCACCCATTTCGAGGAACTTGGTTACCAGCACGTTGGCGATGGTGGATTTACCGGATCCCGAAAGACCAGTAAAGAAAATTGTCAGGCCTTGCTTGTGCCGTGGCGGGAAGCTGCGCCGCAGTTCCTGCACAACTTCGGGATAAGTGAACCAGGCGGGAATTTCACCGCCATCGTTGAGGCGGCGACGCAACTCGGTGCCGGAGATGTTCAGAACGCGCGAGCCATTAGGAACTTCACTGTCGGGCACGTAGCGATCCTGATCTTCGAGGTAGACCATCATGTTGAAGGGAACCATGGTCACGCCGATATCGTTTTCGTGCATCTTGAAAAGTTCCTGGGCCTCGTAAGGGCCGTAGAAGGGCTTGCCATTGGCGTCGTTGCCGGGGCCGGCGTGATCGCGGCCAACGATGAAATGCGTGGCGCCGTGATTTTTGCGAATCAACGCGTGCCAGATAGCTTCGCGCGGCCCGCCCATGCGCATGGCGAGCGGCAGCAAAGACAGCTTCACCGTGCCGGCAGGGAACTTCGACAAAAGCAATTGATAGCAGCGCACGCGAGTGAAGTAGTCGACGTCTCCGGGTTTCGTCATTCCGACCGAAGGATTGATTAGGAGATTGGCTTCGACTTGCTTCGCCGCGCGGAAAGTCAGCTCGACGTGGGCGCGATGCATGGGATTGCGAGTCTGGAATGCCACAATGCGCCGCCAACCAAGGCGTGAAAATTCTGCGCGCAGCTCCGCCGGAGTAAGACGCAACGAGCGGAAATCGTAGTGCGAAGGCGTCTGCGTGCCTTCGAGTCGCCCACCGACGTACCAGGGGTTTGCTTTGTTCAGCAGATAATCGACACCGGGATGAACCGGGCTGGTGGTTTTGAAAACATGTTCGGCTTCGGCTTTGCGATCGGGCTGCCAGACATCTTCGACGTGCAGAACGGCCAGCATGACGCCCTCGGGATCGCGCAAGGCAATTTTGCTGGAACCGGGCGTCAAGGTTTTTGCAAATTCCTCTTTCACGTCGAGCGTTATAGGCATGGGCCAGAGGACGCCGGAAGTGAGCCGCATCTTATTGCAGACGCTGCCCTCGTAGTCTGCCTTCGTCATGAAGCCTTTCAGAGGAGAAAAGCCGCCGCTCAGAAGCAGCTCCAGATCGCAAATCTGGCGGGCAGTTAAATCCCAGGATGGCCACTCGCGCGAGTGCGCCTTTAGTTCGGCCGCACGGTCTGGAACTGCCATGAGATCGATCAATTCGCCGCCATGCGGCGCAATAAGATGACTGGTCGCAACGTTCAAATGCGTGAACCTCCCACTTTCATGAATATGTCTATCAACTTACTAGCTTTTGTCTGGCTCTCAACCGAGTACAGAAAAAATGAAGCTGGGTAATGCGGACTGCCGAAGTGCGGTTACCCCGTACGTTGCGCTGCCAGAGTACTACGCCAGAGAGCGCTGGAACAATTGTAGTTAGGGCAGAGCCATCCAAGCCGTAGACGCTGCAATTCAGGTTCCGTTGGGGCGCCTTTGGCAGGGTGCAACTTATTTAGAATAAATCGCTTAATTGTCTATGTCCAGAAAGCCTATTCAACTCATAGACAATATGCAAATGTTTGCGGTAAAAGTGCCCCGAATTTCGGGTCGAGACAACCAAGATTAAGGTCGAGAATCGGAAGCGGGCTGGCTTTTTGAATCGGCAACGCGAGCCGGATCGGGGTGGACTTGCACGGCGCTATCCTTAAACGAATACTTGAGGAGACACCACAAAGCTCGCACGCCATCCTTCCAATTAATCTTTTTGCCTTCTTCGTAGGTGCGGCCCCAGTAGCTGATGCCGACCTCATAAATTCGCAGCCGGCGTTTTGCGACCTTCATCGTGATCTCGGGCTCGAAGCCAAAGCGATCTTCTTCCAGCGGGATGGCTTGAATGACCTCGCGGCGAAACACTTTGTAACAAGTTTCCATGTCGGTCAGGTTGATGTTGCTGAGGCAATTGGAGAGTAGAGTCAACATTTTGTTTCCCACCGAGTGCCAGAAATAAAGCACGCGATGCGGCGCGGCTCCCAGGAAGCGTGAGCCGAAAACCACGTCGGCTTTTCCCTGGATCAAGGGATCGAGCAGTGCCGGGTAGTCGCCGGGATCGTACTCCAAGTCGGCATCCTGAATAATAACGAAGTCGCCGGTGGCTTCCTGGATACCGCGGCGCAGAGCTGCCCCTTTTCCCATGTTTTTGGGCTGAAGAAAGATCTGGAGTTGGGGATGCTGTTTCTGCAGTTCGGCCAGGATTTCGCGGGAGCCATCGCGCGAACCGTCATCCACGCAAAGCAGTTCGATGTCGAGCGGCACTGCAAGAACGCGCTCGATAACCTGGCGCAGCGTCCTGCGCTCGTTGTAGACCGGCATGACGACCGACAGTTTCATCGCAGCAAACTGCTCTAGTGTAAAGCATTTCTCAGCGTAGCTGAGCGAGTCGCGAAAGCGGAAGTAACTATCGCGCAGCCGTCAACGCGCTCTCTTCCATTTCCGCGGCGCGAGGGAACAAGATATTGTTCTCCAAGTGGATATGTTGGTGCAGGTCTGCCTCAAACCCAGCCAGAGCATGGTATAGGGTCTGATAACTGACGCAAGCGTCTTGGGGCAGTGAAAAATTCCGGCTTGCCTCGCGGATAGCGCGCAACGCGTCCCCGGCGCCATCGTGCTCCTGCACCATCATGCGAATCGGATTTTGCACGGTGCCAAACGGTCCGGGAAGCGGTGGCTCATTCTGAAAGAGCGCTTCTTCCGTGCGCACGATGTAAGGAAAAAGAACGTTTTCTTCTTTCATTAAGTGCAGGGCGAGTTCCTGATCGAGGGCAAGGAACGTTTCCTGAATGGCAAGCAGTTCCGGATGGTTCTTGCCGTGGGCGGAGCAAACCTTGGCCAGCAGCGTTTTGAGGCGGGCAGTTTCCTCCCGGGTGAATCTATGATGAGTTTTGACAATGTGGTTGATCAGTTCTGCCAGAGATCCGGATTGCAGGTGACCTTCGTGGGAAGCCGAAGGCTTGGCGGCAGCCGAAAGGGCCTTAATCACCTCATCGACAGGCAGGTTGGCTCCGGCGCAAGCCTCGTCGAGGGGGCGCTTGCCGCCACAGCAGTAATCGATGCCAAAGTTTTCAAAAACGCGGGTGGCGTTGGGGATTTCAACCGCTAACTCGCGCACCGTCTTATGAGAACTGATACTCATGACTCCTCCTGACGGCTATGATTGGTTCGCCGCCACAGGGATCACAATACGAGTTTCGGACACGCGTGCATGTGATCTTTGTCACAGTCTCAGGGCGCGGAAGTGCTTTGTGTCACGGGGATGTTGTGGAAAATGACAGGGCGGGCGAGGAGGGAGGCCATTCCTCGCTTGCCGACTCTGCTTCCAGGGCCATCAGGTCGGAAGTTATGGCGTGCCTGCCTTCGATTTGAACAAGCCCAACGGATTGCAGCCGGCTCAAGGTTCGCGATACGAGCTCTCGCACGGGTGCCGATTTGCGAAGCTAGCTCTTGACGAGACGTGACAAAAGGAGCGCCGGTCACCCGGAATTTGGTTGTAGAATTAGTTAGTAACGGGTGGAGTGAATGTCGCTTAATCGGCTACTCGGAATCGGGTGCCACAAGCGGACTGGTATTCGGCTTGTGCTGGCACTTGCTACGTTGTCTTCGGTTTTGGTGGCGCGTGATCGCTTCCCTGATTTTCCCCATTCGGCATCGTCCCAATCGACGGTCAAGCTGCTTGCTCATCACGATGAGCGGCCGCGGTTTGACTATCATGGTCCGCGATGGACTGCTCCTTCGGTCTGCTTCCTGTCGCTTCCGCCGCTGAAGGAAACTTTGCGTGTTTCGCCCCGGTACAAGCTATATTCCACGCTCCAGGCTACCGGTTTTCATTACAATCGTCCCCCTCCGCTTAGCTAATCCCTTTGGGCGCTAACTGATCCGTCTCGCAAGTTTGAGGCGTGAGTGCTCACGCGCTTCGACCGCATGGACTACATCGGTCTGATGCCCATATCCGAAATCAACGATCAATAGGCGATCGATTTCATTACGGAGGAAGGATGAGTGGAATGAAGATTCTCTGCGTTGAGGATGAACCGGAATCCATGGCCAAACTTACTTGCATGCTGGAAGGGATCGGGTACGAGGTGATGCCCGCCTCCAGCGGAAAGCAAGCGATCGACGTACTTAGTCGACAGACAGTGGATGGCGTCCTCTTGGAAGACAACCTGCCGGATGCAGCCAGTTCGACGATACGAAGTCAACTTAAAACCTTGCGGCCTGACGTGCCGGTTCTGTTGTTTTCCGGAGTCACGCGACAGACGCCCTTCATGCTGCGGTTTTTCGATGCGTTTTTGCGTAATGCTGATCAAGCGGGAAACGGACTGGGGGACCTGGATATATGAGAGGGTCTGCCAACCAGCTACAGAAACTACGTGAGAAGCCAGAGATTCGACGCTTCCGGCGCATCCTTGAGGCGCATCGCGATGATGTCCTAAAAGCTCTGAGCCGACTGGAAAGTGAGAGGCTCACGGTGGATTCAGAGGAACCGCAAGACAGCGCCGATCAAAGCATTAATAGTATTTCGAAAGAATCGCTGTTCCAGCGCAGCAGCGATCGACGGCGCCTACTGCGCATGATCGACGCAGCAGTGTTGCGAATTGAAAATGGCACGTTCGGACTTTGCGTCGGTTGCGGGGACGAGATCAATCCTCGCAGGTTAGATGCTCTCCCCTGGACGCAGTATTGTCTGCACTGCCAGGAGGACCTCGAGCGAAACAAAGGACGTGGATCTTACCCGGAAGAAGAGGACCAAATAATGAACTGGAGGAAGGCGGGATGATGGCCGCTTTCCGGACGATGCCAGCGTCAACTTTCCGCACAGAGTTATTTGGGAGGGCGAGATGGGATCATGCTAAGCATCCAAGTGTCGGCCACAGCATTGTTGTTGAGACGGAAGCTTGCTGATCTACGCGCAGTTCGATTTGAGCTACGATGACGAGGGGAGGTCGGTGCGAAAGGCTTGTGTCTGAAGGCAGCCTTGGTTGGGTTTCTCTCCCACGATGAAGATTCTTCCAGTAACGCTTTGTTTGCTCGCTGCCATACTCCTGCCAGGGTGGCGATGGCTGAGCGTTAGCAGCGGCACACACCCCACACCCTCCGATCTCGATCTATTGCTGAAAGAGAGAAGGTATCTGGACTTAGAAGAAGCATTAGTAGCAGCATCGCCGGAACTTTCTCCGACGGATCGAGCTCTTTTTGAAGGGGTAATGGCGAATCGCCGGAACCGAGCATCGGAGTCGATCAAGTTGGTGCAACCTCTGCTCCCGGCCCTGGCAGTGGCCAACAAGGAAAGGGCAGTAATCGCCTTAAGCGTGCTGGCAGATGATTATGAAAAGACCTTTCAGTACTCGGCCGCTGCGGATGCTTACACGGAATTGGTGCAGAATTTCCAGCCCTATATGAGTGCGGAAGACTTTGGGAAGGCGAAGCAAGAGGCCCAGCGATGGAATCTGCTGCGCGGCGCACCGCCGCAAACATCCGTAGTGGATGGGCCGTTTACGATAAAAACCGACCGAAATCGCATGGGTCTCCTGCAAACCTCCGTGACCATTGCAGGACAAACAATTTCCATGATTTTGGACACTGGCGCCAACCTTTCTGCGATCAGTCGAAGTATGGCCCAACAGCTGGGATTGAAGCTTTCGACGGGAGAAGCCATGATCGAGGGCATCACCGGGAATCCCGTGCCGGTGCATGCGTCGGTGATCCCCGAGCTGCAAATTGGGAAAGCCATATTTCGTAATGTGGCGGTAATCGTGGTTGACGACAAGGATTTGTTCGTGAAGCCCTTTCAATATTCACTGCCGGGCAGCCTGGGATTTCCTGTGCTCTCGGCGTTGGGAAAGATCACATTTTTTGCCGACCAACGATTCGGAGTTGAGTTGCCGCCGACGCAAGGTAAGCGCTTGAACGGGAACCTATTTTTGCAACGGCTTACACCGATTGTCGCCGGTGGTATTGATGGAAGGCAGGAGCTGTTCACGATTGATACCGGCGCCGGGGGCTTTTTCTTGTCCTACCACTATTACAACGACCATCTTCACCAATTCGACTCCCAACTTGTCGATGAACTCATTCTGACCGGTGCCGGGGGCACGCGCACCCTGCCGGCCTATTATTTGCGTCACCTCGATTTGAGTTTGGGCGGTGCCTGCGTGGGCTTGAACGATGTGGCGGTCTTACTGAAACCGCGTGGCGTTTCAGACGACTATTTCTATGGAAATCTGGGACAGAAGGCCTTCCGCCGGTTTTCCAGCTACACATTCGATTTTCGGAACATGAGCTTTACCGTGGACGGCCCGGCGTGCCGATGATAAATAGGGTTCTAAGAGGGATTGTGGTCAGACGGTAACAGGCCGACGATCTCTTTCTCGATGATGGCGGGGTCAGTTGCGCCAATATGCCGCACGCGGATCCGGCCATCGCGATCGATCAGGAACGCGATCGGTAATCCGAGAACGCCTCCATAAAGATCGCCGAGCTTGGCGTTCCCCATCACCACCGGATAGTTCATCTTGAATTGCCGACAGAAGATCTGGACCGGCTCAAGTCCATCATCCATCGAGACGCCGATGATCTGAAGGCCTTGAGCCCCGTACTTATTCTGCAGGTCGACAAAAGAGGGAATCTCTCGCCGGCAGGGCTCGCACCACGTTGCCCAAAAATCGAGGAGGACGACTTTTCCGCGATACGAGGAGAGTTGTAATGACGCACCACTTAACTGCGGCAACGAGAAATCCGGTGCGGGATTCCCCGGCGTCACGCTGCTCTTGCTGGTGTGCGGCGATCGCTCAAAGACAAAGACTAAGACTGCAAACGCAGCACAGACTACGACGACGATGAGTAATGTCCTTTGGCTCACGGGAAGCCTGATCTAATCGCCTTTCGCCATCGGGTAACCTTTATCGACCCAATCGGTGCCGAAATTGTTAGCGATATAAAGAACTTTGAAATTGGTGAAGCCCATTGCGTGCAGCGTGTCGTATGCCGGTTTCACGTTGGGGCAGTGAGACCAGGGACAGCAGCCGCAATAAAGGATGATGAATTGATTTCTCGGCAAGGACTCCACTCGCTCGCGCAACTGCTGCAGCCCGCTTTCGCTCGATGCCGGACCAATGTATTCTGAGCCAGGGATGTGCGCCTGCTGATAGAGCACGTGCGAGCCCACCTGGATCATCAGCGGCTTTGGGCGCTTCGAGTCGTGAAGAATTTTGACTAAGTCGTTCGGTTGGATGAGGCTTGAGCTGGGAATCATGCTGGCTTGTTGGGCAAAAACAGCGACGCAAGTAAGCGCGAGGATCAGAACGGCGGGGTACGACCTGAGGTCCTTTACAAAAGTTTTCATTGGCATGTCTCAATGCATTATGAGTTGTGGATTGGGCGATTCGCAAGGCGAGGAATTCCGCAATTCGGTCTGCAGAGTCTCTTTGACTGGAGTATCATGGTTTGCTATGTCGAAACCAGAGAGCGTTCCTGTCGTCCGCCGCAGACGCGGCAATCCGAACTGGGGGCGTCCCATGCCTCCCACTCCCAATACTGCGACAGAGTTCGAGCAGCAGGTGGGGAAATTACAACTCACCGCCGACGGGTATGTCTACTCCGCAGAGCTTCGCCACTGGTGCGAGCGCAATCGTAATCGCTGCTACATTCCCGAGTGGCTGTTAAAGGCATGGAATATCCCGGTCGATCCGAACTTCAGCGACGCGGCGTAAGCTAGCGCGGCACAACAATAATTCCAATCCATTGACCGTTGCTAACCTGGCTGTAAACGAGTTGTCCGCCGAGCACGCGGGTAGCTGATACGGGCGGCAGGTCGCGATGGTACCCGAAGTATTCCGTCTTCCACTCTTGCCATTGCCGCCAGCGTGCGAGCCAGGGATCGGGCGGCTGATACTTCGTCGAAAATACGAGAGCCACGTCGAATTGCGAGCTTAACTGAGCCGCTGCCGAGAGTTGCTCGATCGTGAAGTCTTCAATCCGAAAAGTGCGCATGGGGCGTGTCACATAGCCAAGGTATGGGCGGCTGATTTCGTCGTTGGCCGGCCAGGCGGTCAAAACGCGAGCCATGGGATCGCGGGCCTCAAGGAATGTTTCGGCTCCCTGATGGAGGAGAACGTAATCGCGGTAGGCGAGATTGTCTTCGAAGGAAAATCCGTAGTTGGGATTTACGAACAGGGATACAACGAACCCAAGAGCAATGATGGCTACGACCGCGCGCCAGTGACGCATTCTGCGGCGCAGGGTTGATACGAAAATTATGATCGCAAGGGGAACGACCGGAAGCATGTACCGGGCCAACACCGCCCCGCCGATCAAAGCCAGGGCAAACACGTAAGCGATGATTACTGCAAAAAAGGAGAATTGCACGGGAAGCACGATTCTCCGGCGTTCAATCCCTTCGTCGACGACAGGCGGCATCCAGAGCGCCGCGACTGTTGCCAGCGTGAGCAAGTACATCCCCATGTACGCTAGCAATTGCCAAAGACGCAGACCGAAAGCCAGCAGAATTCGGAGAGGATGCAACGTCGCCTGCACGTTGTAACGAAGGAATTCAGGGTTACCGAAGATGAAGCTGGTGCGATGCCAATGATAGGCGTACCACAACACGAGCGGAGCGAGCGGGAACGCGAGAGCGACGAGGCCCGCAACGGCCGGCGTTTTCTCTTTTCTAGAGTCTAAGCGGTGCGAAACAAGCTCAAAAATAAGTAACGCCAGGGGCGCCAGGATCGCTGTTTCTTTCGACAGCACTCCCAAAGAAAACCAGATTGCCATTGGCAACGGCCGATGGTCGACATAAGCCAGCAAACCCCAAAACGTAAATCCGGCTGCAGCGAGGTCCAGATGCGCCAGAGAACTTTGGGAAAAGAAAACAGGGTAAAGCGTCGTGCAAATCGTCGCGGCGAAGGCAACCTCGATATTCGCAACACGCTCTGCCAAGCGAAAAATTCCGGTTAACGCAAATGCCGCTATTCCGAGCATGGCGGTGCGGGTGACGATTGTTGCGAAGCCCAGGAGCTTCCATGCCAAAGCGAGATAAGCCAGGACCAGTGGAGGATGGGCGTTCGACGGAGTTGAATAAGGAATCAAAGATCCGTTCAAAAAAATGTCGCGCGCCGCAGGCACATAGTATCCGGCTTCGTCCCAAAAATATGGCAGACGCAGCAGCGGAATGTGCAGAACGAAGACCACCAGAAAAAACAGCGCGAACCAAAGCGCTGTCGGATACCGGCGCGAGTCGGCGTCTGGCGTCACCGGGAGTTAGTGAATGGGGCCAGCCGTGGCCATGCGCGGATCGAGCTTGATCTCGCCAAATGCACTTTCGTATCCGGCAATATTTTGCTGCAAGATCGACATCAGCGCCTTGGCTTGCTGCGGACTGAGATAAATTCCCTGAAAGTTCTTTACCTCAACCTGCGTTTCGCTCTGCTGCTGCAGTGTGCCAAAGACAAGAAAGAAATCCCACACGTTCACACGCACTTGTACGCTGTTGGCATAGTTCTCGCGGTACTCGGGGCTATTGACTAATTTTATGTTGGGCTGAGTTGGAATATTCATGGGCATCAGTGTAGCGGCAGAAGCCCTGGGAAAGAAAGGGCACAAACCGGCTGGGTTACAATTTGTCGACATGGAGGATGGGAATGAACGCGAAATGGCTGAACATTGTGTCCGATGGTTTGGTACTGCTGGGCCTGATTATTCTTGCTTCGGGCTGGAAGGGCAGTGCGAATGTAAGAGGCGCGATTCCGTTTCATGCCAGCTCTGTTTCGTTCAATGGATCGGCGACCGGGGCCTACGCTCTGCTGGGCACGCCTTGCTTAGCCATTGGTCTGATCTTGATGGTGGTTGCGTTGATCTGGACGACTGTCGATGTTGTTCAGCGATGAGTTGCTTGGTTGAAATCGCTGCTGCGGGCAGCTAGAGTTGAGTAGTTGCCGATCACGAGCCGGGATGGCGGAATTGGCAGACGCGCTGGACTTAGGATCCAGTGCCGAAAGGCGTGCAGGTTCAAGTCCTGTTCCCGGCACCAAATGTATGCCCCACTGTGCCGAAGCGAGTGAGGTCCCTCGCTCCGCTCGGGATTTTGCCAGCGAGCTCTCGCTGCACTCACGCTCGCTAAAACGGCTCAAGTTCAAGTCCTGTTCCCGGCACCAGATTACTTTGATTTCATCACGTACACTCCATCCCAATCCGGCTCCGGTGCGGCTTCCATGAACTCGATGGAGCGCTGAAGCAGAATCTGGGTGGGGCCGTCGTCTGGAAATTCCGCCAGCAACTCTCCCAATGTTCCGGCAGCGCTCCGCCAATCCTGCGTGCGATATGCGGCGAGCGCTTGGTTGAACTTAGTAAGTAATGCTTGGTGACGAGGAAGCTCCGACATCGGTCCCATTAATTCATAAATCGTGACCGGCTGAGATTTGCCCTTGACGCGAATCTTATCCACTTCGCGGCAGACATAGTGATCCTTCACTTCGCGGTAGGTGTTTTCGCTGATGATGACCTGGGTTCGATATTGCTTGGTCATTCCCTCCAGACGAGAGGCCAGGTTCACGTTATCTCCCATGACTGTCCAGGAGAGGCGCTTGTCCGATCCCATGTTCCCGACGTTGACAAGTCCGGTATTTAAGCCGATCCCGAAAGCAATCGGGCGATGCCCGTCCGCGACCCATTTTTGATTTAGCCCTGTCAGCGTCGACTGCATTTCCACTGCGCAGGCACAGGCGCGGAGAGCATGATCAGCCTGCGGATAAGGAGATCCCCAAAAAGCCATGATGGCATCGCCGATGTATTTATCGAGCGTGCCCAGGTTCTTGAACAACACGTTGGTCATGGCGCTGAGATACTGGTTCAACAGTTCCACCAGTTCGTCCGGCGTTAAACCTTCGGACAGAGAGGTGAAGTCGCGGATGTCACTGAACATGACTGTCAGTTCTTTGACTTCGCCGCCCGGGCGGATGTATTTCTGGGGGTCTTCTTCGATCAGCGCAATCACGCCCGGCGAAAGATATTGCGAGAAGGTCTTGCGGATTCTGCGTTTTTCGCGTTCTTCAAAGATTACGCGGTAACTGGAAATCGTGGCGTAATTCACCACCAGCGTGCCGGCGGGTATCACAAAAGCGATCCAACGTCCCCATTCGGCGAAGGAGTAGTAGCTGAACCAGCCAAACGCAGCCAAGAGGATGACCACAGAAATAGTTGAGACCAGTGGGCGGCTGCGTCCGAACCAGAGAGCCACGCCCAATCCGAAGAAGAGAATGAAGCCAACGTCGATCAGTTCTTCACGGAAGCCACGAATGAGAAAACTGCGGCCCTGTTCGCCACTATGCAGCAAGTTGTCAAGAATATTGGCATGGACCTCGACGCCCATGTACCCGCTGTCTTGCTTTTCGAACGGAGTGTTCCGGAGTTCTCCGATGCCAAGAGCAGTTCCGCCGATAAACACCATCTTGTCACGAAAAGTTCCTGCCGGTGTCGCACCGGTGATGACATCCCACATCGAGTAATGCGGGTAGGTGAGATATGGGCCCGCGTAGTTAATCAGCGCGCTGCCGTCGTGTGCGGGATGCAGTTCGTGACGGCCGAGCTGAATGCGCTCCAAGCCATTTTCAGAAATGTAGGCCGCCATCTGCTGATCGGGAATCTGCTCATATTCGCGCAGCACTTCCATGGCCAGTGGTGGAAAGAAATCCTGGTCCTGGTAACGAATCATCAGGATGGCATGGCGCAGCGTGCCGTCGGGATCGGAGCTGATGTTCAGATATCCATAAGAAGCCGCTGCTTGCGCCAGTTCAGCCATATTGGCCTCGACTCCTGACGCGACCGAGCCGCCACTCTCGATCCAGGCTTTTGCCAAGTCGAAGTTTTGTTTTTTCGATTGGACTTTCAGCACCTGCGGGAAAGCTTTTGCCCAAATGATGTTGAAGTAGGCTTCCGCGATTTTCGGATCGGCGGTCTTCGCCGTGGCAGCATTGAGAAAAATGTGTCCGAGAACGACATTTCCGGCTGCTTTCAACGAGGCCGCAAACTGCTGATCGGGGTCTTTCTCCTGCTCAAGGGTATGAATTCTTGCAAGGGTCGACGGAGATGCGGTTTGTCCGAGTTCCTGGCTGAGTTTACGCAAGACTTCCCCGGCGGGGTCGTGTTCTGGCGTGGGAAACGTGGCGTCAAAGGCGATGACACGTGCGCCGTCGTGCTTCAACTTATCGACCAAGGTCGCATAAGAGTTGCGCGGCAGCGGAAAGGCGCCCAGATTCTGCAGAGTTTTGTCATCAATACCAACAATGGCGATGCGCGGATCAGGAGCGCGCGCGCCACGAATGGCGAAACGCAAATCCAACGTGCGCTGTTCAATGTTCTGGAGAAAAACGAAACCGGCGCGCTGATTGCCCCCAATTCCGGCAAAGGCGAAAAGCACCAGACCGATGGAGGTTACCAATACCGCGATCGCGGCATCGGCGTGACGCAAAGCAAATTGTGTAACGGTTCGCCGGAGTTTGCTACGCCTGATCACAAAACCTTACTCACCGGCCGCACTTCACCCTTGAGTTGGCGCCGCAGGTCACTGGAGGCGGAATCACATTGAACTGGGTAACTTGCGTTCCGGAAGCCGCCACTCCAGCAGTCGTGCCGACGGCGCCTGCGACTACGCCGTAGAGAAGAGTGTGCAACAAAATGGGATGAGCTGCGGCGAAACCCAGCGAGGTGATGGTTACGTTGGTTTCGGCCATCGAGGTCTGGATCATTTCTGATTCTGTCGGGAAGCCGCCGGGAGGAATTTCGTTGCCGATCACCACCATTTGCCGGGGGCCAAGGATTGTCTGCTGCCCTTGAGTCGTGGCCTGGTTGGACTTTTGCACTGGCTTAGCGGTCCCGATCGAGGTAACCGAAACCTGCCCGACATAACAGATGACGGTGGTTCGACCGTTTTCAAAGGCTACGTAGAAATCTGTGCCAATAACGCCGATGACGGCGTTCGGAGTCTTCACTTCGTACTTGCCGTTGGGTTGAGTGATCTTGACCACACGGTTGCGGAGCTTTCCGTAATCCAACTCCAGGGAAGTTTGCTGCGACGCCGCATCGTGCTGCACCACGCGCAGTTCGCTGCTGGATCCGAGGCTGAGCATGGAGCCGTCGTTGAGGCCGGCGCGAAGGCGGCCGGTGGAGGTGGTTTGTAACAAATCGTTCCAATCGAGCGTATCGTGGGCCTGAGCAGGCTGGGTGTTGCGAGTGGCGGCGGGAATCAGCGCGGTGATCTTTCCGGCGGTCTGATCCGCGGCAAAGGCCGGCAGTCCGCACAAACTAATAGCGAGCATGATCGCGAGAATGCGTCTCACCAAACACCCCCAGAGTTCAGAAAACAACCTTCACATCGCAGAGTGGCAAAGTCGAAGCGATTCCCGACTTCACGTCCCGCCACAACGCTCACTGCACGACCAAATCGAAACTAACTTTCTCGGTGAATGCGGTTCCGCTGCCCGATTGGAACGTTGCGGTAACGGTCAACGGATATGTGCCCGCTGCCGTACCCGGCGGATCCGGTGGCAGGCCGCTTCCGCAGGACGACATCGTCGCCACCGTCGAGATCAGGCACAAACAGAACAGAACCGCCCACAACTTCCGCGCCTGTTTTGCGCGACGTGTGCCGGGAAGCAAGACCAATCCCGCAAGTCCAGCCATGCCAGAGAATCCGATCACGCCAGCGAGCCGGTTGGTTCGCTCGGACGGCGGCAGCAAATCTGCCGTGGGCGGCATTGTAGTCGCCGTAACTTGTGCTTGGACCGTCGTGGCTCCATCAAGGGTGATGTTGTTCGGATTCACCGTGCAGGTTGCAAGCGCCGGAACGCCGCTGCAAGACAGAGCTACTGATTTCGTGAATCCTTGAGCGGGAGCCAAGGAGACGGTATAAATCGCGCTTTGACCGGGAACGACGGTAAGGCTGGTGCAGTTGGTGGTCAACTGAAAGGGCGCTTGTCCGGTAGCTGAGAGGGGAATGTTGTGCGGGCTGCCCGGAGCATTGTCGGTAATGATCAGCGTGTCGGTCGCGGCGCCCGAACCCGTGGGCGTGAAGACGACGTTGATGGTGCACGACTGCCCAGGCGCAAGGACGTTGGGCTTGATCGGGCAGTTATTTGTCTCTGAGAAAGCGTTTGCGTCGGTGATACTGGTGATGAGCAGATCATCACTGCCGGTATTGGCCAGCGTTACGGGCATGGGCGAGCTGGTACCGCCGATCATCTGAGTGCCGAGATCCAATTTCGTTGGAGTGGGACTGGAGGTTGGACCAAGCTGCATGGTGCGTATGCGGTTGTTGCCGGTGTCGGCGATGTAAAGTGTCCCTGCGCTGCTGACGGCTACGCCGAACGGAGACAGAGTTGCGCTGGTCGCTGGCCCGCCGTCTCCGGCGAATCCGTAAACCTGAGGCTGCGCCGGATTTCCCGCAACAGTTGAGACCGTGCCAGTGGCTGCATCGATTCTGCGAACGACCGGGTTGAAGCTGCTGCCAACGAAGAGATTTCCTGCTGCGTCTACAAAAACCTGGCCAGGATTGTTCATGCTGGCGAGCGTCGCCGGTCCGCCGTCGCCAGAGAAAGTTGCCTGGCCGTTGAAAGCTACGGTGGTGATGATCTGGGTGGTTGCGTCGACGCGGCGAATACGATTATCGAACGCATCGGCAATAAAAATATCGCCGGCTGAATCCACAGCTACGCCGCTGGGTACTGACAGATCAGCTAGTGTGGCGGGGCCACCATCGCCGCAAGCAGTTGTGGGTTGCAAACAGAACTTTCCTGAACCCGCGACGGTGGAAATGGTTCCGACGTTGTTAACGAGCCGAATCTTGTTGTCGCCGGTGTCGGCAAGGATGACATCGCCAGCCAGGGTGCCTGATCCCAAAGCGACGGCGCCCGGCGTAGTAAGGAAGGCCTCGGGGCCCATTGCACCGTCCCCGCAAGGCGAAGTCGGGGAAAGACACGGTTGAAACGGAAGGCCAGCGTAGGTGTTGATGACGCCACCTTGCACGGTGCGAATGACATCAGTTTGGGTGTCAGCGATGAATAGATTGCCGTTGGTGCGATCCACGGCCACTCCCTCGGGAAAATTCAGCGTGGCCAGCGTGGCTGGGCCACCATCGCCGCTATAACCGAGAGTGCCACTACCTGCAACCGTTGTAATAACCTGTGTGCTGGCATTCACTTCGCGGATTCGGCAGGTCGCATTGTCGACGATGAACTCATCATTAGCAGCGTCCAACGCGACCTGGTAAGGGACACCGATGACGGCATTCAAGGCTGTTCCGCCGTCGCCGCCCGGGGCATTGCTGCCGACGGTGCCACCGCCGCCGGCGATTGTCGTCAGTTGTCCCTCGGTAATCACTCGAACGCGGTTGTTCCCGGAGTCTACAATCAGCACGTTTCCGGTGAAGGGATCTATGGATACGCCGGTTGGACCGGCGAGGGAAACCGAAGTGGCGGGACCGTCGCCGTCGAACCCGAGCTGTCCGTCACCAGCCACAGTGAAAATTGTCCCGCCGTCGGAAATCACTTCCCGCACTTTTGCGTCGTAATTGTCGGCGATATAGATATCGCCGATACCGTCTACAAATATCCCGGCCGGGCGGTACAGGCTGGCAAGCGTGGCCGCATTGCCGTCCCCGCAAGCTGATCCAGGGGGATTGCAAGGGGTGCCGTTTCCGGCTACGGTCGTGATTTGTTTCGTCGTAGCGCTGACTTCGCGAATTTCCTGATCTAGCGTATCGGCGATGAACACATCACCGGCGGCGTCGACCGCAACACTTTGGGGATCGTTCAGCATGGCTGATGTAGCAGGGCCGTTGTCGCCACAAGCAGGGGGCGTTGTGCAAGCCGTGCCGTTGCCAGCAAAGGTCGAGATCGTTCCATTGGTGGCGACCGCGCGAATGACGTTGTTTCCCGAATCGGCGATGTACACAGTGCCGTCGGGCCCTATAGCCACAGCTGCGGGGACATTCAGCTGGGCTTGAGTCGCGGGGCCGCCGTCACCGCTGTACCCGCCGAATCCCGACGAGGGATTCGACGCACTGGCGCTGCCCGCGAAATTAGTCATCAGGAAGGGTGCTGTCAAACTCATTTTGAAGACGTGGTTACCATTGATCCCGTCTGCGATGTAGAGATTACCCAAACCGTCGAGCACCAAGCCAAGGGGAGAAGTTAACGCGGCGGTCGTCGCGGGAGCAGTGTTTCCGCTGATGCCGTACCCCGAATATCCTGCTCCGGCTAGAATTGTGGTTTGATTGCCGTTGGTCGTGCTGATCTGGAAAACATACTCTCCGTCGGCAGAACTGACGTAGATGTTTCCGCTGTTATCTGCAACGGCTGACCAGGGAGCCGCTAGCGATGCCGTCGTCGCTACATTACCGGGAGCCGGATTTCCGCCGCCCGCGACCGTATTGATGACATTCTGCGCGGGGCTGGCGATTGCCGCGATCAAGATGAGAAAGAAACACCCGAAAAAGCCCGCCAACGCTGCGATTTTGACAGGTTTCTTCCACGGACCTTCGCTGCATAGGTCGAACGTCATGGACTCACCCTTAAGGAATTACGAGATCACACATTTTCCCCTAAAACTGGAGAAAGTCAACACTTACTGTGTGGCTGATGGTCAACAAAATGGTTCGGGGCTAATCGGTCGGGTTGCGCGGGAACTTGAGGTAGGGAAGGCGCACGTTGCGAATCACGACTTGGTCGGCGCGAATGTTGGTAGGCGCCTCGAAATTGGGGATGTTGCAAGGACCGCCGTATCCGCAGGCTTCATCGACAGCGCCAGCGGTGACGAAGTCATCCTGGCTGACGCCGTCGCCGCTTACACCCAGGCCGCCAACTAAGACGCCATTCCGATAGAGCGGCAAACTGCCAGGGAAAAAAACGATGCCGCTCATGTTGTTGGTGTTGGGCGCGCCGGGGTCAGACCCCTGAGTGCAGGGATTGGCAGTGTCTTTGAGGTAAAGCTGAAAGAACGGCCCGTCGCCGGAGCCGTCGATTCCCGGAGGAAACAAAGGCTGCGCGCCGAAACTGACGGTGCGATTGGTGACGGCAGTGCCCCCGGGCACCGCCGGCAAGTCGCGAACGCCTGCAGTGCTGAACCAGACGACATTGCGGGCCTTACTGGCCGCGACGTCGGCGCTGAACACAGTCCCGTCAGGCATGCGATACAATGCGAGAATGGTGCCGTCGAGATCGGCGACTGCAATAGACATTTTTGCGCGCGAACCCGGAGGCAGACGGATTACTGCGCGCGTAATTTCCGCGGTAGAGACGGCGTTGCTGATGATGCCTGAAACATCGCTCTTCGAAAGTATCGTGCCGGCATTCGGTCCGACCAGGTAACTTTCCGGCGGAAGAGCTCCGGCGACCGGCGAGTGACCGGCAAAATAAGTACCGGCAAAAGTCCCAGGGGTAGTGCCGGCCGGTTGTGTCGTCTGATTCACGAACGGCAGCGCGATGCCGCTGATGATCACCACGCCTGGCGGGGGAAGTTGCGCCTGGCTGGGAAGCAAACCGGCATTGGTCGCACCAGAAAACGCGGCATATTCGGCAATCTCGGGCGAAGTGCTGACAACGCCAACCCCTCCGACTGCACCACCCTTGAAAAGCGGCACGCCGCCGGGATTGACCGCCATCGGATCGCTATCGTTAGCGTCGGCCTTTCCGGTGAGAATTCCTAGCCCGGGCTTGGTTCCGTCGATGGAGCGCGAAGGGTTCAGCGCTTGTCCGGGCAGGAACTTCGTGCTCAACGTGCAGCCGCGATTGGTGTTTTCGATACCGTAAAGGTCGCCGTTAGCCGTGCCCGCGACTCCGGGAGGAAAGTGGATGCCGCTGATAAAACGCACGGTGCGCGAAGAAAGCGGCGCCTGATCGTTGCTGAAAAAGGCGGCGGTTCGCGCCAGGGCGACCGCGACTTCATGGGCATCCTGCACTTGATTGAAATTGCCAGTTGTTGTCGCCGGCGCTCCCGGCGTGTCGAAGATTGCAAGAATATTGCCGCCGCGATCGGCCACCGCAACCACCATGGGAGCATTCACCGATTGCACGGCATCTTCGACCACGGCAGTCACGTCGCTGGCAGTCAAAGGAGTTGGACCGGAAGGCGGGGGGTCAGTCGAGTTCGCGAACGATGATCCGCTGCCGCTGCCTCCGCCGCAGGAAGCCAGCCAAAGGATTGTCGCGGCGCACAGGAAGACACACAGAACCCAAAGAATGCTACTCACGGCGCGGTGGACGTTCCGTGCGCGGCTTAGCATGACAGTTGTGTTTATTTCAGAATCACTTGCTTGCTGCTGATACGGATTTCGGGTGCGAATTGTTGTTGAGTCGCCATCTGCGGCCATCGCGCGCCAGCAACTCGTCGGCTTCCTTCGGTCCCCATGTACCGGCGGGGTAGTTCGGGAAGTTTCGCGGTCGCAGCGCTTTCCACACGTCGAGCACGGGCGTGACCACGGTCCAACCTGCTTCGACCATGTCGGCACGCTGGAACAGCGTCTGGTCTCCGATCATGCAATCGTGCAGCAGCCGTTCGTACCCGGTGCTGGGTGCGGAGCCGAAGTAATCCGAATAAGCGAAACTCATATCCACGTTGCCCAACTGCATGATGGGGCCGGGGATTTTTGCCCCAAAGCTCAACGAAATTCCTTCTTCCGGCTGAATGTTCAGGACCAGCACATTGGGTGTGAGGTGTTCGACCGGCGTGTCACGAAACAAAACAAATGGGGCGCGCCGGAACTGGATGGCGATTTCCGTATGCCGCTGGGGCATGCGTTTACCGGTACGGAGATAGAAGGGAACATCGGCCCAGCGCCAGTTATCGATGTTGAGCTTCATGGCGACAAAGGTTTCCGTGCTGGAGTCGGGATCGACTTTCGGTTCCGACCGGTACGCCGGTACGCGAGTCTGCCCATCGAGACCTTCGCCGTACTGACCGCGAACGGCGCGGCTGAGCACGTCTTCCGCACTTAGCGGCTGAATGGCGTGCAGGATTTTAGCCTGCTCATCGCGCACGGCGTCGGCCTGGAATGAAATTGGCGGCTCCATCGCAGTGAGGGAGATAAGCTGGAAGATGTGGTTGGGCACCATATCACGCAGCGTGCCCGACTGATCGTAATAGCCGCCGCGCTGTTCGACCCCGACGGTTTCGACTACGGTAATCTGCACATGATCGATATAGCGGCGATTCCAGATGGGCTCAAAGATTCCGTTGGCGAAGCGGAACGCCAAGATGTTCTGAACCGTTTCTTTGCCGAGGTAGTGATCGATGCGATAAATCTGTTTTTCTGTGACCACCTGCAGAAGCTGGCTATTCAGGGTTTTCGCCGAATCCAAGTCGCGTCCAAAAGGCTTTTCGACCACCACCCGGCGCCAGTGATCCTCGGTGTTGCATACCAGGTTCGCCGCGCCCAGTTGTTGCACGATCGGAGCGAAAAAGGTTGGAGCGACGGCCATGTAGTAAAAATAATTTCCTTGCGTGCCGTGATCTTTATCGACTTTTTGCAGTAAATCGCGCAGCGTGATGTAGGTCTGGCTGTCGCCGAAATCTCCCGTGTGATAATAGAGGCGGTTGTTGAACCACTCGGTGAGATCGTTGTTCACTCCTCCAGTCGCGAACTGCTTAATGTCCTCCCGAAACTTCGCGCGGAACTGATCGGTGCTCATGGATTCGTGGGAAATGCCGATGACGGCGAACTCACGCGAGAGCAGGTTAGCAGCGGCAAGATTGTAGAGCGCTGGGAACAGCTTGCGGCGGGTCAAATCGCCGCCCGCGCCAAAGATCACCATCACGCAGGGATCGCCCGAACGCCCCATGGTTGGTTCCGCAACTTGTGTCATGGTTGAAACCGCCATCGCAGATTTTCTCCTTCACTCCAAGGCCTGAGTCGAGCCCGATCTAGTCGGCGGCCGCAGTTTTTTGTTCGATGTGCCCGCCAAACTTCTGCCGCATGGCAGACAAAACCTTCTCGGCGAATGTATGGTGCTGACGCGACCGGAAGCGCGTGTACAGCGCCGCAGAGAGCACTTCGGCCGGCACGGCTTCCTCAATTGCCGCCATCACTGTCCAGCGTCCTTCCCCCGAATCTGCGACCACGCCAGTGTATTCGGCGAGTGTCGGATTTTCCACCAGCGCCATCGCCGTGAGATCAAGCAGCCAGGAACCCACCACGCTTCCGCGCCGCCACAGTTCCGTGATGTCGGGAAGGTTCAAGTTATAACGATACTCTTCCGGAAGCGATGCGCTATTGGCATTGAAGAAAATGTCTAGCCCTTCCGCGTAAGCTTGCATCAAGCCATACTCAATTCCGTTGTGAACCATCTTTACAAAATGGCCCGCACCGGATGGACCGCAATAGAGATAGCCATCCTCCGCCGTGCTCGACATTTTTTCGCGGCCCGGCGTGCGCGGCACATCGCCGCGACCCGGGGCTAGAGTTTTGAAGATGGGATCGAGATCGCGAACAACTTTCTCCGGACCGCCAATCATCATGCAATAACCGCGATCGATTCCCCACACGCCGCCGCTGGTGCCGACATCGACGTAATGAATATTTTTTTTCTGCAGAAGTTGGGAGCGGCGGACGTCGTCCTTGAAATAAGAATTTCCGCCGTCGATGATGGTGTCGCCCGCGCTTAGCAGTTGGGAGAGAGCGAGGACGGTTTTTTCGGTGGCATCCCCGGCGGGGACCATGATCCACACGGCTCGGGGAGTTTTCAGTTTCGCAACAAGATCGTTTAGCGAAGAGGAAGCCGCCGCGCCTTCACTCGATAGTTGCTTCACATGGTCAGCGCTGAGGTCAGATACGACCAACTGGTGGCCGCCGCGCATCAGCCGGCGCGTCATATTGGCGCCCATTTTTCCCAAACCCACCATTCCTAGCTGCATGTTCGGCTCCTATTTGCCAAAGCTCGGCTGTAGGCCAACGTCTT
>Ga0335073_10001736_pt1 | contig 29355 bp, 20 predicted proteins | sample Lox_Sample_22_FD_207093 | JGI IMG/M metagenome (GOLD analysis project Ga0335073, IMG submission 207093) | Soil microbial communities from Loxahatchee National Wildlife Refuge, Florida, United States - Lox_Sample_2.2 | ecosystem: Environmental > Terrestrial > Soil > Wetlands | place: USA... | reverse complement strand
CTCCGCGGTCAGATTGCTCGCCAGTCCCGAGCTTAACTGGAGCACCACCTTGTAAATGCCCACCGTGCCCGGCTGTAGGCCGGCCGACACCAGAGTGGCGGTGTTGCCTCCGACCAGCGACGAAACCGGCGACGCCGGGGTGTTCAGCACCGGACCGTTATAAACTTCGCCATCATTCTGCGCCGCCTTAGCCACATCCGGAGTCACCAGCCCGAGACCCGTGGCGTAAAGCCAGATGAATTCGCCCGCGACCGCGGGGTTATCCTGGGTAATCGGCGAGCCGGCCACGTTGGCGCAGCACAGGTTGGGATCGATCGCCGTCAGCACGATCGCCGGCGCGCCGGAAGCGGCCGTGGTCGTCTGTGTCGCGTTGATCGGGATGCCGTCGCCTTCCGGCCCCGGAACCTTGGCCTGGAGAACGATGCGCGTATAAGCCGCCGCGGGTGACGCCGTCACCACCTCCTGCGGATTGGCGTTGATTATCGCAATCAGCGAATCCTCCACGGAAGCAAGCGTATCCGTTGCCTGAACATTGTAGTTGTAGATCCGGTCCTGGATCTGGATGGTGGCCACATCGCCGCCGGCAATGGTGCCGTCCACCGACACAATATCCGTCGCGTAGCTGGAGCCGTGATAGGCCATCGCTGGCCGCGGATCGGGCAGCGGGTTGCCGTTGGCGTCCGTGATCTGGGCGTAAAGTCCCGGATTCTGCGTCGCCAGCGGGATCCCGATCGCGTCCGTCACGGTCACGCTGCCGTCATTATGAGCCGTGCGCACCACCACGCTGCTGCTGTTGGTGTCTACCGTTTCCCACGGGATTTGCAGGTTAATCTCGGTCGGAGAAACATACATCAGTGGGGAGCGGATGCCGTCCACATAAACCTCCACGCCGCCGAGCTGCGTAGGCAACTGCGCGGCGGTCGGATCGGCAGTCGCGGTATTGTCGGAAAGATTGGTCCCCATCACGCTGATAATGGTCCCCGGCGCGAGCGTGGTCGCGTCTCCGCCGCCGCTCAATGTGCCGCCGCTGGTGGTGAGCTTTTCGGTCGCGCCGGTCGAAACCGACGTCGTCAGGGATATCGTGTTTCCGTCGATCCCCGAAACACGGGAGGTCAATTGGACGATCCCGTAGCCGATCTCCACGCTGGCGGTCACGTTGGGATCGCCGTTGCCGTTATTCGCCGTGTTGATCAGGCTGGCGATATTGGTGATTACGGTGTCATAGGCGTCGAGCGACCCAACCTGATATGCGGAGCCGCTGGCCACATCGCCCGCGGTCACGGTATAGGTATAGGCGTTGGTGGTCGAATTCGCAGTGGTGCCGCCGCCTTCGGCAGTAGTCGAAGGAGATCCTATGGTAATGGTCAGCTCGTCGCCCGCCGTCAGCGTGCCGCTGATCGTCACCCTCCCGTACGCGTAAATGGCGCGGCTGGCTGAATTGACCACTCCCGTGGTCGCGACGTTCGGAGTTTCCGGCGTGAATACCAGGACGCGAAAATCGGTCGGATCGGCCACATACAGATTCTCGCCATCCCAGGCGAGCGAGGTGGGACAAGGCGTCACGTTCGACCCGGAAATCGTCAGATCCGGTGTAAATTCGCTGTTGGTGCTGGTGACGACGTCGGAATATTGGTCCGGCTCGCCCAGTACGATGTCCGCGCTGGCCGCGTTGAAGGTCGGAATGGATTTGTAAACCAGCACGCGATCATTGCCGCCGTCGGCCACGTACAGCCGGCCGTATTGGTCCGGGATCACGAAGCGGGGAAAGCTCAGGGTCGAGCCGCAGATGGGCGGGTAGGTCGGATTCCCGTTGCTGTCGACGCCGTTCGACGCGCACAGATCGGTATTGTCGTTGGCGACGGAGTTGGTCATGTCCTGCTGGCCGATTTCCACGTCGGCCGGTTGATCGTTGGCGGTCGGCAGCGAATTCCAGATCAACACCCGGTCAAATCCGAGATCGGCGACGAACAGATGCGTTCCGTCGCTGCTCACGCCGGTGGGAGAAAGCATGCTCTGCGCGCTGACCACCCCCAGCGGCAACTGGGTTTGATCGTACTGCGGCACGGTGGTGAAATTCGGCTGGCCCAGCACCACATCCGCCGCCTGATTATTCTTGGTCGGAATCGTGTTCCAGATCAGGATGCGATTATTCTGCGTGTCGGCGACGTACAGTTTGCCGCTCTGAATCCAGCAACCCTGCGGCGCGCGCACGCTGCTGGCGTTGACCAGCACCGGTTCGGTGACCGTGGTGAAATTCGGCTGGCCCAGCACCACGTCGGCGGGTTGCCCGATGAAGGCCGGCATCTCCAGCCACAGCAGCACCCGATTATTCGCGGTATCGGCCACGCCGATCACGTTTCCGTCGGTGCACACGCCGAGCGGCAGATTCATATTCTGCGACGTCAGTCCCGACACATCGCCCTGAATGTCGGTCTGCCCCAGCACCAGCGTCGCCTGGCCCACGCACGCCGGACACGCCGTCGTGTCCACCAGCTCATCGGTTGGCTGCGGAAAGGAATTGAGCGGGAACATCAGCACGCGGTTGTTCACCGGCAGTTCGCCGATGCGGTTCGCATCCGCCAGGAACAGCCAGCCGTTGCTTTGATTCGCGGCGCTCGGCGGACTCGCCGCCAATCCTCCCGCGGCGCCGAAAACCGTATTGGAATTGCCGTAATTCTGCGAGGTGAACGTCGTCTGTCCGATCACTAAACGGGCGCCCTGGCCGGTGATGTAATCTTGCCCCATCGCAGCGCAGGCACACAGTGAAAGAAAGGCACAGTATTTCAGCATCAGAATCGACTAACGTGGGTGTTTTCCAGTATAACAATCTACCGACGTGAGGAGAGATGTGCAGGTTGCAGACCAAAACAGACGCCAGAAATCGGGGCCGCCTTCTGGCTTCTACTGCTGCTTGCCGTCGTAAATGATGCTGGACTCCGCTCCGAACTTGCGGTAATTCCGGAACTCGATCCGGTTGCGCGCGCACATGCTCGATCCGCGGACGCAGCTCAACACTTCGGCGTCCACCGGCAGCAGATACTCTGTCGGCGTGGACAGGCGCACGAAATCATAATCCGTAGCCGATTCCACCGTGTCGAACGGGAACATCGTCGGCATGCTTTTCGCCTGCTGCTCGATGCGCAGCACGCGCGCCGTCTGTTTGTCCACCCAGATCGACCCGCCGTACGCCGGATAATAAAGCTGCGACGGCGCCTCAATCCGCCAGTGCGAATTCTCGCGCGGCACCTCAAAGTGATACACGTAAGTCGAGCGTCCCGCAATGGTGTCGCTGCCGTCGCGCTTGAAAATCGCGCCGGTATAGGGATTCAACAGATCGTCCAGCATGGTGGCAAATTCGCCGGTCGAGCGGGTACCGGAAATATCGTCCATCGACACGTTCACCGGCTTGCCGCCAACTTTGATGTTCTTGTACGTTTCGCGGCCGTTCTCATAAGCCACGTCCGCGGTCACGATGTCCAGCGCATCCCACCCCGTTTTCGGATGGTCGCTCTGATAACGCGTGGTCACCTGCTGGCAGAAAAAATTGGGAAGCTGCCCGGCAAATTGCGCCGCCACTTCGCGCGCCTTGGCCATGATCGGATCGTCCTGCGACAGCACCGGCGCGGGCCGCGGAGGCGGCGCCGAAGGAATATGCAGCTTGGGCGGCGTGTTGGAAGCCACCTGCGTCGGCGGAGGCAGCGGAGCCGGCTGATCGGCCGCCGGCGCGCCACGCTTGAGCGTCGGCGGACCCGGATCGCTGCCGTCATTGGGAAGATTCGGCGCCTTCATTTCGGTCGCCGGCCGATTGTCGGGAACAGCGTTCGCGTCGGCCTGCTGCTGCGCCGGTTGCTGCGATGGAGCGCTCGAAGCGGAATTATCGTCGGAGGAATCGTGACGACGCCGTAAAATCGGACGGCCATCGTCGGAAGTGCCCGAGTCGTCCGACGCCGAAACGGGTCGCGAATCGAGTTTCGGCAGATCCCAGGTTTCGAGCGCGTGGTTCGCATCCGCGGGCGAGCCTGCATGATCGAAGCGTACTTCGTTCGCCGTCCAGTAGCCCTGATCGTCTTCGGTCGAATCGACAATCAGATGATCGCCCGGCGCGAATTTCATCAGGTCGGCCGTTTTGCCGTCGCGCTCGACCGTCATGCTCGAAGCGACGCGATAAGTGATCACGCGATGATCGTCGGATTCGATCACAAACTGCCGACCCGCGACCACCCGCAGCATTCCGTAGGTGGTCGTGGGCGCGCCCGCGTTGGGGTTGCCCTGTTGCTGCCGCCCGCGCCGCCCTTGCTGCCCGTTCGGATATTGGCCCGGCGGATAACCTCCGGGCGGATAACCACCCGGTGGATAGCGGCCGGGATATTGTCCCGGATAAGGGTACTGACCCGGATACTGGGCTTGGGCGGCCAAGCCAAGCGCGCACACCGTCATGACCAGGCGAACGGCTTTCATACTTTAATATGATGACGCTTTTTTAACGGCGTGGTGTACGATTTTTTGTGGAAGCCGGCGTCTGTTGACTCAAATGCGGGCGGCGCGCCATCTTCGGCTTATATTCGCTATGGCGGCAATAGCGCAACAGGTGCGATCGCGGAGGTATCGATTGAGCAACGTTCCGCCGCCAGGAGGTGACGGTCGGCGAGGGCGAGACGGGCGAGTCGGTGTGAGAACGCTTGAACAACCCCCGGCATGACTGCCGGGGCTGTCATAACTTTCTAAAGCCCCGCCAGTCATGGCGGGGGTTGTCGATGAGTTGTCGCACACGCAGCTACGCCAATTTTTCCCAATCCGACGCTTCGCCGAATTTTTGCGCGCTGACGGATGGATCGATATTTCGCAACAAACCCGTCAGCACGCTGCCTGCGCCCACTTCGATGAATCGCGTAACGCCGTTCGCGATCAGCGCGCGGATCGATTCGGTCCAGCGCACCGGGTTCGGCACCTGGTGATATAAACCGTCGCGCGCCTCAGCCGCGGTGCGAACCTCACGCGCCTGCCAGTTGTTGATCAGCGGAATCGACAGATCGCGAAACGCGGTCGCGTCCAGATCCGGCTTCAAACGATCCTGCGCCGGTTTCATCAGCGCGCAATGGAAGGGCGCGCTGACCTGCAACAGCACCGCGCGGCGCGCTCCGGCGGCTTTAGCCAGCTCCACCGCCCGATTCACCGCGTTTACATGTCCGGCGATCACCACCTGGTCCGGCGTATTGAAATTCGCCGCGCTGACGATCTCGCCCTGGGCGGCCTCTTCGAGCACCCCGCCGAGCTTCTCTTCCGGCAATTTGAGCAGCGCGGCCATCGCGCCCACGCCCGCCGGCACCGCTTCCTGCATATATCGTCCGCGCTTGCGCACCAGCCGCACGGCGTCGGCGAAATCCAGCGATCCGGCCGCCACCAGCGCGGAATATTCGCCCAGGCTGTGGCCGGCGACATAATCGGCCGCGAGGCTTTTTGATTGTAAAACCGCGAATGCCGCCATCGAAACCGTGAGCAGCGCGGGCTGCGTGTTTTCGGTCAGCTTAAGCTGACCCTCGGGACCTTCAAAGCACAATTTCGAAATCGGAAAATCGAGCGCGCGGTCAGCCTGGTCGAACACGCGCGCCGCTTCCGGATATGCATCGGCGAGGGATTTGCCCATTCCGGCAAATTGCGCTCCCTGGCCGGGGAAGATGAACGCTATTTTCGGCATTTTTTGAAGAGAGAAAAGAAGATCAGAATTCAGAATAAAACTTCAGCCGCGGGATTCTGACTCCTGCCTTTATGTATAGCGCAACGCCTGGAGAGTGCGATCGTCCTTCAGAACAAGCTGCGCGAGATCGGCTTCCGCCATCCCCGTGCGATCGAGCGCCAGCTTCAGCCGCGCGGCGGAGGGAACGTCTTCCTCCGAATCGGTCCAGTGCTCGACCAGAAAGAGAATCGCGGCGAGCCTCTGCTCCGTTTTTTCCGGCTGATGATGAAATTCGATGGCGGCGGCCAGCGGTTCCGGAAAATTCCACCCGCGGAGCGCTCGCGCGCCGGCGTGGGCGTGGCTGAAACCGCAAAGGACGCGCTCGACGATCACCGGCTCGCAGCAGCAGCGGGTCAGGTGCTCGAAGGCGGACTGAAACGCGGAGGGAAGCGCGGCCATCGCCAGGCTGCCGATGTCGTGGACCAGTCCGGCGAGAAACGCTTCTTTCGGATCGGCCGCGCCGCTGCTTTCGGCGATCGTTTCCGCGACTTGCGCCGCGACGAGCGAATGCTGCCACAGCAGGCGCAGCCGGGGAGTGGAAAACAGCCGCTTGAGCGACGCCGCGTAAAGGATTCGCGAGGTTCTTTCCTCGCCGAGATAAACAATGGCGTGGGAAATGGTCGAGATTCGGGCGCGCGCGCCGCCAATCCAGGAATTGGCCGCGGCCACAAGATCCGCGGCGATGCTCTGGTCGGTTCTGGCGATCGCTTCCAGTTCGGCGGCGGACCAATCACCGTCGATCAGCAGGCGCAACGCGCGGTTCACGACCACCGGAGAAACCGGCAGCGAAGCGAGCGCGCGGTCCAGATCCTCGGCCGTGCTCAAACGGAGACACGCGAGCCCCGCTTCGGCCAGCGGATCGGGCGCTTGCTCAGGGTCGCTGTAAGGCTCCCAGGCAAAATGCTGATCGACGGCTTCGGCGATTTCCAGGATCTCGCCCACGTTCGCCTTAGCGGTCCGTTCAAGCGCCAGGGACCACGCGGCCACGCGCCGGTAGTGGCCTTCCATCGCTTCGCACAGTTGTTGCGCCATCAATTTTCTTATCGGAGACGTAGCGGGCGCCGATATAAAAAACCGATATAAAAAAGGATCTGTTTTTCACCCCCGCGCGTCTCTATCGGTGAGCGGCGCCCGGATCAAGGAGGAGTGACGTGAACAATTTGCCGGCGAAAATCGAGACGGGCAAGGTCTATTGCCCGATGTGCACCCACACCGTGGACGCGGAAATCCACCGCATTGAAGGCCGGCACGCGCGCCGGCTGGTCGTGAAACCGGGACAGCGCTGCCCGCATTGCACCGCTCCGCTGGACGCGGGCTACATCTTCCAGACCGGCCGCGCTGCCTGACCATTTGCAATTTGCCTGTTATAGTGGAGTTGTGAGACGGAAGCGCACGTCCGATCCCGAACCGGTGGTCCCCGAGGCCGTCGTGCCGGAAGCCATCATCGAACAGGCGCGGCTGGCGATTGAAGCGGATCGCATCAAGAAGCCGGCGCAGTGCAGCGTGTGCGGCGGCGAATGCGCGCCCAATTCGAATGAAGGGCTGTGCTGGGTCTGCCGGCGTTTGAAGCTGAGCGCGTGGCGCGATTCCGATTCGCAAATGTCGGCGCAGGAATAGCGTCTTTTTATCCGAACCTGATTTTCCTCCGCGACCGGCTCACGCCAATTTTTCGTACACGTAGGCCGCCGCGGCTACGTCCTCCACGCCCAATCCACTGGACTTGAAAATCGTCACCGGATCGCCCGGCGGCCGCGCCTCAACCTGCTCCAGATCCACGATTCGCGGATCGCTCCAATCGACGCCCGCCAGCAGCAGATCGCCCGCTTCGATTTTGGCGACCTCCAGCGAATCGCACGCGATCAGATCGGCGCGGGCAATCAGATCGGCGGGAATCTCGCGCCGCTGCGCCTGGTTCGATCCGATGGCGTTGAGGTGCGTGCCGGGCGCGATCCATTGCGATTCGAGCACCGGCTCTTTCGACCACGTCGCCGTCACCACCACCGCCGCGCCCCGCACCGCTTCTTCGGCCGAGGCGACCGCTCGCGTCCCGGTCTCGACCGCGAAATTATAACGGTTGGTTTCGTTGCGGCTCCAGACCCGAACATCGCGCAGCTCGCGCACCTCGCGAATCGCGGCGAGCTGCGTTCGCGCCTGAAACCCGGCGCCGATGATCGCCAGCGTATCGGCTTCCGCCGCGGCCAGAATGCTGGTGGCGTATCCGCTGGCCGCGCCGGTGCGGATCTGGCCCAGGTGATTCGCTTCGAAATACGCCAGCGGCAGCGCGGTTTCCGCATCGAAGAGCAGGAAGAAAAAATAGGCGCCGTGCCGCGGATTGGTGGAGTAAACTTTGGTTCCCAGATATTTTCCCCACGCGCCGGCCATGCTGTGCAGAACGGTTCCCGTGGGCAGAATCAAGCGCCGCCGCGGCTGATTCCGGGCGATGCCGGCGCGCAGCTGCGCGAAGGTTTCGCGCATCAGGCCGACGGCCGCCGGCATGGTCAGATGTTCGCGAACCTGGTCCTCGGTGATAAACAGCACGACTCAAGCTTACCTCGCGGCCTGGCGCTCGAACGCGGACGCGCGGACCACTTCGGCGACCTCGATTTTGTAATACTCGTACCATTTTTCGCGGCCCGATTTTTGCGCGGCGAGATGCCGCGCATGCGCGCGCCAGGCGGCCATGGTCTCTTCGTCCTGCCACCACACGATGGAAATACGCTCGCCGTCGTCGGCTTTGAAACTTTTGAAATCGAGGAAGCCGGGCATGGTTTTCGCGGTTTCGAGCATCTCCCCCGCCATTTCCGAATAATCGGCGCCGGCCTGCGCGGTCAGACGGGAACGGAATAGGACGACAATCATACCGTCGATTTTCTCACTTGTGGGAGCCCCCGCCATGACTGGCGGGGCTGTAGACCCCGTTATAGCCCCGCCAGTTATGGCGGGGGCGCATCCCGAAGTAAATTGTCTCAACCTCTATAAATTGCCGCGCAGCGCCTGTTCGCGCTCGATCGCTTCAAACAGAGCCTTGAAATTTCCCTTCCCGAAACCGCGGCTGCCCTTGCGCTGGATGATCTCATAGAACAGCGTGGGCCGGTCCTCCACCGGTCTGGTGAAGATTTGCAGCATGTAGCCTTCGTCGTCGCGATCGACCAGAACCCCCAGCTCCTCAAGTTGATCCAGAGGTTCGTCGATCTGGCCCACGCGCGCGGTCAGGTCGCGATAATACGTGCTCGGGACGCGCAGAAATTCGACCCCCTGCTCGCGCAGCCGGGAAACACTGCGGATAATATCGCCGGTGCCGAGCGCGATATGTTGCACGCCGGGACCTTTATAAAACTCGATATATTCCTCGATTTGCGATTTTTTCCGGCCGGTTGCCGGCTCATTAATCGGGAATTTGATGCGTCCGTTTCCATTGGCCATGACTTTCGACATCAGCGCGGAATATTCGGTGGAAATATCTTTATCGTCAAAGGTCTGATAGAGCCGGAAGCCCATCACGTCTTCGTAAAATTTGACCCAGGTGTTCATCTGGCGCCAGCCGACGTTGCCCACCATGTGGTCGATGTACTTCAATCCCGCGGGACGCGAGACGCGGTCCGGCTCGTCCACGGCGCGAAACCCGGGCAGGAACGGCCCGCGATAGTTGCGGCGTTCGACGAAGGTGTGGACCGTGTCGCCATAGGCGGCGATGGAGGCGAGGCGAACTTCACCCGAATCGTCGCGCAGAGTGAATGGCTCGCGCACGCCGCGCGCGCCGCGCAAAGTGGTCTCGCCATACGACCGCGCCGCATCGTCGACGGTTAGCGCAATGTCGCGGACGCCGTCGCCATGCACACGGATATGATCCGCGATCGCGCCGTCGGATTGCAGCGGGGTGGTCAGCACGAACCGGATTTTTTCCTGCTCGAGAACGTAGCTCGCGCGGTCGCGGATGCCGGTTTCGGGCCCGCTGTAGGCGGTCAGTTTCATCCCGAACGCCGACCTGTAATAATGCGCTGCCTGACGCGCGTTGCCGACCCAGAATTCGATGTGATCGACGGCGTTGATCGGTAAAAAATCGACCGGCGGAGAATCGGTGGCCTTTTCGCGGGTTTCCGTTGCCTGCATGGCAGCCTCCTGCCGTCAATATAGCACCACTGTTGAGTGGTTGCTGCTGCCGTCAATAACCCCCGGCATGACTGCCGGGGCTTTTGAGATCGGTGATGGCGGGGTTTGCGTGGTCGGCTGGAATCCTCTTTTTCAGCACCCTGCTGGTCTCCCGTCCGAGTGATTCATGCGATAAGTCGTGTGGGGCAGGCTCCCAGCCTGCGGCGGGCTCTGAGCCCGCCTAGTCGGCTCAACAAGAGGCGGGCGGCGCGCCCACCGCAGGCCGTGGGCCTGCCCCACAAACCCGCCGGAATACGATCACTGATTTCAGGGACAGGAGACTAGAATCCGACCTTCACCATAAACTGCACCTCTCGCGCCGGCAACTGGTTGGTGATCCCGACCAGGGGCTGGCCGAACCCGGCGCCGGGCGCCGCTCCATTGCCGTAAGTGCCGCTGTAGCCGACAAAATTGGCGTGATTGAAGACGTTGAAGGCTTCCATGCGCAGGTCGACGTGGAGACGCTCATTCCAGAACACAAATGGACGCTCCAGGAACGGCTGGATATCGTAGATCGGACGGCCATGACCGATGTTGCGGCCAACCACCACGCCATCGATCACCGGCCGATCGGTGGTCGCCCCGGTATCGCCGCTGTTGGTGACGCCGGTGGTGTAGTTGAACGGCAGACCGGTCGCCAGCGTGGCGATTCCTCCGAAATTGATCTTCCACGGCAACGCGTAAATTCCGCTGAGCACGAAGCGCTGGCGCTGATCGAAAATGGCATTGCCGTTTTCCACTTTTCCGGTGAAATTCGCGTCGTTGGGATTCTGGCTGGTGGTATCCGGATCAACGTTGTCAATCGCGTGCGACCAAACGTAACTGGCGAGCACCGTCAGGCGCTGGCTGAAGCGATGGCTGAGGTTGACGTCGAGCGCATCGTAGTAGGCATAGCCATCGTTCGAATCGCTTTGAATCACCGAATACGGCGGCTGCGGATTGGTGGCCGTGCTCGGATTACAAACCATCCCGTTCTGCGCGTACCACCAGATCCAATAGGGACGCGTGCAATTCGCCGCCTGCGCCGAGCGCGTCTGGCCCGGCGCAGTCCTCACGAACGGCGAAGGCGGATCGACGTCCAAAGGACGATTGATGCGCAGCGTGTGCGTGCCGATATAATCGAGCCGCAAAACCCAGGACGACGCCAGACGGCGTTCGAGGCCGAAGGTCCACTGTTCCGAATAAGGGTTCCACAAGCCGCTTTGATAACCGATTAAAGTCGACGTCGGAAAAAATTGATTGAGATAAGACGCGTCGCCGGGGCGAACGTAGAGGCTGCGCAGCGGCACCTGCGCTCCGGCGGGAAACGCCGGCAGCGGGACGGCGCTGACGCTGGTGGGGAAACCGATCTGTCCCGGCGCGGCGCTGTAATTGAAAACGCCGGTCGGTCCGGTGAGCGCGTAATTGGCTTCCGAATTATCCACAATCTGCGAATAATAAATGCCGAATCCGCCGCGAATTACCGTTTTCCCGTCGCCGTGAAAATTATAGGCGAAGCCGGCGCGCGGCGCGAAATCCTGCCGCGAATTGGTAAACGTCTGCTGCTCATAACGCAGGCCCAGGTTGACCGTCAGATCCGGCCGCACGCGGTAATCGTCCTCTATGAAGCCGGCCCACAGAACATCGTTCACCGTGTAATTCGCGTTGCCGTAGCTCTGCGTATAGGTCTGGACGTTCGCAAGATTATCCAGATACGCGGAGCTTTCGCAATACGCCGGCGCCTGCGTGCAGGATTTGTACACAAATTCGCCCAGATAAATCGGTCCGCCAAATTCCTTGCTGTCGCCGCCGGTGTGCGCGACGATCATGTCCGCGCCCCACTTGATCTGGTGCTTGCCCCACGCCGCCGAAAGCGTGTCGTTCGCCTGATACTGGCGATTCATCAGCAGCGCCGATTGCGAGGTGCCGCTGGTGAACGTGCCTCCGCTCGAAATCGGCACGGAATATTCGGTGCTGTAAATTGCCGGAATAAATTGGGTGATCGGCGCGGCGAGCTGGAACTGCACGTGTACCGTGTTCAGCAGCGTGGGCGAAAGGATCGCCGTCTCGCCGATTTCATTTGAATACGTTCGCCGGTAAAACACGCGATCGACGTTCGGCAGGCTGTTTCCGCCGACGATTCCGTTGGGATTGGTGTCGTGAAAGCCGTCGATATCGCCGCGATAAAAAATATTGTTGCGCGCGTTGATCTGGTGATCCAGGCGAACATACGCCAGCCAGCCGCGATAATGGCCGACGAAGCTGCCCGGCTCGAGCGGCGAAATGATCGGCGACGCGCGATCCTCGCGGCTGAATTCGCCGGCGACAAAGAAATGCGTCGTCTGGTTGATCGGCCCGCCCAGCGAAAGCGCGGATTGGCCCAGCGTATCGCTGGTGATGTCGTTGCCGCTGGTCGCGTTAGCGGAGCTGAAGCCCGCGAGCGCGGCTTCGGTCGCCGCCGGACGCCACAATTCCATCGCTTCGCCGTGAAACTGATTACCGCCCGATTTGGTGATGATGTTGACCGCGCTGCCGGTGCTTCCGCCGTATTCGGCCGAAAACGCGTTTTCCAGAATGGTCATTTCCTGCACCGCGGCGACGGGAATGTTGCTGAACGTGGTCTGCCGGCCCCAGCTATCGTTATCGGTGCTGCCGTCGACTTCGAACCACGCCTGCCGCCGTCCCGCTCCGTTGGTGGTGAACAGGTCTTCGTTCATGAACACGTCGCCCTGGTTGATGGCCTGGCGATTGGCGGCGTTGAGCAGCGGCAGATAGGTGATGCGCTCGTTGAGCAGCGGCATTTCCTCGGCCTGCTGCGCGGTGATGTATTCGCCCAGCTGCGGCGAATCGGCGCGAACCTCGCCGGCGACTCCGGTGACGGTCATTTGCGTCTGCGCCGCGCTGACGTTCATTTGGAGATTCAACTCCGCGGTGATTCCGCCGGTGAGCGTGAGGTTCTCGGAATGCGCCTCGGAGAAGCCGGATTTATTCGCGGTGATGGTGTAAGTTCCGGTGGTGGGCAGGCCGGCAATGGAAAAATCCCCGGATGGGTCGGTCTGCGCGGTGCGCTCCGGACCTCCCAGCGAATTTTTCACCACGATTTCGACGCCGCTCAACGCGGCGTGAGTCTGATCCGTCACGTGGCCGTGAATGGTCGCGGTATCGGGCGTTTGCGAGAAAGCGGTCGCGATGACCGCGAACGAAAAAACCCACTTCAGCATTTGATGTCAGGTTACGAAACGCGACGCGGCTACTACCAGAGATAGTTTTGATGTGCGGACCGGTGGGGCAGGCTCCCAGCCTGCCCTACAAGCCCCGGAAGCTTCGATTACCGGATCAGCCGTTCGAGAATTTCGTACACGCCGGCCCACACCGCCGGTTGCAGAATCGCCGCCGCGAACGCGATCCCGCCGAGCGCGCACACCACCGGCGTCCATCGATCCGGACGGCCGTCCGGCGCGGGGTGCAGCAGACGGTCGATGCGCGCGGCCAAATCGCCGTCGGTTAAGCAGGTGACCAGCGGCGCCGCCGGCGCGGCCGAGCCCAATCTCGCCACGCGAACCAGCGCCGAGGCGAGTGCAAGCGACCGCTCCGCATCGCCGTTCACCGCCCGGTCGTCGGCGGACCATTCGGCGAATTTTTTCCACGTCCGTTCGAGATTCGCGAATCCGCCGCGGAAAAATGGAAATAGGTCCGGAGCCAGCAGCATCAGAAGACGCTTCAGATTGTCATGCGAGGCCGCGTGCGCCTGTTCATGGCGCAAGGCCGCGGCCAGCTCTTCCGGCGAAAGCGCGCGTCGAACTTCAGGCGAAACAAGCACACGCGGGCGCAGCAGGCCGGCGAGCGCCACGGTGAATCCGCGCAGGTCCCGCGACCGCCAGATCGCCCGCGCGCCGCGCGCCAGCGAAATCGCCCACACGCTCGCGCACAGCAGGGCCAGCAGCAGACACAACGTGCTGGCTTGCTCGGCCGCCGCCTGGGGCTCGAACGACAAATAGCTCGGCACACACAACGCCGCCACCAGCAACAGCGCGATCGCTGCCGGCGCGAATCTCACCGTCAGCAGGAATCGGGCGGCGGCGCTTGCGCGCATCCGGCCGGCCATGCGGATCGCCAGCGGCGCCGCGATGGTAGCGGCCATCGCCGCGGCGTAATGAACGATGAAGAACGCGGCAAGCGAGAGACACGCCAATTTCGAACCGTAGCTCACTTTTTTTGCCGCTCCAGTTCCCGGCGCTTCTGCCGGATCTTGCGCTCCAGATCGTCGAGCAGCGACGCATCCCGCTCCCCCACGGCGTCGACCAGGCACGAAATCAGCAGTTCGCTCGAACGGCCGCGATCGGCCAGCAAACCCGCGACCAGCTTCTGTTCCCACTCCACGCGCGTCATCCGCGGCGAATAAACAAACGCGCGATCGGCCTTGCGCCGGTCGAGCAATCCTTTTTTATACAGCCGGTCGAGCGTGGTCATCACGGTGGTGTAGGCGAGCGGCCGTTGCAGCCGGTCCACCACCTCGCGCACGCTCGATTCGCCGCGCGCCCACACCAGCTCCATCACCGTATTTTCCAGGTGACCGAGCGGAGCCGGCTTTCGCGCGCGGAAAAATCGAATCACGCTTTTTGAGTATGACGCCCAATGCTGGTGTACGCAATGCGCGTCCAGGCGTCGGGCTTGAACGCGCCATGGCCGTATTTCGCGTCGAAATCCTTGGTCGGCGCGGCGGCGACGGCCTCGTCGGCCGATTTTCCTTCCTTGATCAGTTTCTGCAACCGCTCGGTCACTGTCGCGAGCATCTCCGCCGTGGCTCTCAAATCCTCTCTGGAGCCGATCGGCCCATGACCCGGAATCACCTTGGTCTTCGCGTCGCACAGCTTGACCATCGTCTGCGCCGCGTGCGCCATTCCGCCGACCCAACCGAGCGTCGAATAATCGATCACCGGATAAAATCCGTTGAACAGCATGTCGCCGGTGTGCAGGATATTCGGTCCCGGAAAAAACAGGTAGGTGTCGCCGTCGGTATGCGAGGTGGCGATGTGCTGGTATTCGATTTTTTCCTTGCCGAACGTCATCCGGCCGCCTTTTGAAAATTCCTGCGTCGGCAGACCCTCCGGCTTCAGCGGATCGAAGGTGCGATTCATCGATTCCATAGTGGTCCTGACGCTCAAACGTTTTTTGACGTTTTCGTGCGCCATGATTTTCACGCCCTGGCGTCCCAGTGTTTCGTTGCAGCCGACGTGGTCGGTGTGCCAATGCGTATCGAACAGCAGCTTCACCGGATGCGCGTCCACCTGTTCGCGAATGGCGCCAAGCATTTCGTCGGCGCGATTCGGCAGGCCGCCGTCGATCATCATAATGCCGTCATCGCCGAGGATCACGCCGACGTTGCCGCCGTCGCCCATCATCACCGCGATGCGGTCGCTCAGCTTGGTCGCTTTGATCGGAGGGTTCTGGCCGAACGCCTTAAACGAGATCGACAGTCCCACCGCGCCGCCGGCGAGCGCGGAGAAAAATTCACGACGATTCGATCGGAGAGCCATAAACGAAGCTTACCCGATAAGTGGCGTAAGCCGCCAGGCTTGCGTTAAGTGGCGTAAGCCGCCAGGCTTGCGTCGTTCGCGGCCCGGTATCCATCCGCCCACAGCACAAGCCTGGCGGCTTATGCCACCCGGATCCGCGCATCAGCACAAGCCTGGCGGCTTATGCCACCCGGATCCGCCCACAGCACAAGCCTGACGGCTTATGCTACATCGATCACCCGGCGGCCTTCGATGCGAAAATTTCCCGACAGCACTTCCGCGATCGCCTGCGGGTAAATCACGTGCTCCTGTTCGAGAATTCGCGCGGCCAGCGTCTGCGCGTCGTCGGAATCGAACACCGGCACCACCGCCTGGCGAACAATCGGCCCGGAATCGACGCCTTCATCGACAAAATGCACCGTGCAGCCGGAAAATTTGACGCCATGCTCGATCGCCTGATGCTGCGCGTCCAGCCCCGGAAAGGCCGGCAGCAGCGAAGGATGAATGTTCAGAATGCGCAGCGGAAACTGGCGGATAAAATGGCCGCTCAAAATGCGCATATAACCGGCCAAACAAATCAGGTCGACCGCGTTTTGGCGCAATTCTTCGATCAGAAGCCGGTCGTACACTTCGCGATCGAGCCCGCGCGAGGCGATGACGCGCGCGTTCAATCCGCGATCGGCCGCCGCGGCGATCCCCGGCGCTTCCGGACGATTCGAAAGGACCAACGCGATTTCCGCGTCCAGTTTTCCGGCGTTGATCGCGTCGGCGATGGCGCAAAAATTCGATCCGCGCCCGGAAAGAAGAATGCCCAATCTTTTCATTCAACGTGACGCTTCATTTATATTTCACGCCGAAGCCGCGAATCACTTCGCCGATGCGGTGCCACGGCTCGCGCAGCGATTCGAGAATCTTCGCGGCATGCGCCACGTTTCGCTTGGAAACCACAAAAATCATGCCGATGCCGAGATTGAAGGTGCGCCGCCAATCGTCTTCCGGAATGTCGCCGATGCGGCGCAGCAGCTCGAAAATCGGGGGAACGGGCCAGGAGCCGCGCTCGATGCGCACGCCCAGCCCTTTCGGCAGAATGCGCGGGGTGTTATCGGTAATTCCGCCGCCGGTGATGTGCGCCGCGCCTTTGAGAAATCCGTCAACGTGCAAGGCGCGCAGGGGTTTCAGATAGCTGCGATGAAGCTTGAGCAGCTCGTCCTCGATGCTGCCGCGCAGTTCGTCGAGAACCGTGCCCGGTTGAAGCCTGGCCACTTCGAACAACAGCTTGCGCGCCAGCGAATAACCGTTGGTGTGCAGACCCGTTGAAGGCAGGCCGATCAAGACGTCACCCGCGCGAATCGCGGAGCCGGTCAGCATCTTTTTCCGTTCCACCGCGCCGACGATGAAACCGGCCAGGTCGTATTCGCCGGGAGCGTAAAAGCCGGGCATCTCCGCGGTTTCGCCGCCGATCAGCGCGCAGCCGTTGTTGCGGCAGCCCCGCGCGATTCCGGCGATCACCTCCTCGGCGACCTTCGCGTTCAATTTCCCCACCGCGAAATAATCGAGAAAAAACAGCGGCGTTGCGCCCTGCACCGCGATATCGTTCACGCAGTGATTCACCAGATCCTCGCCGATGGTCGAATGTCTACCGGTGAGGAACGCGAGCTTCAACTTGGTTCCCACTCCGTCGGCCGAGGAAACCAGCACCGGATCTTTAAAGCCCTGCAAGCGAAATCCGCCGCCGAAGCTGCCGATGTCGGTCAAAACGGCGGGCGTGAAGGTCGCGCGCGCCAGACGCCGGATGGATTTGACGGCGCGGTCCGCTTCGTCGATGTTGACGCCGGCGTCGCGATAAGCGACCTGTTTTTTCTTCGCCATGAGCTCAGGAATTTCTATGATACGGCAAGCGGCGTAAGCTGGAAAACGGAGGCGCGAATGGCGTTCAAACTCACCGTAAAAGGTTTCGCCGAACAGGCCACGATTCCCCGCCGCTTCACCTGCGACGGCGAAGACATTTCGCCGGCCCTGACCTGGAGCGGCGAGCCCGCGCGCACCAGGAGTTTCGGGTTGATTTTAGACGATCCCGACGCGCCGTCCGGGACCTTCACGCATTGGCTGTTGTGGGACATTCCCGCGCAGATCCATTCGCTCGCCGAAGGCGATTCGATCGGCAGACCGGGCACCAACGATTTCGGCAAACGAGGCTACGGCGGCCCATGCCCGCCGCGCGGCAAGGCGCATCGTTATTTTTTCCGGCTATACGCGCTCGACGCGCCGCTGGATGTTCCCGCCGGAGCCAGGCGCGCGGCGCTTGAAGCATCGCTGAAGCCGCACGTGCTTGGTGCGGCGGAATACGCCGGCCGCTATCAGCGGGAAGGCTGAATCACTGCCCACCGCCGGTCCATTTTCCCCGGCTTAGAACTCATACCTGCCGGAGAACTGGAAGACGCGCGGGCTGCCGAAGGTGCTGGTGTACTGGCCGAAGTTATTCTGGTTCGCATAACTCAGGTTGGCGCTGCTGGCATCGAAGCGCGCCGTGTTGGTGATGTTGAAACCCTCCGCGCGGAACTGCAAACTGTGCGGCTGATCGTGGAACGTGAAAAGCCTGAAGCGTTTGGAGAGGCCTAAATCGATGCTGAAGGGACCCTGGCCGCGCAGTCCGTTGCGTTGACCGAGAAAGCCGGCGAGCGTGGGACTATATCCCGCATAGGCCTCCGCCGGATTCGCGAAAAGGTTCGGTCCGCCCGGCGCCAAGCTGCCCACCGCCGAAGGCGCATTCAAGGTGGTCTTCACCGGCGGGACATATCCGGTTTGCGTCGCCCAGCAGCTGCAATCCCAATCGGTGGGCCAGCCCACGCCGTTCTGCACGCTGAACGGGAAGCCGCTGGTCGCCGTGAATACGGTGCTGATCTGCCATCCGCCGAAAACGTTATTCACCACCGGATTGCTCGTGTTCAGGAACTTCTTCCCCTCCCCGAACGGAAGCTGAGCCACGGCGAGCGCACTGAATACCTGCGTCGCGTCGTAGTCGCAGACCGCCTTGTTCTGGCTCGGGGACCAGGCGTTGTAAATCGCCGCCTCCTCTCCTCCGCTGGCCTCGCTCTCGGGCGACGAGCTCAGGTCTTCGCACTTCGACCAGGTGTAGTTGAAGTCGAACTGATAACCCTTGCTGAAGGTCTTGCGAACGGTGACGTGCAAGCCGTTATAATTCCCGTTGCCGATCGAGCGGAACCCGAACAGTCCGGTGAATTGCGAGTTGAACATGGCGTTCGGCCCCAGTTTGCTGCAAACCGGATTGCAACTGATATCCACGTTATACAGCGCCGTGGTGAAGTCCGGAGCGGAGCCGGTCGGCCCGTATGCGACCTTATAGATGTTTTGTGTCGCCGTCAATCCTCCGCCCGCCGCGGCGGGCCACAGATCTTCCCAGAACGGAACCTTGGGAACCTGGCTGACGGGAACGTTATCGAGCGCCATCTGGCCCAGGATGTCGGCGGCCTGGAAATAAGTCTGCCCGGAAGCCGTATCGACCAGATTGGTCGGCTGGGCAAAATCCTCGCCGACCAGCGATCGCCGCGACTCACGGTTGACGTAGGACAGTTCCAGGAAAAACCCTCCTTCAAACTGCCGCCCGACGCTGAAACTCGAATTCATGGTATACGGCGCCTTCAGTTGATCGTCGAGCGTGCCGGTGTCGTTCAGCTCCGAGCCGAAGGGCGCGGTTTGCGGGAACCCTCCGGCAGGCGCCGCGGGAAAATCGCTCAGCGGCGGCAGATTGTAGAAGCCGGTGAAGCGTGGCACCGTCGCGGGATTGTCGCTCGGCGGCGTGACCACGGAGGTCGAGAAGCCCGCCGTGCTGCTGAAATTCTTGATCAGGCCTTGCCCGAAGGCATCATAGAACATGCCCCATCCCGCGCGGACCACCGTCTTATCGGGACCGCCGAATAGCTTCCTGGCCCAGCCGCTGGTGCTCTGCGGCGTGTACGCGATGGCCACGCGCGGCGCCGGGTCGGTGTGGTACGGATACAAGCCGCGGCCGGTGGTGGTAGACAGATCGAAGGTTACCGGACCGGCGAGCATCTGCGATTCTCCCGCCTTGGCCAGGCCCGCGCGCGCCGCCAGGAAGTCGGCCATCGGCTCCGCCGTATCGACGTTATACCCGTTTACTTCCTTGATCGCCGGGTTCAAGCCCACGCGCAGACCGACCGAAACGGTTAACCCCGGCTTCACTCTCCAGGAATCCTGAAGGTAGAAGTCATAGTGCTGTTCGCCGAAATCGCGGTCGATGATCTGGCCTTCCGGCAGGACGCCGCCCTTAAGGTTGTAATTCACGTCGAGGGTAAGCTGCGGCAGGGTGCCGAGCAGGTTGGCCATTTGCCGGATGTAGTTATTGTTGTGCTCCGCATCGGCGACCAGCAGCGGCGTGCCGTCGCCCTGGAGCCAGAACGCATTGTCAAACGCGGTGTCAAAGGACGTCGCATTGGTATCGTAGTGATTGCGGAGGAGGAGCACTTCGGCGCCGAAGCTGATGGTGTGCGATCCCTTGTTCCACACCATGTCTTCGTGAATGTCGTTCGCCGGAATGATCTGCGTCACTCCCGGCGTGGTCCCGTAAAGTTTGTCGATGCCGTCGAAGTAGGCATATCCGGAGGTCAGATCGCCGGTATTCTGCACACCGGTTCGGGTGAGGCCGTAGCGGAAGGTGCTCACCAGGCTGGGCGTGATGGTCGAAGTCAAGCCCGCCGCGAAACCCTTACTGTTGTTCAGATAAACATTGGTGGGCGCCTGCCCGGGAAACTCCGGAACGCCGGAAGAGGCGCCCGAATTGGGAACCACGTTCTGGTTCTGTAAATTGCCGCGCCAGAAGATCGAATTCCGGTCGTTGAGGATGTAATCGAAGCGCGAAACGTAGGTGTTGTAGCGCAGCGGCGTCGCCGCGTTAAACCGGAATCCGGAGGTATTCAAGCCGTCGCCGGCCGTCGAGGTGTTGGGCAGCGGGTATTGCTGAAGCAGGGCCAGAACCGCGGGGTCCTCGCCGATGCCGGCCGGATCGATCGCCTTCACCTGCGCGGGCCCCAGGGTCGAAATGGCCCCGCCGGTGGTGATATAGGTGAAAGTGCCTTGCCGGAAGCTCGCATTGGGAACGGTGCGCAGCGCGGTTCCGTCGCTCGCGTCGCGCCGCCCTTCGTAGTTCAGGAAATAAAACGCCTTGTTACTCTTGATCGGCCCGCCCACCGCCGCGCCGAACACGTTGCGGTCCAGCTTCGGAGTGGGGATGCCGGCCGTATTGTTAAAGAAATAGTTGGCGCTGGTATCGGTGTTGCGGAGATATTCATACGCGGCGCCGTGGACCGTATTGGTGCCGCCTCGGGTTACCATGGTCACTTGGGCGCCCGAGCTATGGCCGTATTCGGCGCCGGCGTTCGTGGTGATGGTCCGGAACTCCTGCACCGAATCAAGCGTCACGCCCAGTACGCTGGTAAACGAGGAGCGATTCTGCTGATCGTTCACGTCGACGCCATCGAGCGTGACGTTGCCCTGGTCCGATTTGCCGCCGTCGACCGCGCCGCTTCGTGGGTCGTTCAGCGCGCCGGGGGTGGTCTCGCCGAGATAAATCACGCCGGGCTGAATCGCCAGCAACCCCACCACGTTGCGCGATTCAAACGGCAACTGATTAATCACCTGTCCTCCGATGGCGTTGCCGATGGAGGCGTCCTGCGTATTCACCTGCGAGGTTTCCGCCGAAACCTCCACCGAGGTCGATACGCTGCCGACTTTCTCAAACGTCAGGTCGATCGCCGCCGGCGTATTCACCAGCAGCTGGACCTTCTCCAGCGTGACATCCGTGAAGCCCGGCGATCTGGCCGTGATATTGTAAGTTCCGGGCTGCACCTGCGAAATGATGTAGCGGCCCTGTGGATCGGATTTCTCGCGCCGCTGCGCGCCCGTGTCCACGTTGGTCAACACCACGTCGGCGCCCGGGACCACCGCGCCGCTCGGATCCTTGGTCACGCCGCTCACCGACGTCATCCCCTGCCCGTGGAGCGCGGCCCCCAGCGACAGACACAGGAAAAATGCGCCAAGGCAGTTTCGCACCGCCATGAACCCTGATTTGTTTTGATCGTCCATAAAATCTAAGCTCCTTGAGAAATACCGCTGACTATGCGCCGGTTGTTTCCGGCCAGCTTCTCGAACGTGGAGATGGACGCCGCTTGCCTGGGCGGCATCACTTCAGATACTTGTCAACAGACTTTACGCTGCGGCGAGGGCCCGATGGTGCGCTTCGCCCCGCGCAGTAGGTGCGGCTCCCCCGCGGAGCCGGGATGCAGGAAGGAAGGCCCGCGCCGGTCTTGGCGATGGATTCACGGAGGGTCGTACGGCGGACGGTGGAATCGATTCGACGCGCTGGCACGGCTTCCGCCGGCGCGCGGCCACAAACACTGCACCTGCTGTTAGAAACATGGTCAGCGTTTTCATGTCAGCATTCGATCGCTAATCCTCGGCCATTCACGACGGCAAGTTGCTGAAAAAGGCTTGAAGTGAATTTTCCAGCATCCTGCCAGTAGCCTATTCGTGACAGTATACGCCAGAAGTGGCGTGCGGTCCAATCAGGAATTTTTATCGGGTTGATTTCCGCAGCCATTCCATCTACCGCGTGTTGCGGTACACCCTGCCGCCCTTCATCACGAACACCACCCGCCGAACCGCCGTAATATCGTCCAGCATATTGCCGCCGGTGGCGACAATATCGGCTTCAAAACCCGGAGCCAGCGTCCCGATCTTATCGCCCAGCGCCAGCGATTCCGCGGCAACCGAGGTCGCGCTCAGCAACTCGTCCATCGGCTTGTCGTGGGCGTCGCGGACGCGATAAATAAACTCCTCGGCGTTGCGGCCGTGCGCGCCGGCCACCGCGTCGGTCCCGTACACCACCTTGATTTTGCGCGCCCGCGCGTGCGGCAGCGTCTCGCTGTTAATGGTAGCGATCGAATCCTCCAGATCCGTAAAATCGTGAATATTCGGAAAACTTTCTTTCCGGTCGATGTAGTTGTGGCACACCAGCAGATTCGGATCGAAAAACGTCCCGCGCTGCGCCATCAGGTCGAGCGTCGCGTCGGAGGCGAAATCGCCGTGCTCGATCTCGCTGCATCCGGCCAGCGTAGACGCCCGCGCGCCGTTATCGGAAATGGCGTGAACCAGCGTCCGCAGCCCGACCTTTTTCGCTTCATCACACACCGCCTGGATCTGTTCGTCGCTCATCGTCTGCGGACCATTCCGGGCGCTCCCGGTGGTGAACATCTTGATCAAGTCGGCGCCTTCGTTTTTGGTTTTTCGCACGAACTCGCGCAGCGCCTCGGGCGAAGCCGGATGCTCCCGTGTGCCTCCGGCCGTGCGGTTGGTGATCTGCCGGATGGAGGTGAGAATGCGCGGCCCGGGAAGCAAGCCTTTGTTGATGCGGTCGCGCAGCGGCGCGTCCAGCGGCGCGCCCACGCTTTGAATGGTCGTGAACCCTCCCTGTAGCGTGATCCAGGCGTTTTCCGCCGCGTAGAGTGCCGCGTCTTCGGGATTTTCCGGACCGCTAAAAAGCTGGTTGTGCGCATCAAAATGCCAGGTGATATGAACGTGGACGTCGATCCAGCCGGGCATCACCGTCATCGATTTCAAATCGTAGGTCGCCTTGCCCCGGGCCGGCCCGATCGCAACAATTTTCGATCCTTCAATGACGATCTGCTGATTCTTCCGGATGCCTCCTTTGCCGTCGAGGAGCGTTCCGGCATCAATCACGATCCGTTGCTGCGCCATGGCAAAGCCAGCGGCGAAAACAAGGCACGCGAGTCTGAAATACATCTTCATACCATAAGCCCGCCGGCCGCGATTCGCAAGATCTCACCGTTTCTCAACAGCACGCACGGCCCGGTAGTGCGTGAAATCTGCGTTGATTGCGAAGGATGGGGAGCCCCCGCCAGTGCGCGTTACAGCCCCGCCCGTCATGGCGGGGGTGCATCGCGAATCAACGCAGATCTCACACACTCCCCACGGCCCCCACGGCGGCGTCATCCAGTGGTAAATTACGGAGAATGAAAATCACCGCGCTGCTGCTCCTGATCGCCACGCTGGCCCTGGCCCAGGACGACATGGTCAACGATCCCGAAGGACGCGACCAGGCCCGTTCCATGGTCATCACCAAATTCGGGATTGTCGCCACCAGCCAGACGCTCGCCTCGCAGGCCGGCGCGAAGGTGCTCGAAGAAGGTGGCAACGCGATCGACGCGGCGATTGCGGCCAACGCCACGCTCGGCGTAGTCGAGCCGGCCATGAACGGCATGGGCGGCGATCTGTTCGCGATCATCTACGAAGCGAAAACCGGCAAGCTGTATGGCCTCAATTCGAGCGGCTGGGCGCCCGCCGGCCTGACCGCGGAAATGGTTCGCGCCAAGGGCATCACCGATATGAACCGCGCGGGCGCGGATCGCGTGACGGTGCCCGGGGCGGTCGCCGGCTGGCAGGCGTTGCACGATAAATTCGGCACGAAAAGTTTCGAGCGTCTGCTGGCGCCGGCGATTTATTACGCCGAAAACGGCTACCCGGTAACTGAAATCATCCAGTGGAGCGCGTCGGAAAAAGCGCACGCCGCGACGCCCGGTTTCAAAGAAACTTACATGCCCGGCGGCCACGCGCCGAAAGTGGGCGAGGTGTTTCACAATCCCGCGCTCGCCGGATCGCTGCGGCTGGTGGCGGAACAGGGCCGCGACGGTTTTTATCACGGCCCGACGGCCGAAAAACTGGTCAAATTTTTAAACGAGCACGGCAATCCCATGTCGCTCGCCGATCTGGCCGATTTTCAGCCGGAGTGGGTCGAGCCGATTTCCACCACCTATCGCGGCTGGCGCGTTTATGAGATTCCGCCGAACACGCAAGGCATCGCCGCGCTCGAAATGCTGAACATCATGGAGCGCTATCCGCTCGCCGAATACGGCCACAACAGCGCCAAGGCGCTGCACGTGATGATCGAGGCGAAAAAATTAGCCTACGCCGATATGCTGCGCTACGTCGGCGATCCGCGGTCGTCGAAAATTCCGACGGAGATCCTCGATTCCAAGCAATTCGCCGAGGAGCGCGCCAAATTAATCGACGCGAATCACGCCAACTGCAACGCGTTGCCGGCCGAGCTGGCCGATCGCGCGCGCGGCGGCAACGATACCATCTATCTTTCGACGATCGATAAAGACGGCAACATTGTTTCGCTGATCCAGAGCAACTACAGCGCGTTCGGCACCGGGATGGTGGCGCCGGGAACGGGCTTTTCGCTGCAAAATCGCGGCGGATTATTTTCGTTGAAACCCGGTCAGCCCAACACGCTCGCGCCGCACAAGCGTCCGCTGCACACCATCATTCCCGCGTTCATGGAGCGCGGCGAAACGCGCATCGGCTTCGGCATCATGGGCGGATTCAACCAGGCGCAGGCGCACGCGCAGTATGTTTCGAACATCGTCGACTTCGGAATGAATATTCAGGCGGCGCTCGAAGCCGCGCGATTTACCAAGGGCAGCTTCGGCGGCTGCGATGTGCAGATGGAATCGCGCATTCCGGAAAAAGCTCGCGACGAATTGACCGCGCTGGGCCATCGCATCAAGGTGCGCGGCGCGTATTCGGGCACCATGGGCCGCGGCGAGGCGGTGGAACGAATCGAGACCGGAGTGAATTTCGGCGCGTCCGATCCGCGCGGCGACGGCGAAGCGATTCCGCAAGGTCCGCCGCTGCTTCTTCACGCACCCGCGTCGCAACGCTAGTCTCCCGTCTGTGGGGCAGGCCCCCGGCCTGCCGTGGGCGCGCCGCCCGCCGCGCTGGAGGTAGACGAGCCTGGTAAAATCCGAAACGCGTCCGTCCGCCAGGTGCTCCAATGTTATGTATGGCTGCCACCGTTTGGAAAGGATTCATCAGCTTCGGACTGGTCTCGTTTCCGGTCCGTCTATTTGCCGCCGCGCGTCCGCGGGGGATTCATTTTCACATGCTCCACAAGAAGGATCTTTCGCGCATCAAGGAAGTTCTCTATTGCGCGGAAGAGGACAAACCCGTTTCGCGCGAGGACATCGTCAAGGGAACCGAAGTCAACAAGGGTCAATATGTGGTGGTCACCGACCAGGAGCTGAAGGCCGTCGCGCCGCCGACCGCCTCCACCATGGATATTCTGCAATTCGTGCCGGCGAGCGCGGTCGATCCGCTGTATCTCGAAAGCTCCTATTATGTCGCTCCGGAAGAAGCCGTCGCGAAACCGTACGCGCTGCTGCTCGACGCCATGGCTGAGACCAAATATTTCGCGCTGGCGAAAATCACCATGCACGGCCGCGAGCACATCGCCGTCATGCGGCCCGCTTCCAGCGGCCTGGTGCTGCACACCCTGTATTTCGAGAATGAATTGCAGAAAACAAACGCGCCCGAATTCCCCAGGAAGCGCGCTTATTCGGCCAAGGAGATGGAGCTCGCCAAAACTCTGGTGAACCAGCTCGCCGGCAAGTTCGAGCCGGAAAAGTATCACGACGAATACGTGGCCAACGTCGAGCGTCTGCTCGAACAGAAGCAGCGCGGCGAAAAGATCACGGCGGTTCGCGCGCCGAAGAGAAGGCCGGTGGTGAATATCATGGAAGCGCTGCAAAAGAGCCTGGCGGAGTCGCGGACGCGTCCGGCGAAAGCGGCGAAAGCGAAAAAATCGCGCAAAGCGGCGTAAAACATTTTCGGGCTTTCTGTAGACCACCAGACCTGCTGTTTTCGCCGTGGCATAAGCCGCCAGGCTTGTGCTGTTCGCGGCCGATGTAGACCACCAGGCCCGTACCAATCCTGCTGTTTTCGTGGCATAAGCCGCCAGGCTTGTGCTGTTCGCGGCCGATGAATCGACAGTCGTCGAGCGCAAGCCTGGCGGCTTACGCCACTCCTCAGCGTGCGGGCCGGCCAGTGCCGCAGGCGATCGTTTCGAGTCGCCTGCGACCGGCCACAAAAATCCGGTTATCCTGAATGCCATGAAACCCGCACTGTTCCTCGCGCTGGCCGCGGTGTGCCTGGCGCAGGATCGTCCGCTGACTTCGTTGCCCTACACTCCGAGCCTCGATCCGGCCTTCATGGACCCCTCCGCCAACCCCTGCGTCGATTTTTACCGTTACGCCTGCGGCAACTGGATCAAGCAGAATCCCATTCCCCCCGATCAGGCCTCCTGGGACGTTTACGCCAAGCTCGGCACGGAAAATCAGCGCTACCTGTGGGGCGTTCTGGAGCAAGCCGCGAAGCCCGCGCCCAATCGTTCGCCAAACGAACAGAAGATCGGCGACTATTTCGGCGCCTGCATGGACGAGGGCGCCGTCGATCAAGCCGGCGCTTCGCCGCTGGCGCCGCAGCTCGAGGCGATCCAGGCGATGCGCAATCTTTCGGACCTGCCCGCCGTGCTCGGCCGTCTGCACCTGGCGGGGATCCACGGATTATTCAACTTCACCTCCAGTCAGGATTTCGCGGATTCCAGCCGCGTCATCGCCTTCGCCTACGCCGGCGGACTGGGCCTGCCCGATCGCGATTATTACCTCAAAACCGACCCCAAATCGCAGGAGACGCGCGCCCAATACCTGGATCACGTGGCGCGCACCTTCGCTCTGCTGGGCGATTCGCCCGGCGCCGCCAAAGCCGAAGCGCAAACCGTCATGGCCATTGAAACCGCGCTCGCGCAATCCGAGCTGACCCGCGTTCAACGGCGCGAACCGCACAATCTGTTTCACAAATTCAGCGCCGCGGAGCTCGCCAAACTGACGCCGTCGTTCGACTGGGCTTCTTATTGGGCCGCGCTCGGCCTGCCCGCGCAATCGGAGATCAACGTGACCGAGCCGAAATTTTTTGCAGTGGAGCAACATCTTTTCGCAACCCGCCCCCTCGCCGACTGGAAAACGTATCTGCGCTGGCACCTGGCGCGCGCCGAATCGCCGTATCTTTCCGGGAAATTTGTCGCCGCCGATTTCGATTTCTACAGCAAGTATCTGCGCGGCGTCACCGCGATGCCGCCGCGCTGGAAGCGCTGCGTCCGTTACGTCGACCGCGACCTGGGCGAGGCGCTGGGCCAGGTGTTCGTCGAGAAAACGTTCACGCCGGACGTGAAGGCTCGCGCGCTGGCCATGACCCAACGGATCGAAGACGCCATGGACCACGAAATCCGCGGGCTTACCTGGATGAGTCCGGAAACCAAGGCGCAGGCGCTGACCAAGCTGCACGGCGTCGCCAATAAAATCGGCTATCCCGACCGCTGGCGCGATTACCGCTCGCTTAAAATTGTCCGCGGCGATTTTTTCGGCAATCGCAACCGCGCGGCGATTTTCGAATCGCGCCGCGACCTGAACAAAATCGGCAAACCGGTGGACCGTTCCGAATGGATGATGACCCCGCCGACCGTCAACGCCTATTACGATCCGCAGATGAACGACATCAATTTTCCCGCCGGCGTTCTTCTGCCGCCGCTGTTCGATCCAAAAATGGACGACGCGCCGAACTACGGCGACACCGGCGCGACCATCGGCCATGAATTGACGCACGGCTTCGATGACGAAGGCCGCCAGTTCGACGCCCGCGGCAATCTGCGCGACTGGTGGACCAAAGACGACGCCGCGCAGTTCAAGCAGCACGCCGATTGCGTGGTGAACCAGTATGCGCAATACACCGTGGTCGATGACATCAAGATCAACAGCAAGCTGACCGAAGGCGAGGATGTGGCCGACCTCGGCGGCACGCTGCTCGCCTACATCGCCTGGAAAAGCGCGACCGAGGGCGAGGATTTAAAGCCGATCGACGGCCTCACGCCGGAGCAGCGATTCTTTGTCGGCATGGCGCAGTGGGCTTGCGGCGATGAGCGTCCGGAGAGCAAGCGCGTGCACGCCATGACCGATCCGCATTCGCCGCTGGAGGATCGCGTCAACGGCGTGGTTGCGAACCTGCCGCAGTTCCAGCACGCGTTTTCCTGCCGGATCGGCCAGCCGATGGTCCGCACCGACCCCTGCCGCGTGTGGTGATAGCCGGTGGCGCACGCACTCCTGCGTGCCGCATCGACACTCGTGTCGATGCCTCGGCGTGGGCGCCAGCGTCGAGATGAGTCTCGACGCGGCACGCCATTCGGGTTCGCTCGCGTGCCTTGTAAATCGTCGCAAGAAGAGTATCATCGAAAGAACGCAAAGGATTCGCTATGAGAAAACTCTCCATCGCGCTGGTATTGACTCTTTCGCTCGCCGCGCGCGAGCCTCTCGCCCAACGCATCGTGCACACGGACCCGTCGAAGTACCGCCCCTTGAAAGCGGTGCATGACGGCGCCGGAGGAATGGCCTTCTACGCGCTGTTCGATGAGCACACGCTCGAAACCAATCTCCAGTTTTTGCATCGCGGCGTGATTTATCCGCACAGCGGCATCGGCGCTCACTTCCACAATCAGTGCGAGGAGATGTTCGTCATTCTCGACGGCGAAGCTCAGTTCACCATCGACGGCCGCACCTCTTTAGTAAAGGGTCCGGCGGGCGCGGTGTGCAAAATGGGGCACTCCCACGCGATTTACAATCCCACCGACAAGCCCATTCAATGGATGAACATCAACGTCACCATGATGAAGGGCAGCTACGACGCGTTCAATCTGGGCGACCCGCGCGTGGGCGTTCCGCTCGATCCGATTCCGGTGTTCATGGTGATGCATCTGGACCGCTCCCTGCTCAAACCGGTGGAGCACATGGACGGCGGGCAAGGAACGGTCGAATATCGCCGCGCGCTCGATCCCAGCGTGTTCAGCACTCCCTGGTCGTACGTCGATCACGTGGTTCTGCCGCCCGGCGCGTCGATCGGCCCGCATCTGCATCATGAGCTCGCCGAATTTTATTACGTGATGGCCGGCCAGGGATCGGTGACGGTTCGCAATCGCGGAGAATCGGAAACCGCGTCGATCCAGACCGGCGACGCGATCCCGCTGCGGCTCGGCGAAAT
>Ga0335073_10001735_pt1 | contig 29360 bp, 28 predicted proteins | sample Lox_Sample_22_FD_207093 | JGI IMG/M metagenome (GOLD analysis project Ga0335073, IMG submission 207093) | Soil microbial communities from Loxahatchee National Wildlife Refuge, Florida, United States - Lox_Sample_2.2 | ecosystem: Environmental > Terrestrial > Soil > Wetlands | place: USA... | reverse complement strand
CAGGCGTTGGCGGCCGCATGCTCCTCCGCCCTCCCGAGTAAGCCTCTTCGCAGCTCAGATTATGAGCATTGTGCGAAGTTTCGCAATGGAAACACGGTTAATGTCGCGTCAAATGGCAAGCCGGTCGACGATCGTTGTCGGCCGCAGCGGCAAAGCTGCCGAGACAGCACCATGACAGATCGGCCGGCGAACAACATACGAAACGTAGCCCTGCACCGCAGCGTTACGCAGCGCCAGCGCGGCAGTGCTGCTCGCAGCCGGTGCGCCAGCCTGGCCCCGTGCCGCATACCGCAGCTTTCGTCATCCGTTTTCCCGGCGGGCTGATTCATCACGGCCAGTGAGAAAGGCTGCGTGATTGAGAAATCCGGTGCCTTTAAATTACAGGCAAGTAGTAGAAACCTCGCGGGCGGAACCCACCGGGCGCGGGACCACCACAACCGGGATGCATCCGCTAGCGCCCGGCCCCGGTGCCATCCCGGCTAACGCAGTCGGCCAAGTGATCGTTGACGATGCCGCAGGCTTGCATCGTGGCGTAGGCGGTGACCGGGCCGGTGAACCGGAACCCCCGCCCCCGCAGGTCCTTCGCCAGCGCCTTGGACTGGCTTGTCGCGGCCGGAACGTCGGCCAGGCTCACTGGTGCCGCCCGCGCGTCGTCGGCGTACTGCCAGACGAGATCGGCCAGCCCGGCCGGCAGCCGGAGCGCCGCCTGGGCGTTGGCAATCGCGGCCTCGATCTTCGCCCGGTTCCTTACGATGCCAGGATCGGCCAGCAGCCGGGCAATGTCATCCGGGCCGAAACCGGCTACTGCCTCGATGTCGAAACCGCGGAAGGCCAGCCGAAAGTTCTCCCGCTTGCGCAGGATCGTCAGCCACGAAAGGCCGGACTGGAACGCCTCCAGGCATAGCCGCTCGAACATCCCGGTATCGTCGCGGACCGGCCGTCCCCATTCCTCGTCGTGGTACGTGAGGTACTCGGGGCTGCTCAGGCTCCATGGACAGCGCAGCAGACCGTCAGGTCCAGCCGCGGGAAGTCCGGCCGTCATTCGTCCTCGCCGATCCGGACGCTCGTCGCGCTCGCATCGGGCACCGGATGAGCTTCGCGTACCGAACCGACGTCATCTGCGGCCGGGTCGTGCGAGCTATCTGGGCTGTACGAGCCGAATTCTGGCCGCGCCTCGGCGAGCCGGTTCCGCAGCCACTCGATCTCGGCGTCTCGCTCCGCGATAGTCCGGGCAATAAGCGACAGGGCATGCTCAGTCGTCCTGGCATGATAACCGAGCAACGCCGCAGGGGGCCGGTAGTGGGCAACGTCGGACCAGGTGCGGAACTCGGAGGAGGCGGGCACATCTGGCCGCGCACGGGCAAGTTCTCCACCCCGGCCCATAGCGACCACCACCACGCCGCCGAGGATCACCACGGCGGCGAGGATGATTGCAACAGGCACATCGCAATCGTGCCATGGCCGGCGGCATGGTGACGCCCGACCACAGCCTGGAATCCTTAGGTCATCTCGGTGAAATTCTGCCGACCAGCGCTCAGGGTGTGCGCCTCGACTATGATCCGGACGACCTCGTCCGGGTCGTCGACCACCTGGACCAGGCCAGGGTCAGAAGGCGAGATCTTGCCAGCCGGCAGCATGGTGTCGTTAATCCAGGCGCGCAGGCCCCCCCAGTACTCGGTGCCGACCAGGACGATGGGAAACCTGGTGATCTTGCCGGTCTGAACGAGCGTCACGGCCTCGAAAAGCTCATCCAGTGTGCCGAATCCGCCCGGCAGCACGACGAAGGCCTGCGAGTACTTGACGAACACGGTCTTCCGCACGAAAAAGTACCGGAACTCCAGGCCGATCTCGACGTACTCATTGAGGCCTTGCTCAAGCGGCAACTCGATGCCGAGCCCCACCGAGACCCCGCCCGCCGCGGCCGCACCCTTGTTCGCGGCCTCCATGATGCCCGGACCGCCACCAGTGATCACCGCGTAGCCCGCCTTGGCCAGGCCCGATCCGATCTGCTCCGCGCGCTCGTACTCCGGTGTGCCCGGCCGGGTCCTGGCGGAGCCGAAGACCGAGACCGCCTGACCGAGCTCCGCCAGCAGTCCGAAGCCCTCGACAAACTCCGCCTGGATGCGCAGCACGCGCCACGGATCGGTGTGCACCCAATCGCTGGGCCCGCGCCAGTCGAGCAGCCGCTGATCAGTCGTCGTCTTCGGGATGTGCTTGCCGCGCAGCGTGGCGGGACCCTGGCGGCGCAGCCGACGGCGTGGCTCGGAGAGGCTCATGGCCCATAAGGTAGCCGTCGCGGTGCGGTGATCAGCCACGACACCGCCGCGCGCCGCCGAGCCGACTAGCCCTATGCCACCCGTTCCCGGCTTGCAGCTGTTAGGAACCGACGCCGTGGTCGCGGAGAATCTCGTTCAGTGCAGCCTTGTCGTGGACGCTGCCTTCGGCCAGCCGCTTGAGCACCAGGACGCATGGCATCCCGAACTCGCCGCCGGCGAAGCTGCGCGTCCGGGTACCGTTCACGCACACCGACCACCCCGGTACCTCACCCCGCGGCAGCTCCTCCCCGGTCTCCACGTCGATCACGTGCGTGCTGTCGGTCAGGATCGTGCCGGCGCCGAGGACGGCACCAGCGCGCACCCTGGTGCCATTCACCACCATGCAGCGAGACCCGATGAAGGCGTCGTCCTCGATGACAACCGGCCGTGCATTCGGCGGCTCGAGCACCCCTCCGATGCCGACTCCGCCCGCCAGGTGCACGTTCTTGCCGATCTGGGCGCACGAGCCGACCGTGGCCCAGGTGTCTACCATCGTGGCGGTGTCGACGTAGGCCCCGATGTTGACGAACGACGGCATCAGCACCGCACCAGGCGCCACGTAGGCACCCCACCGCACGATCGAGCCGGGCAGCGCGCGGACGCCATCGAGCTCAGACGTCAGCGGTACCCGGTCGTTGTAGCGGAACTCCCCGACCTCCGACCGCACCATCGGCAGCAGCCGGAACGCCAGCAGAATCGCGCGCTTGGCCCGCTCGTCCACGATGACCTCATCGGTGACCGGATCCACCCAGGCGACCCGCGCCTGCCCAGTGTCGATCTTGTCCACCGACTCCATGACCAGATCCCTGGCGACGGCGTCCGACGGCGTCAGCTCGGCCCGCCGCTCCCACAGCTCGTCGATGTCGACGGGAAGGACGGACGGCACGGCTTCAGGCACTGGAGGTTGTGTCATATCGTCGCAGCCTAGTGCGGTCCTGACTGGCGCGCCGCCCAGGGCGCAACGCTTTCTCGTTGCGCTGAGCGGGTAGCGTCGTACCGTGCCGAGCCGCCGCCCGCCAGCCCGAGCCAGCCGGCTATCCAGGATCGGGGCCGCGGCCGTCGTCGTCCTGACTGGCCTGGTGATCGGTTACCTGGCCCTGAAATCCTCGCCGCAGCTACTGCGGCGGCAGACCACATGCATGGCTGGACAGGGCAGCCAGCAGTTCCAGCTGAGCGTCAGCCAGGCCGGGATCGCCGCCACCATCGCCGGCGTGGCCAGCCGCCACGACCTGCCGACCCGGGCCGTGGCTATCGCCTACGCGACCGCGCTGCAGGAGTCGAAGCTGGCGAACCTGCACTACGGCACCATGGATTCCGTCGGCGTCTTCCAGCAGCGCCCTTCCGAGGGCTGGGGAACGACGCGGGAGATCGAGAACCCGGTCTACGCCACCAGCCGGTTCTTCGCCGCTCTGGTGCAAGTGCCGCGCTACCGGCACCTGCCGATCGACGAGGCGGCACAAGATGTCCAGCACAGTGCGGACGGCACCGCCTACGAGCAGTACGCGGGTATCGGCACCACCCTGGCCCACGCGTTCACAGGGACGCAGCCGCATGCGGTCTGGTGCAGCTACGGCTCCCCCGTCGGACGCCCCCGGCTGGCTGCCGCCAAACGCGGCCTGACCAGCGCTTTCGGCCAGCTTGGCGGCGGGGTGACCAGCGACCCGGCAGCCACCGTTAACGTCGATAGCGCCCGCGAGGGCTGGTCGGTGGCGGCCTGGCTGGTCTCACATGCATCCGGATATGGCATATCGGACGTCCGGTATGCCGGCTATGAGTGGCGAGCCGCTAAGGGCCCAGGTCAGTGGCAGGCGCTCAAGCCGTCGCGTCGCGCGCGGCCTGCCACCGGCATCGTGGTCTTCGGCTGATAGCCTGCCAACTCCCCGAGGATCGGCTGCATGTGCCCCGATCCCGCCGGGAACGCGATACTGGTGGGAAGCCGCGATACTTGGGTTAGCCGCACCGCTGGTGCGCCAGGGCGCGGACGGAAGAGGAGAGCACGGAAGTGACCTACATCATCACGCAGCCTTGCGTCGATGTGCTCGACAAGGCCTGCATCGAGGAGTGCCCAGTCGACTGCATCTACGAGGGTGAGCGGATGCTCTACATTCACCCGGACGAGTGCGTGGACTGCGGCGCCTGCGAGCCAGTCTGCCCGGTTGAGGCCATCTTCTACGAGGACGATGTGCCGGACCAGTGGAAGGACTACTACAAGGCCAATGTGGAGTTCTTTGCTGATCTCGGCTCGCCCGGCGGCGCCTCCAAGGTCGGAAAGATCAATTCCGATCATCCGATCGTGGCCGCGTTGCCGCCACAGGAGACCGAGCACTAGACGGGGAACGCAGCGGTGACGGCCGGCAGCACGACGGCACGCGCGCCGTCGACGCTGGCTGGTCGGCTGCCTGCGTTTCCATGGGATTCGCTGGCCGGCGCGGCGCAGCTGGCCAGGCAGCATCCGGGCGGGATCGTTGACTTGTCCGTCGGCACGCCGGTCGATCCGGTGCCGGACGTCGTCCGGGCGGCTTTGCGCGCTGCGGACGATTCCCCCGGCTATCCGCCCGCGGCGGGAACGGCCGCCCTCCGTGAGGCCGCCGCGGGCTGGCTCAGCCGACGGCACGGGGTCAGCGTCGACCCCGCGGCAGTTCTGCCCCTGATCGGCACGAAGGAATTCATCGCCTGGCTGCCAACCGTGCTCGGCTGCGGCCCCGGTGACATCGTCGTGCACCCGGCGCTTGCCTACCCCACGTATGACGCGGGGGCGCGGCTGGCGGGCGCCCGGCCAGTACCCACCGACGGCCTGCTGTCGCTAGGCCCAGAGCGGGTCGCTCTGGCCTGGCTGAACTCGCCGTCCAACCCGACTGGTCAGGTTCTTCCGGCTGAGCACCTGCGAAAGGTGGTCAGCTGGGGTCGTGACCGGGGCACGACGATCGCTTCCGACGAGTGCTACATCGAACTCGGCTGGGATGCCACGCCACTGTCGGTCCTGCACCCGGACGCCTGCGGCGGCTCCCATCAGGGCCTGCTTGCGGTGCACTCGCTGTCCACGCGCTCCAACCTGGCTGGATACCGGGCCGGCTTCGTGACCGGCGATGCCGACCTGATCGCGGAGCTGCTTGAGGTCCGTAAGCACGCCGGGATGATCGTCCCGGCGCCGGTCCAGGCCGCGATGACCGCTGCGCTGAACGACGACGGGCACGCCGAAGTGCAGCGAGCCCGGTATGCCGCCCGGCGGGAGCGGCTCAGAGATGCGCTGCGCACTGCCGGCTGGGTCGTCGAAGCGTCGCCGGCCGGACTTTATCTCTGGGCATCCCACCCAGAGCTTGACTGCCGAGCCTCTGTGCAGCGGCTCGCCGAGGCTGGCATCCTGGTCGCACCGGGTGAGATCTACGGACCCGCCGGCGTGCGGCACATTCGCGTCGCGCTGACGGCTACCGACGAGCGGATCGACGCCGCAGTCAGCCGTCTGGTCCAGCTCGCCTAACCTGATCGGAACATAACGATCTAGGCAATACCGTCGCACTATCCCCGGCCGTTATGGCTGGCTAGAGCGGCGAGGATTCGGGTTCCGCTCCTGCGGGCGGCGGTGGGAGGTGCTGGGCGGATGCCCGATTCTGAGACTTTTGACGCTTTCTACGCGCGTACGGTCGGGCGCATCACCACTCAGATGCACGAACTGGCAGGCAATGACGGTCTCGCGGACCATGCCATCCGGGAGGCCTACGCCAAGGCATACCAGCAGTGGTACGACGTATCGGGCTACCGCGACAGCGAAGAGTGGGTGCTCTCCACCGCCCAGGACGCTTACCAGCGGCGACGCGCCGAAGCCGGATTTGAGCACCACTCTGTTACGCCTCAGGCTGCCGACTCGGGGACCTGGCCGGGGCTCTACCGGCCGCGGGCCACTCCAGGCGACCGCGCTGGCGCCGACCTCGGCCAGCCCGCAGCCGACCCGGAAGCCACCATGGCTCGCCCGCGCAGGCACGCGGCCGGGCCACTTGCAGGCAACCTGGCGACCGGGGCCCCGGCAGCGGAGACGCCGAATTATGCTGCGGCCGCAAGCTACCCGACCACCGGCGCCATGCCCGCAGGCCGCGCCGGGCGCGGCCGACCGGTCTCTCGCAGGACGCTGCTGATCGCAGGCAGCGCGATCGCCGCGCTAGTGATCGCCAGCGTCGCGTACGTCGCGTCCGGTGGCCATAACAGCCCTTCCTCCGCCAATAATCACGGCTCCTCATCGGTAGTCACCAAGCCGAAGGTGCAGATGCTTCGGGCCGGCAAGACCGGCCCGCTCTCTGCCGTTCCCTGGCCGCTAGTCGGAACGGGCTGGGCTCTCGCCGAGTTCTCGACGGCTCGGCCAGGCTCGGCCGGGCAAGCCTCCGGTACCGGCAGGTACACCACCTACCTGGTGGATCCACAAGGCGGCAAGTACACGATCACCACATCGTCAGGGGTCGTTGCACCGCGGCTGACCGCGTGGTCGGGCGACACCAAGACGGCGCTGTTCGACATCCCAGGGCCCGTCGGCGGCACGTATCAGCTGCTGAACGTGCAGACGGGCCAGCTGACATCGTTGCCGCTGCCGACCGGAGTGGTCGCGCTCGGATTCACCCGGCCCGACGGCACGGCCATCCTGGCGGTGAACGAGGAACCGGCCAAGTTCCATCTCCAGCGCTACACACTGACCGGTCAGCTCGAGGCTTCTATCGCCTCTCTCCCGCGCAGGGCCAGCGAGACCTTGGAGCCGAACAGCTGCGCTACGGCCTGCGCCCTCAGCTCACCCGACGGGCTGAGGGACGTCTGGGGCATCGCCGGCGAGGGCGCGCAGCTGCTCAGTAACGCGGGCGGCAAGGCGCGCCGACTGCACGTGAAAGGCAGCGGCCACCAGTCGGCCTGCATGCCGGTGACGTGGTGGAACGACACCACAGTCCTGGCCAACTGCGCCGCCTTGGCAGGCCAATCGCAGCTCTGGCTGGTGCCCGTAGCCGGTGGTTCGCCGACGCCGCTGACCGCTGTGGCAGGGTCGCCAGCCGGGAGCGGAGATATCGTCGGAGCCTGGCCGGCGAGCGGCGCCGTATACGTTACCCAGACGAGCCTCCACCAGTGCCCGTCGGCAGCGAGCGGTCCAGGCGGACTCAGCATTCTGCCTCTTGACCAGGGGGCTGGCGCGGCGATCACGGTTCCCGGTAGCACTGACAACGTAAGCACCATCGTTGCCGTCCAGGGCAAGCAGCTGCTCGTGCTGGCCCAGACCAGCTGCCCGGGCACTTCCTCGCTGCTGTGGCTCAATCCTTCGACTGGTCAGCACGATCTGGTGCTGACCGCGCCAGCATCTGAAGTGGGAGTCATTGCCGCTGTGCCATACGGGAACGGGCCGACTGCTGTCACTGCCGCGGGCTCCTAGAGCGGCTTGCCAGCCCGAGGTTATGGCTGGACCGGGCCGCCGATGCGCCAGTACTCGCCGTCAGCGCGCTCCATGAGCTGCTCGTCGACCAGGTACCTGCGAAGCGCCGCGTAGTCGCTGAACATTTCGCCGAGCACTCGGTTGACCTCGGACTCTGGATAGCGGACACCCGGCTCGAAAGCCTGCGCGACTTCGTTCAGCAACGACAGGCGCCGGGACCACTTGGCGGGCATCGCCTCGATCCTCCCGTCACGGACGAACACACTGAGCTTGACGTCGCGTTCCAGCGCGTCCATGACACTTCCGGTCCTCGATTCGTGCATGCGGCGATTATCGCCGAACCCACCGCCGACAGCTCAACTCATTTCTGGCGTCGGACCGGCGACGACCGGGCAGCCGGGGTAGCAGGTCATAAGCTGGCAGGCGTGTTCAGCCTCTACGACACCCGCCTGCGGGAAGTCACCGAGATCAGGCCAGCCCGTGGTCAGTTGCGGATCTACGCTTGCGGACCGACGGTGTACCGGTTCGCCCACGTCGGCAATCTCCGGACGTTCGTGCTCCCCGATCTGATCCGGCGTAACGCCGAGCGCCACGGCCGACCCGTCCTGCTCTGCCAGAACATCACCGACGTCGGTCACCTAGCCGATGACAGCGAGATCGACCCGGAAGGCGAGGACAAGATCCTCGCGCAAGCCAGAGCCGAAGGTAAGTCCGCACTGGATGTCGCGCGGTTCTACGAGAGCGCGTTCTGGGAGGATTGCGCTGCGCTGAACGTCGGTCCGCCGGATTATGCGCCGCGGGCCTCGGAATCGATCGAGCTGATGATCGACATGATCAGCAAGCTGATCGCAACCGGCCACGCTTATCCCGTTCCAAGCGGCTCGGTGTACTTCGATGCACGTAGCGTGCCCGACTACGGGGCGCTGTCGGGGAACCGGCTGACGGACCTGCGGCCAGGCAGCAGACTCGCGAGCAGCGTCGATGAGGACAAGCGGTTCCACGCCGACTGGGCGCTATGGAAGGGGGCTCCGCCCGGCCGGGAGCTGACCTGGCAGTCGCCCTGGGGCACCGGCTTTCCGGGCTGGCATACCGAGTGCTCGGCGATGTCGCTGCAGTGCCTTGGCGACGTGATCGACATCCACACCGGCGGCATTGACCTGCGGTTCCCGCATCATGAGGACGAGCGCGCCCAGTCCAACTCGCTGACCGGCCACGAAGTCGTCCAGCACTGGGTCCATGGGGAGCACGTGCTCTTCGAAGGCCGCAAGATGGCCAAGTCCACGCAGAACGTCGTGCTGCTGTCGGACGTCACTGCGCGGGGGCTTGACCCTCTCGCGGTCCGGCTGGCCTTCCTCGAGCACCGGTACCGCCAGCAGATGAACCTCACCTGGGACACCCTGACCGCCGCTGACAGCACCGTCCGGCGCTGGCGGGACCAGGTGGCTGACTGGGCCAACGAGCCAAGCAGGCCCATGTGCGCCGAGTACTGGTCCCGGATCTCCGGCGCGATCGACGAGGACCTGGATACTCCGGCGGCGCTGCGGGCGCTGCGGGAGCTTGCCAAGGACCCGGACATCCCGGCAGGGTCGAAGTTTGAGACGTTCGCGGCCGCCGACCGGGTGCTGGGTCTTGATCTGGTCAGCCTGGTGGGGCGGCCGCGGACCGCTGAGCGGCTCCCGGACGGAGCGGAGGCGATGCTGGCCGAGCGTGCCGCGGCGCGCGATCGAAAGGACTTCGCGACGTCGGACCGGCTCCGGAACCAGCTCGCTGACCTGGGGGTTTCTGTGGCAGACACGCCCGACGGTCAGGCCTGGTCGCTCTCCCCCGCCGCCCGGGCGGTCGGCTAACCACGGTCAAGCGGCGATCTGGGCTCCAGACTGGTGGTCAGCTAGCTGCGCAACGAATCGGCCTCAGGCGGCCGGATTACGCAACAGATCCGCACTGAGACGCATGAGGCACAAGCGCGGCCTGGTACGCCGCGCTTCTAGGCTGGACTGACCTAGATCATCGGCTCACCTGCCAGATCTCAGATCATCCGCCCAGATCATCCGCTGAACGGAGCGCCTGACCATGACGGAGCCCATGCGCCGCTGTACGCACTCGAGGACCTACCTGATGTGCCCCCCCGAGCACTTCGCGGTGGAGTACGCCATTAATCCGTGGATGGACCCGGACAAGCCCGTGGACGTGGCGCTCGCTATGCGCCAGTGGCGCGGCCTCGCGGAGACATACACGCGGCTAGGCCACACCGTGCACACGATCGCTCCGGAGCCTGGGCTGCCCGACATGGTGTTCGCCGCGAACGGCGCGACCGTGATCGACGGCAAGGTGCTCAGCTCGGACTTCAAGTACCCGCAGCGCCAGCCAGAGGCGGAGGCCTACCTCAACTGGTTTCGCGGCCGTGGCTACAGCCAGATCCGCGAGTCCGGGGTACCCAACGAGGGCGAAGGTGACATCGTCTTCGCCGGGCGCGCCATCCTGTCCGGTTACGGCTTCCGCAGCGAGGAAGCCGTCAGGGATGAGCTGACCGAGCTGTACGGCCTTCCCGTCATCAGCCTGCGCCTTGTGGACCCTCGCTTTTATCACCTCGACACCGCGCTGGTCGTGCTGGACCCTGACACCGTCGCCTACTACCCGGCCGCGTTTGACGACGCGGGGCGGGCCGCACTGGCGTCGCACTTCAGCGAGCTGATCGAAGCCAAGGACGAAGACGCCGAGGTGCTCGGCCTTAACGCCATCAGCGATGGCCGCAACGTGGTGCTGCCCGTGCAGGCGACGGGCCTGGCGGCCCAGCTAGCGGTCGCGGGCTTCAACCCGGTCGGCGTTGATCTGTCGGAGCTGCTGAAGGCCGGCGGCGGGCCGAAGTGCTGCACCCTCGAACTGAGATAGCTACCGAACGTCGGCGAATCGCGAGAGGTACGTACATGGCAAGCACAGCAGGCACGGCGTCGGCGGCCCAGCTGCGCGCGCAGTCGGCGGCACACAGCGCACATAACTACCATCCGCTGCCGGTCGTCGTCTCAGCCGCCGAGGGCGCCTGGGTGACCGACGTCGACGGCAAGCGCTACCTGGACATGCTCGCTGCATACTCGGCCATCAACTTCGGTCACCGGCACCCCCGGCTGGTCGCCGCCGCACAGCGCCAGCTCGAGCGCGTGACGCTGGTCAGCCGGGCATTCGAGCACGACCAGTTCGGGCCGTTCTGCGCCGAGCTCGCCGCGCTGGCGGGCATGGAGATGGTGCTGCCGATGAACACCGGCGCGGAGGCGGTAGAGACGGCCATCAAGACCGCACGTAAGTGGGGTTATGAGGTCAAGGGCGTTCCGGATGGCGAAGCCGTCATCGTCGTGTTCGACGGCAACTTCCACGGCCGGACGACGACGATCGTCAGCTTCTCCACCGACCCGGACGCACGTGACGGGTTCGGACCGTACACGCCGGGCTTCATGGTCGTCCCCTATGGCGATCTGGCGGCGCTGGCCGACGCGATGGACGACAAGGTCGTCGCGGTCCTGGCAGAGCCAATCCAGGGTGAGGCAGGCGTGCTCGTACCGCCGTCCGGCTGGCTGGCAGGCGTTCGCGAGCTGTGTACCGCTCACGGTGCGCTGTTCATCGCCGACGAGATCCAGTCCGGCCTCGGCCGCACGGGCGCGACGTTCGCCTGCGAGCACGAGGACGTTGTTCCTGATATGTACATTCTCGGCAAGGCCCTCGGCGGCGGAATAGTGCCGGTCTCGGCGGTGGTCTCCTCCAGCGCGGTGCTCGGCGTCTTCAAGCCGGGCCAGCACGGCTCCACCTTCGGCGGCAATCCGCTAGCCTGCGCGGTCGCTCGTGAGGTCATCGCCATGCTGGCGACCGGCGAGTTCCAGGAGCGCTCGGCCAAGCTCGGCGCTCACATGCATGACCGGCTGAACGCGCTGCCGCAGAGCAAGGTAAGGGACGTGCGCGGCCGCGGACTGTGGGCAGGCGTCGAGTTCGCAAGCCTCGGCGGCCGCGACGCGTGCGAGAAGCTAGCCAGCCGGGGCGTGCTGGCCAAGGACACCCACGGCTCCACGATCCGGCTCGCGCCGCCGCTGGTCATCAGCACCGAAGACCTGGACTGGGCCGTCGACCAGGTCGAGGCGCTGGTTCACTGAGGTCCGGTTCACCAAGGTCCGGCCGGGCCGCCCTGCCGGCGGCCCGGCCGGAGTCACGTCCGTGGTGGCTGCTGCATCTCGTCGAAGATGCGCAGTCGGTGCGCGATGGCCGCGGCCTCTCCTCTGTTGCCCGCGCCAAGCTTCCCCATGATGTTCGAGACGTGCACGCTGACCGTCTTCGCGGAAATGAACAGTTCCCCGGCAATCGCCGCGTTACTGCGCCCGGCTGCGACGAGCCGCAGAACATCGAGTTCGCGCGCGGTGAGGTTGCGTGCGGCGCTGCCGACCCCCGCCCCGGCAGCATTCGCGCCGGTCAGCGAGATGCGCGCCCGGCGGGCAAGCAAGGCGACGTCCTCACCCAGCGGCCGCGCACCAAGATCGCGGGCGATCGCGGCAGCCCTGGTCAGCGCCTCAGCAGCGGCGCCGCGATCCGCCTGACCGGCAAGTCCGGCTTCGGCGACCCGGTAGAGCGCATAGCCGAGCGCGAATGGCTCGCCTAGCGCCTCCCAGGCGGCTGCGGCCTCTTGCCAGAGCGCTAGGCCGTCCGGATCTCCCTCGTCTTCGGTCCAGCCGGTCCGGGCCATCTCAGCGGCGAGCGTACGGCGGAACGCAGCCTGAACCGGGCCCACGACGACAAGCTTGCTGGCCTCGGTACGCACGGCCTGCAGCACCACCTCGGCAAGATCGACGGCACCGTCGTCTCTGGCGGCCGGCGGCAGCATGACCACGTCGGCCGCGATCCGCGCTGCCACGGTCAGGAGCGGCCATGAGTAGCGCGGGCTGGTCTGTAGGTCAGCGGTCTGAAGCACCTGACGAGCCGTGGCGAGCGCGCTGGCGAGGTGGCCCTCCGCGGCTGCGAGCTCGAACTCCATGCGGAATTGCGGCAGGTGTTTCTGATCCTCGTATCGCGTGCTGGCGAGCAGCTCGCTGGCATTCGACAGTGCCTGGCGAGCCACATCGAGGTCGCCGCGCGCCAGCGCCAGTTCGCCGGCCAGCCGCCAGAGTGACGACCGGTGCGGACCGGCCAGCGGCGCTCCGAGTGCTCTGGCGATGACGTCGCTGGCCTCGGCCCACTGACCCGCCGCGGCGAGCGGCTCTGCCACATTGACGGCAAGTATCGCCCCGGAGGTCCGAGACAGGCCGTAGCCTGCAGCGTCTGCCAGGCCGTTCCCGGCGACCTCCGCCGCACGCAGATGCCGGCCCATGCCTTCGAGAACGTGCGACTCATTGATAGCGGCCAGCACGAGCAACTGGTAATCCTGCGCCTCGGCCGCTGCGCCTCGCGCCTGCCCGAGCAGGTCAAGGACGTCACTATCGCTGGAGTAGCTGTGCGGCTCCAGCATCGCCAGGGTTATCAGCGCCCGCGCCTGCGTCGCCGGCAGGTGGTGCGTCCGCGCGACTTCGAGTGCCTCCTCGGCTGACACCCTGGCCTGTGCGTCGGCGTTCTGCTTGTGTTGCGACTGCGCCAGGCTGGCTAGCACCTGTGCCCGCGCTGCTTCGTGCTGACCATTGCTGACCAGGCGTAGCGCCTCGTGAAGGTCGCCGGGCAGGCCGCCGTCCACAGTCAGGTGACCCTGCGCGCAGAGCGATGCGCGGCGTACCAGCAGGATGGCCGCACGGGCCGGATCGTCAGCGGTATCGACCTCCCGCAAGGCCGCGGTGGCAAAAGCCACCCCACGCTCGGCCTCGCCCGCCAGTTCCGATACTTCGACGGCTTCCTCAAGTACGCGGATGTGATCGGCCCCAATGCGCTCCGCCGCGTCAGTCACGTTGTCCCAGAGCTCGAGAACACGCGAGAGCATGCTCAGCTGCTCGGAATAAGCGAGGGCATGGCCAGCCTCGGAGGCTGCCTGCCAGGCGCTGACCAATGCCCAGGTGACGTCGTGTGCGGAGTACCAGTGGTGCGCGAGAGAGATCGCAGCGCGGCCGGCCGGTACCAGCGACGGCCTGACCTGGATCGCCTCGGCGTAGCGCGCATGCAGACGGCCGTGCTCGCCGGGCAGCAGGTCGTCGTGCATGACCTCCTGGATCAGGGCGTGCCTGAACTGGTACCCATCGGCGTCGGCCAGCAGCACGTTCGCGGCCACTGCGGGCCGCAGCACGCGCGACAGGCCCTCGTCCCGGAGCCCGCTGACCTCAGCAAGCAGCGCGTGCCCGATTCGGGTACCGCCAGCGCTGGCGATTCGCAGCAGGTCTGTCGTCTCCTCCGGAAGCCGCTGCACGCTGGCCAGCACCATGTCCCGCAGTGAATCCGGCACTTCGGTCTCGCAGCCGATCAGATGCTCGACGAACAGCGGATTGCCTTCGCTGCGCCGGAACACAGTGTCGGCGACAGCCGGCGCCGGCTCGTGCGCCAGGATCGCTGAGATCAGCGCGGCGGCCTCGGCCCTGGAAAGCCTCGGCAGCTCCATGCGCTCGACCCAGGCGATCCGGCCGAGCTCAGCCAGCAGCGGGCGGAGCGGGTGGGTGCGGTGCAGCTCATCAGACCTGAAGGTAACGACGATCAGCAAGCCGGTCAGAACCTGCTGGTTACCGATCAGGAAGGTAAGCAAGTCCCTGGTCGACCGGTCGGCCCAGTGCGCATCCTCGATGATCAAGGTCAGCGGCCCGGTCTGCGCCAGTCCCTGCAGCAGTGCGAGCACCTGCTCGAATAGCCTGGCCCGCGCCTCGCCCGGATATGCCTCACCCGGATAGGCCCTGGCCTCGCGCGTCGTCGGCTCTGCCAGCTCGGGAAGCAGCCTGCCCAGTTCTCCGCTCGCCCGGCCGGACAACAAGCTACTGATGCCCGGCACGCCAAGCTCCCGCACGAGTTGCCGGAGGACCTGCGTAAACGGGGCGAACGGCAGCCCGGAAGCACCGAGCTCCAGGCAGCTTCCGATCAGCACCCGGCCGTCCGCGCGCTCGGCGAACTCGCTGATCAGCCGCGACTTGCCAATCCCCGCCTCGCCGCCGATCAGCAGCGCGGCGGGCGCGCCGCTTTGAGCGGCGGCAAGCGCGTCCCGCAGCGCCGCGAGCTCCTCAGCGCGGCCGACCAGGACAGGGCTAATGCGGCATGTCATCACATCGTCAAGCATGCCAGCGTGCGCTAGCACGTCGATGCGGCCGCACGGCTTAGCTATCGAATCAAACGCCATGATCCCAGCCGCCATCTGCTCGAAGGTGCGCCCGGTCAGCTACGCGTCTGCGCCAAGGCGGCAGCACGAGACTGGCCGTCACCGTGGTCAGCCATGCTTTGCCGGCTCGGCGCGCCAGTCGGCGCCAGCGGGGCGGGGCAGCGGCTCGCGCCGTTGCGGTTGTCGATGACGGAACGGCTCGCTGCCGCGCCTGAGCCAGCCTGCGGCGCGGGCAGACGCCGAGCCGTACGGGACCACCGAAGGCGCCGATGGCGTCGTCCCTGTGCCGGCTCAGCGCCGGTGCCGGCCACACCACTGGCCTCCGCGGCGCGCAGAAAGTCAGCGATGTGCTCCGCTGCCAGTGCTCGTGAGATCTCGGGGTGGTGGTACACGCTTCCTCCTCAGTACCCGGACCTCCGTCAGGTCCATGCCTTGAGGCTCGCGGTAAGGCCGGGGCCAGCGAATCGGAAGCAATCCCTATTTCCGCAGCCAGGACCGCTTAGGCGAGTGCGCGGTGACGCGCGATAGTAGGTTTTCGGCTAAGGGCAAGGCCGGGCGGAGCGGCGCGCGCCGCGCCGACGTCGAACGGAGTCGTCATGAGCGTCCGGGTTGTCTTCGAGACGCACTCGACTACCGAAGACAACGAGAACGGCATCGCCACTGGATGGCTGCCGGGCCGACTGTCAGCGGTGGGCCGAGAGCATGCAGCCGAACTGGGCAAGCGGCGTAGCGCCGACGGAATCGCAGCGGTATTCAGCTCGGACCTGGCGAGAGCGGTCGAGACCGCGGCTACCGCCTTCGGCGGCACGACGATCCCGGTGCTGCTGGACTGGCGCCTCAGAGAGTGCAATTACGGGCTTTTGAACGGGTCGCCTGCTGCGGGAATACACGCCCGTCGCGCCGACTACGTCGACAAGCCGTATCCGGACGGCGAGAGCTGGCGACAGGCGGCCACTAGGGTGCAGAGCTTCATAGCCGATCTGCTCGCACGCTGGTCCGGTCAGCGCGTCCTCGTCATCGGGCACGTCGCGACCCGGTGGGGATTCGATCACCTTCTGCTCGGCACGCCGCTCGAGGAACTCGCACGACGGCAGTTCGACTGGCAGCCAGGCTGGGAGTACACGACACCGGAAGCGGACTAGAGTCCCAGCCCCGGGCAATCAAAAGCGCCCTCGCTGTGCTTTGAGAGCAACAGCGAGGGCGCCACTGTGGTGCTGGGGCAGCTCGGCTGACGAAAAGGCAGGCCGGCCCAGGCTCGCTCAGCACCGGGCCGACGTGCGGCCGAAGTGGCCGGCAGGGTCGGACTGAGGCTCCGGCAGCTCGGGGTGGAAGTGAGCCATCTGGCGAGCTCCGTCCCGAGGACGACGACGTCCCACAAGCGCGAGCAGCGCCCCGGCCGGCCGCGTCGCGTCGTGCCACGCCGAGCTCAGGGTCCGGCTGAACTCGCCCAGTTGCTCGTTAGCGCGGCGGATCTCCGCGAGGCTTTTCGGCCGCTCAATCTCATATTGCTGGTATGAACCGTACGGCATCATTTTCTGACTCCAATCGGACGTGTTAGTTTTCGGTCGGCCGGGCCGGGCTCGCTCAGCGGCCGGCCTTGACCAGATCGGCTGAGCGGTCCCGGTCGTTCTCGGACTCGGCCGGGCCTGAGTAGGCGACGACCAGGCGTGGCGATGTGTGACTTGGCTGGCGGCTAGCCGCGCGGGTGCGCCGCGAGCCGAACCGGCGCCGGCTGCGCCGCTCCGCGCCATCTCGGGCCCTCTGATTGGCCTCTGCCGCGCGGATGAAGTCAGCGACTCGCTCCTGGGCTACGCCTTGTGCCATGTAGGGATGCACGTTTCCTCCTCGATCTGTGGACCTGGTTCAGGTCCATGACTCGAGGTTCGCGGTAAGGGGTGGGCTAGCGAATCGGAAGCAATCCCTATTTCCTTAGGCCGGCCGCCTTAGGTGGATGCCTGCTGGCGATTTGTCCTAAGGCGCAGGTCCGCCGCACTTACATGGGTGTGGTTTCCCGAGCTGTGGCGCCAACCGCCCGCCGAGCTCGCAGCCTCCGGCCGGCCCTACGGACCTATCGGCGAGCGACCGGCTCGGTCGCCCGCGGGGCCCCTACCTACCTGACCGGCGCGTCGCTCGTGCCGAGGCTGAGCCCCGCGCTGGGCCGCTGGTCGGACCCGACCTGTCTTGCGGCTGCGCGCGGCGGTCCCGGCTCGGCCGCGACCACTGCGCGAACGCGTAGACAGCTCCGGCCGCCGCGCACACCGCGCCGCCGAACAGGAACCACTTGCCGGCCGAGGTGTTGGTGATCACGACGCTGCCGCCAGCCGGGACGCTGCTCAGCACTAGCGTCACCAAGAACCACCCGACGGCCGGGAGCACGCCGCCGAGAGCGGTGCGCATCCCCCAGGAGCCAAGTACGCACGTCACCAGGATGCCTGCGTCGAACAAGATCGCCACTAGCGGCGCCGGGCCGCGGCTGAACTGGAACGAGCCGATCAGCGCCAGCAGCAGGCCGAGCAAGAACAGCGCCAGGTAAGCGCCTACGACGACCCAACGCCGATCGCTGCCGCTCATTACTGCAGGCTAGCCGAGCCCGGCGAACAGGTCTGGCTCCCGGTCCGCAGGGCCGCGCGGAGTCCAAGCCGGACCCGCCAGCAGCGTGTAGAACTCGGTGCCGAGCGCGCGCTGCCCTACTTTGTCGGACAGCGCGAAGAACGGGCTGTCGACGGCGATCTGGGTGGCGTGCGCGCGCATGGCCGCGAGCTTGGCGTCCAGGTAGTCGCGCGCGTCGATCTCCGTGGTGACCTGCTCGTCATCGGTACCGAACGGCAGCTCGTCCACGGACTCAACCCTGGTGAAGTCAGCCCCGCCCGAGTCGTCCATCAGCGCCATCGCATGGGCAAGGACCGACTTCGGCACTGCCGTGGCATACAACTTGCTGACCAGGCCGTCGGCCAGCTCGAAGGCGCGCCACGCGACCCGGTGGGCCTGGATGTGATCGGGGTGCCCGTAAAAGCCGTTGGCGTCGTAGCTCACCATGACCTGCGGTTGCACCTCCTCGACAATGGCCAGCAACTCGCGTGCGGCCTCGTCGACATCGGCCCGCCAGAAGCAGCCCGGCCAGTCGTTGGAGGGGGTGCCCATCATCCCGGAGTCGCGCCACCGGCCAGGGCCGCCGAGGAACCGCTGGTCGGTCACCCCCAGCGCCTTGCAGGCGGCCGCCAGCTCTCCGATCCGGTACTCGCCGAGACCTCCGTCGGCATCCCAAGCGAGATGCGCGAGCTCTGGCGGTATCACTTCACCCAGCTCTCCCAGGGTGCACGTCACCAGCGAAACATGCGCGCCTTCAGCTGCGTACTTCGCCATCGTGGCGCCCGTTCCGATGGACTCGTCGTCTGGGTGCGCATGCACGAGCAGCAGCCGCCTGGCGTCCGGTTTGGTCATATCCGCGAGCCTAGCCATCGGCTGCGTCCGGCTAGCTGGCAGGATCGAGTGCGTGACTGATTCCTTCCCGCGCCAGGCAGCGCGGACCATCGGGTTCTCGCTTGGCGCCCCGCGCTCGTTCCGCCTTGCCCCCGACGGCCAGACCGTGATCTTCCTCCGGTCGAAGGCCGGCACCGACCCGTTGACCTGCCTGTTCGCACTCAACGTGGCAACCGGCGAGGAGCGGATGATCGCCGATCCGGTGCAGATCAGCACGGCTGGCGCCGAAGATGACCCGATCGAGAAAGCACGGCGGGAACGGGTGCGCGAGCGGGCCGCGGGCATCGTCGCGTTCGGCACTGACGCCAACTGCGAGACGGCCACCTTCGCGCTGGCCGGAACCGTCTACCTGGCCGACCTTACGGCTGGCGGCAGCGTTCGAGAGCTTGGCACCGCGACGCCGGCCGCCGATCCGCGACTCGACCCGACCGGCAGGTTCGTCGCCTACGTGAGCGACGGCGCGCTGCGGATCTGCGAGATCGCGACAGGCGCTGACCGTGCTCTGGCCGATCCGAAAGGCGCCGACGGGATCAGCTTCGGGCTTGCGGAGTTCATCGCGGCCGAGGAGATGGAACGCAGCCGGGGGTACTGGTGGTCGCCGGACGGCTCGGCAATCCTGACCGCGCGGGTCGACGAGACCCCGGTGCAGTTCTGGCACATCGGTGACCCGGCCAACCCGGATCGTCCGGCCCGTGCGGTCCGCTACCCCGCGGCCGGCACGCCGAACGCCGTCGTATCCCTTCACATCGCGCGACTGGACGGCGGTCTCACCGATGTCCGCTGGGACTCCGCCGCGCTGCCTTATGTGGTCACGGCGGCCTGGGACGGGTCTGGCCCGCCGCTGATCGTCGTCGCCAGCCGTGACCAGCAGGACATGCGCATTCTCGCGGCCGACCCGGAAACCGGGGAGACCACGCTGGTCCGGGCTGACACCGACCCCGCCTGGGTCGACATCGTGACCGGGGTTCCTGCCACGACGGCGGACGGCCGGATCGTCTGGACGGCCGATGCGGCCGGCGCCAAACGCCTGCTGGCCGGGACGACTGCGGAGCATGCGGCCGGAACGGCCGAGATCCTGACGCCCGAGTCGATGAACGTGCGCGCAGTGCTCGGTGTCGACGGCGACACGATCTTGTTCAGTGCGTCCGGCGAGGATCCAGCCTCGACGTCAGTGTGGACCGCGGGCCCCGCTGGCCTGGCGCGAGTGAGCCCCGCAGAGGGCGTGTACGACGGCCTGCTGGCCGGCGGCACCCTGCTTCTCACCAGCCGGACCCTGGCCGGCTCGGGTGCCAGCGTGCGGCTGTTGCGCACCCGGCCAGACGGCGAGCTCACGGATGTCGCCGGGATCGCCTCGCTTGCCGAGACGGCGAACCTGCCCGTTCCGAGGCCACACCTCACCTGGTCAGCCGGGCCGAGCCGGATCAGGACGGCGATCTTGCTGCCGTCCTGGCACGAGCCGGGGTCGGGCAAGCTGCCGGTGCTGTGCGATCCGTACGGCGGCCCGCACGGCAAGCGAGTGCTGGCCGCGGGCGGTGCCTTCCTGAACCCGCAGTGGTTCGCCGAGCAAGGCTTTGCCGTGGTCGTCGCCGATGGTCGCGGCACCGCAGGCCGCGGACCCGAGTGGGACCGCGCCGTGGCCGGCGACCTGGCCGGTCCGGTCCTTGATGACCAGGTCGAGGCCCTGCACTCGGCCGCTGCGGAGTGCAGTGACCTGGACCTCACCAAGGTTGGAATCCGCGGCTGGTCGTTCGGCGGGTACCTGGCCGCGCTCGCGGTGCTACGGCGACCAGATGTCTTCCACGCCGCCGTCGCCGGGGCGCCGCCGACAGACTGGCGCCTGTATGACACCTGCTACACCGAGCGCTACCTCGGGCTGCCGGAGGAGAATCCGCTGAGCTACGCCCACAGCTCGCTGCTGGCTGACGCGCCGAAGCTGACCAGGCCGCTGCTGCTCATCCACGGCCTGGCTGACGACAATGTCGCGGTTGCCCATACGCTCCGGCTGTCCTCGGCGCTACTGGCCGCCGGCCGCCCGCACAGCGTCCTGCCGCTGTCCGGCGTGACCCACATGGCCTCGCAAGAAGAGGTCGCCGAGAACCTGCTGTTGCTCCAGGTGGACTTCCTGCGCGCTTCGCTGGGTATTGACAGCCGATGAACACGCTGCTGATCGGCGGTTACTCGGGCCAGAAGGGAGCCGGTAACGGCATTACCGTGCTCGACGGCGACCTCGCCCGCGGCCACCAGGTCACCTCAACTGTCTCGGCCGACTGCCCGTCGTGGATAGCCAGGCACCCGGAACTGCCGGTGCTGTATGCGGTACAGGAAACCGCCGACGGCCATGTGCAAGCGTGGTCGCTAGCGGACGGAACGCCAGGTGAGCCGCTCGGCCGCGGCGCGACCGGCGGCGCGGAGCCCGCCCATCTCACCGTCGACAGCTCAGGGCGCTTCCTGATCACCGCCAACTACAGCGGCGGCAGCATCTCGGTGCACCAACTGGGTGCGGACGGCAGCATCGGCGGCCAGACCGACCTCGTCCGGCACGAGCGGCACGGCGAGCACGACCGCCAGGAGCAGGCGCACCCGCACATGGTCCGCGACATTGGCGGCATGCTGCTGGTGACTGACCTCGGCGGCGACGCGATCTACCGGTACCGCCTCAACCCGGGCGGAAAGCTCAGGCCGGCGGGTATCGTCGCCGCGCCGCCGGGTTCCGGTCCCCGGCACGTGCTACCGGTCGGCGATCACTATTACGTCACAGCCGAACTGAGCGGCCAGGTGCTCGGCTACGACGCCGCCGGACGGCTCCTCAGCGCGGTTCCCGCCAGCAAGGCCGACGGTCCCAATCAGCCGTCCGAGCTCGCCAGCAACGGCAGATACCTTTACGTGGCCAACCGCGGCCCGGACACAGTAAGCGTGTTCGCGCTCGACGGAGCGCCGGGAAGCCACGCTCCTCCGCGGTACGTGACCGAGGTTAAGGTCGGCGCCTGGCCCCGGCACATTGCGCTGGACGACGACCTCCTGTACGTCGCCAACGAGCGGTCTCACGAAGTGATGGTGCTGCGCATCAACCCGGCAACTGGCATCCCGGCGCACGCGCAGACGATCGAGGTGCCGAGTCCGACCGTCGTCCTGCCGTGACGGCCCATCCGGCCCGATGAACAGCCCGGTCGCGATCGACGGCGGGCGGGCGCGGGCACGCGAACTGGGGCTGGTGCCCGGCCGCCTGCCTACCGGGCCAGCCAACGCGATCTCCGATGTTCCCGGCATCCGGGTGGGGCACGCCACCGTCGTCGCGGGCGCTGACATCAGGACCGGCGTCACTGCCATCGTTCACGATGATCTGCTGATCGGGGCTGCGGCTCTGCCGGCCGGCCTCTCGGTGTTCAACGGATTCGGCAAGATGGTGGGGACCACGCAGGTGGCCGAGCTCGGCAGGCTCGAGACACCGGTACTGCTCACCGCCACTCTGTCGGTGTTCCTGGTGGCCGACGCGCTGCTCAGTTACCTGCATGAGCTGCGCTGGGGCGGCGAACGGCACGGGGGCGATGAGCCGGGCACGCTGAACCCCGTTGTCGCCGAGACCAACGACGGCTACCTGTCAGACATCTGGGCCCGGCCAATCACAGCGGACCACGTCCGGATGGCCCTGGACAACGCCGCAGCGGGGGGCCTTATAGCGGAGGGCTGCGTCGGGGCGGGCACCGGTACGAGCGCGCTCGGGTTCAAGGCAGGCATCGGTACGGCGTCAAGGATCGTGAGCCTGGCGACCGGGCCCGTGACGCTCGGCGCCCTGGTTCAGGCCAACTTCGGCGGCGAGCTCACGGTGCTCGGTACGCCGTTCCCTGCTGCCGAGGCCCTGGCCGCGGCCGGGATCGCGGATGCCGGGCACGGTTTCGGGGGGTCGTCGGGGGGCGGAGCCTCCCGACTGTCAGGGGGCTCGTGCGTCATCGTGCTGGCCACCGACGCGGCCCTCGAGTCCCGCCAGCTCGAGCGCGTCGCCAGCCGCGCGTTCGCCGGGATGGCACGCACTGGCTCGGACTTCTCCGGGCGCAGCGGTGACTACGCGCTGGCATTCAGCACGGCGGCCCGGCGAGCTACCGCTGGGCCGGACGAGCCCGTTCCCCACTCCGATCTTGACTTGCTGTTCAGGGCCGCGATCGAGGCGACCGAGGAAGCCATACTCAACTCGCTGTTCATGGCTACGACTACCAGGGGATTCCGCGGCCACGTCCGGCGCGCTGTGCCGCTGGACGACGTCAGGGCACGGCTGGGGATCGCCCAGTCAGATGACACCGTCACCGGCAGATGAGCAGGCCGCAGCGGGTCCTGACCCGGAACCTGCCGTCCGGGCCGCCAGGCTTGCCCCGGTTTGATTCTGCACCTTGGTGAGGGTACGACCTGTCGGTCAGGATGAAGTGGGTACCAGGGGACACGATTAGGTACCGTAACGGAGTTCGTCCGGCTTTGCGCCGCCCGCCCAGTCGCGGCCGTCCGGCGATCGCAGTGCGGAAACGGTCGTATGTAGTGAGTCTCACACGCTCGCAGGCCCCGCCTCTGGCCTGCGAGTGGTATTCAGTGGAATAGGGTTTTCCCGCAACGCGAGCCCGCGTGAGACCCGGCCGTTCGCCCTTATTTCCGGGCGGCTCCCGGAAACCCACAAGCGGGACCGGAGCGATCCCAGTGAGTTCCAGGGCGGAGACGTCGACGAATGACGCAAATATCGGATGCGCCGGCTAAGACTCGGGCGCAGATCAGCCAGAACACCCTGCGCACCGACCGCTGGTGGGAGCAGCCTGCCCTCGTGGCCACCCTGCTGACCATCTGGGTTGCCTACGCGACCGTGCACGTGTTCATCGGCAAGTGGTACTGGGTGCCGAAGTACCATTACCTGACGCCGTTTTACTCGCCGTGCGTCAGCGCCGAGTGCGTCCCCGGCTCGTCCAGCCTCGGTACCTGGATCGGCCATCTGCCGCCGATCATTCCGTACGCGTTCGTGTCCCTGCCGTTCGTGCTGGGATTCCGGCTGAGCTGCTACTACTACCGGCGTGCCTACTACCGCGCGTTCTGGCGTGCGCCAGCTGCCTGCGCGGTACGCGAGCCGCACGAGAAGTACACCGGTGAGACCCGGTTCCCGCTCATCATGCAGAACCTGCACCGGTACTTCTTCTACATGGTGATCCTGATCTCCATTCTGAACACCTACGACGTTATTCAGGCCTTCCATGGCGGGAGCGGCGGCATCGGGTTCGGCCTCGGCACGCTGATCATGCTCGTGAACGTTGTATTCCTGTGGGCTTACTCACTGTCCTGCCATTCCTGCCGGCATATCACCGGCGGCAGGCTGAAGCATTTCTCCAAGCACCCGATCCGGTACTGGATCTGGAACCGGATCTCGCGGCTGAACGCCCGGCACATGCAGCTGGCGTGGACGACGCTCGGCACGCTGATGCTTACTGACCTGTACATCTGGCTGGTGGCGGCACACGTGTTCAGCGACTTGCGGTTCTACAACTGAGGCAGGCATGACAATGACTGACATCCAGCCCCGCGCTGACGAGCCCAGCGATATCCTGCGGCTTCCCTACGACGTCGTCGTCATCGGCGCTGGCGGCTCGGGCCTGCGGGCAGCCATCGAGGCGCGGGAGGCCGGGAAGCGGACTGCCATCATCTCTAAGTCGCTGTTCGGCAAGGCGCACACCGTCATGGCCGAGGGCGGCTGCGCCGCGGCTATGGGCAACGTCAACCCGAACGACAACTGGATGGTGCACTTCCGCGACACGATGCGCGGCGGGAAGTTCCTGAACAACCCGCGCATGGCCGAGCTGCACGCCAAGGAGGCCCCGGACCGGGTCTACGAGCTGGAGGCCTGGGGAGCGGTGTTCGACCGCACCAAGGACGGCAAGATCAGCCAGCGGAACTTCGGCGGCCATGAGTACCCCCGGCTTGCTCACGTCGGCGACCGGACCGGCCTGGAGATGATCCGCACCCTGCAGCAGAAGGTCGTCGCGCTGCAGCAGGAGGACGCGGTCTCGCACGGCGACCCGGAGGCGATGATCAAGGTCTTCGCAGAGACCACGATCACCCGGCTGATCAAGGACGGCGAGGGCCGGATGGCCGGCGCGTTCGGCTACATCCGCGAGACCGGCCAGTTCGTGGTGTTCGAGGCACCCGCGATCGTCCTGGCCACCGGCGGCATCGGCAAGACCTTCAAGGTCAGCTCCAACTCCTGGGAGTACACCGGCGACGGCCATGCGCTCGCGCTGCTGGCCGGCGCCAAGCTGCTGAACATGGAGTTCGTCCAGTTCCACCCGACGCACATGGTGTGGCCGATCTCGGTCCGGGGCCTGCTTGTCACCGAGTCAGTCCGCGGCGACGGCGGGGTGCTGCGCAACTCTGAGGGCAAGCGGTACATGTTCAACTACGTGCCTGATGTGTTCCGCGCGCAGTACGCCGAGACCGAGGAAGAGGCCGATCGCTGGTACTCAGACCCGGACCATAACCGCCGGCCGCCGGAGCTGTTGCCACGCGATGAGGTAGCGCGGGCCAACAACGCCGAGGTCAAGGCGGGTCGCGGGTCACCGCACGGCGGCGTGTTCCTGGACATCGCCTCGAGGCTCCCGGCCGAGGAGATCCTGAGCCGGCTCCCGTCGATGTACCACCAGTTCAAGGAACTGGCCGATGTCGACATCACCAAGGAGCCGATGGAAGTCGGCCCCGCCCAGCATTACGTGATGGGCGGCGTAGAGGTGGATCCGGATACCGGCGAGTCCTGTGTGCCGGGCCTGTTCGCGGCCGGCGAGGTGTCTGGCGGGATGCACGGCTCGAACCGGCTGGGCGGCAACTCACTGTCTGACCTGCTGGTCTTCGGCCGCCGGGCTGGCCTCGGCGCAACCGACTACATCGGGCGGCTCGGTCCGAAGTTCCCGGTGCCGGACGAGGGCGAGATTGCGGCGGCGCGAGTAGAGGCGCTTGCGCCGCTGGAGCGACCGGGCGGCGAGAACCCGTACTCGGTGCACGCCGAGGTCCAGGAGACCATGAGCAACCTGGTTGGCATCATCAGGACCGAGGCCGAGATTAAGAAGGCCCTGGCGGAGCTAGACGAGCTCGGCACCCGGGCGGTCGAGGTATCAGCGAGGGGCGGCAGCGCATACAACCCCGGCTGGCACCTTGCACTCGACCTGCGCAACATCATGCTGATGGCCCGGTGCGTCGCGACCGCCGCCCTTGAGCGCCAGGAAAGCCGCGGCGGCCATACCCGCGACGACTACCCGGGCATGCGGCCGGAGTGGCGCAAGGTAAACCTGGTCTGTGGGCTCGAGGGCGACGAGATCACGATTACCCGGCAGCCGACGCCGCCGATGCGCGATGACCTGATCGCCCTGTTCGACCGCGCTGAACTGAAGAAATACCTGACCGAAGAGGAGCTCGCGGCCCTGCCCACCGAGGCCTCTGCTGTCGCGTCAGCCGCTAGCGAGGAGAGCCACTGATGAGTTACAAGGCAGCGCTGCGAGTGTGGCGCGGCGATCACGGTCAGGGCGACCTTGCCGACTACGCGGTCGAGGTCAACGAGGGCGAGGTCGTCCTCGACGTCCTGCACCGGCTGCAGGCCACCGAGGCGAACGACCTGGCCATCCGGTGGAACTGCAAGGCAGGCAAGTGCGGCTCGTGCTCGATGGAGATCAACGGGCGGCCACGGCTCGCGTGCATGACGCGGATGTCCACGTTCGCCGAGGACGAGGTGCTGACCATTACGCCGCTGCGTACGTTCCCGGTGATCAGGGACCTGGTCACCGACGTGTCGTTCAACTACGCCAAGGCGCGGGAGGTCCCGTCGTTCACCCCGGACCCGTCGATCGGGCTCGGCGAGTTCCGGATGCAGCAGGTAGACGTTCAGCGCTCGCAGGAGTTCCGCAAGTGCATCGAGTGCTTCCTGTGCCAGAACACCTGCCACGTCATCCGTGACCATGCCGATAACGAGAACGCGTTCGCCGGGCCGCGGTTCCTGATGCGGGTGGCTGAGCTGGAGATGCACCCGGCTGACACCGCCGACCGGCGCGACCTCGCGCAGGAAGACCTGGGGCTCGGCTACTGCAACATCACCAAGTGCTGCACCGAGGTTTGCCCCGAGCACATCAAGATCACCGACAACGCCCTGATTCCGATGAAGGAGCGGGTGGCCGGGCAGAAGTACGACCCGCTGGTCTGGCTCGGCAGCAAGATCTCCCGTCGGCCGCGCGGCACCAGCACCACCCCGAAAGTGCCCGGCAAGCAGTCCTGAACTCCCCGCATGCGAAACGTCGGCCCGCCCGGAGATTCTGGGCGGGCCGCGCTTCTATCGGGCTCGGAGGCACATCCTTAGGCGGTCTTGCGATGGTAGGTGGCCAGGGCGAGGACGTACGCGACGATGAGGATGCCGCAGCACCAGGCGAGCGCGGTCCAGATGCCGGTGCTGACTGGCTGTTGTGCGAGCAAGTCGCGGATGGTGTTGACGATGGCGGTCACCGGCTGATGGTCAGCGAACGCGCGCACCGGGCCGGGCATGTTGTGGGTGGGCACGAATGCCGAGCTGATGAACGGCAGGAAGATGAGCGGGTAGGCGAAGGCGCCCGCGCCGTCCACGGACTTGGCAGTCAGACCCGGGATGACGGCAATCCACGTCAGCGCCAGGGTGAACAGGATCAGGATGCCAGCGACAGCAAGCCACGCCAGCACTCCCGCGCCTGAGCGGAATCCCATGGCGAGGGCAACGAGCACGACAACCACCAGCGAGATCAAGTTGGCGACAAGCGAGGTCAGCACGTGCGCCCACAGCGCGCTGGAGCGCGCGATCGGCATGGACTGGAATCGCTCGATGATCCCGCCCTGCATGTCGGTGAAGAGCCGATAAGCGGTGTAGGAGATGCCCGAGGCGATCGTGATGAGCAGGATGCCGGGCAGCAGGTAGGTCACATACGAGCCCGATCCGTGCTTGATCGCGCCGCCGAGCACGTAGACGAACAGCAGCATGAGGGCAATCGGCATGATCGCGGTCGTGATGATGGTGTCCGGGCTGCGGGTGATGTGGCGCATGGTCCGGCCCAGCAGGACGGCGGTGTCGCCGAAGAAATGCTTAGTCATCGTTATTCCTTAGGTGTGCGTCGTTGCTAGCTCGAGGTGTGCGTCGTTGCTAACCGGCTGTCGTTGCCGCCGGTTCTGCGCCGTCGTTCTTGGCCGCACTGTCGGTACCAGAACCGCCGTCGCCGATGATGGCGAGGAAGATCTCTTCGAGGGTTGGCTGCTTCTCGACGTATTCGACTGTGGCGGGCGGGAAGAGCTGCTTCAGTTCGGTGAGGGTGCCGTTCGCGATGATCCGCCCCTGGTGGAGTATGGCGATCCGGTCGGCGAGCTGTTCGGCCTCGTCCAGGTACTGGGTGGTGAGCAGCACCGTCGTGCCCTGCCCGGCGAGCTCCCTGACGGCCTGCCACACCGCGATGCGCCCCTCCGGATCGAGCCCGGCGGTCGGCTCGTCCAGGAAGATCACCGGCGGATTCCCGATGAGGCTCATGGCGATGTCCAGGCGACGGCGCATGCCTCCGGAGTACGTCGCTACCCGCCGCCCGGCCGCGTCGGCGAGCTGGAAGCGGGCCAGCAGGTCATCCGCGATCTGGCCGACGTCCTTTAGGTGCCGCAACCGGGCAACCAGCACCAGGTTCTCCCGCCCGGTGAGGGTTTCGTCCACGGCTGCGAACTGCCCGGTGAGGCTGATGGACTCCCGGACGTCCGCCGGTTGCGCGGCCACGTCGAAGCCGTCGACCGCGGCCGTCCCGGCGTCGGCCTTGAGCAGCGTGGACAGGATCTTCACGACCGTGGTCTTGCCCGCGCCGTTAGAGCCGAGCAGGGCGAAGATGCTGCCCTGCGCCACGTCGAAGTCCACGCCGCGCAGCACGCGGAGCTTCTTGTACGACTTCTCTAGGCCCTGAACGCGGATCGCGTGGGCCGTCAGTGCTGTCATTGGAGCATCCCTTCGCTTCCGCTGTCTTCTCCAGCGGCGTGCTTGATGGCGTCGGTCAGCCGGTCCCGCTCTCGGGTGATCCATCGACCTTGCGGATAGTTCTCGAGGAACGCGTCGGCGAACTCCACGGGGTCCGCCCCGACGATCTCGCGGATCGGGGTTCCGTTCGCCGCAGCCTGCTCGAACAGGTCGGCAAGGTCCTCCATCATCGACAGGCTGCCCTCGGCCGTCCCGCCGCCGAAGTAGTACGAGTACCGCTGCAGCGCATCGATCGCCTCGTGATACTCCGCGGGAAGCTGGCTTATGCGCGCCTTGTACTGCCGGTAGCGCCGCTTCTGCTCAAGCGGGCCGTAGACGGTCTCTATGAGCTTCGTCCACCCTGTGGCCATGTCTATCTGCCTCCTTCACGGAGCTGTTCGAGCCGTTCAGTGAGGAAGCTCCAGGTCCGCCAGAACTCCTCGAGATACTCGCGTCCCTGGGCGTTCAGGGAGTACACCTTGCGCGGCGGCCCCTTCTCGGACGGGACCTTCTGCACATCGACTAGGCCGCGCTGCTCGACCCTGATCAGCAGCGCGTAGACCGTTCCCTCCGCGATGTCGGAGAAGCCCTTGTCCCGCAGCCATGCCGTGATCTCGTAGCCGTAGGCGGGCTGGCCGGACAGGATCGCGAGCACGATGCCTTCCAGCGTCCCCTTGAGCATCTCCGTCAGCTGCTTGGCCATGGAACACCTCCTCCCTGAGCTACTCAGTGTTATTGACTACCGGTATAAAGTATCACTGACTACCGGTACTTAGCAAGACAGAATAGTGAGGTAGCAGGCCAGCACCGCAGACGCGCGGGTGTGGGGGCGCGGGTTACCTCGAACAGGGCAACTCGTCGTTAACTACCGTTATGACCGCTAGAAGAGACGGCGCACCTTAATGCTCT
>Ga0335073_10001734_pt1 | contig 29376 bp, 35 predicted proteins | sample Lox_Sample_22_FD_207093 | JGI IMG/M metagenome (GOLD analysis project Ga0335073, IMG submission 207093) | Soil microbial communities from Loxahatchee National Wildlife Refuge, Florida, United States - Lox_Sample_2.2 | ecosystem: Environmental > Terrestrial > Soil > Wetlands | place: USA... | reverse complement strand
GAAACTCGGATTTGGATTCCCATCGACTTCGGATGCTTCACATGCAACAGCGAACAAAAGCAGCACAGTCAGCAAGAAGAGCACGATATTCGATGTGGCGGCTGCCGCGTTCTCAACCGGTGATGTCGATGGAACTTGTACGTCAGTACTCGCGGGCCAAGACCTTGCAATACCACAGGCCCCAAATCAGCTTCTGTGGGTTGTCGGACAGCCGTGGATGCAGACATTGTATGTGGATTTCAATGTTGGTGACGGAACCATCGGTGTGGCTCATCAGAAGAGCTGAACATCCAGTCTCATTTGGATCTAAATCCAAATTTTCTTTTGTACATTCGTAGTTCCAATTACTCCCTTTTTTCTTCATTCCCACTAGATTCACTCGTTCAACCTTTTAACAAAACATACTAGTCTCTTGAAGAGGTTAGGACTTTTGCTCTCGGCGCCTTCGTTGCTCCTTCTCTTCCTGTTGCCATTGATTTTCAGTTGCACAAGTCCGCAGCTGAAGAAGCTATGACAGTTGAGATGTTATCACTGAGACAAATGCGAATTAAGAAAACCAAGAGGAAAGAGGAAGGGCAGACAGTAATCGGGCATGAAGCAAGACATGGTATTAATCCGCGCTCTTTCGAGTGTAGAGAACAAATTATGAACATTGCCGACCCATGCAGAAAAGGGGTATCAGTGCGTATCCTGTCAACTCCTAAGCCGTGTGGCGGCTCTCTAATATATGTTTGTGACTCCCTGGCATTGCCTTTTTGCCCGCCAAAGAACCAGTCCCCGTCTACCGACAACCCTATTTAGGGTCGGTAGAACCCCATCTTCTGCAAATTCGAGATCATCGAGATTCAAGTGTCTGCGAAACTGCCACACCTCTTCAAGAACAATATCCTTGCGTTGTGAAGAATCGACCAGGTTATCCATGTACTCTGCTGACGCAGGTGCAACAAGATACGTGCTACCATTCGTTCTCATTCCCAGCGAGGCCAGCGAATAACAGGAAGGCAGCGAGTCGAGTACTTCTTCAAGCATCGTGTCGCCCGACATCCCCATAAGATCCTTCGTATGCATGTGCTCATTCTTGCCGTCGAGCAGCCAGATCGGTGGAGGATATGTCTTCCACCAAAACACGGAGCTAACGTCTTTCATGCTTTCAATGTGATTTTGCATCGGGACAACTCCGCCTTGATGATATATGCCCATAAGTGTTCCGAATATGAGATTGAAAATAATCCATGAAGCAATCCAAGCCTGTTGGAACCGCTTCGGTAGTCGGATTGAGGAGAGAATAAGAGGTATGGCCGGGATAAGAAAGCGGGCTTCTTGGTGCGGAAAGACTGATAGAATAAGGATTCCCGATATGGCCGCGATGAATGGAGTGCTTTTGCGGCGCGAGGATAAGAAAAGCAGCGGGAATGCCGGACCCAATAACTGCGGCAAATTAGCCACAATGTGTTGGTAAAGAGGATGAAGTCCATGATTTGCCAGATTGCTTCGAGAGGAATTGTATAAGAAGCTGTTAAGGGGAGTGATTATTGGGTTAGATATCAAATCCTTGATATTCTTGGCGTCAGGGTGGTAGAATTCCGTGTCGACGGCTATTGCGATACACGTTGTAAGGCCACCGAAGACAATCATGGACAAGAGAGCGAAAGGCTTGCGCTTGAAGTGCGGAAGCAGTTGAAGTGCTGGGAGAAGGACAAACGCGGGGAATGTGATGCGGTTGAAGACACCTAAGACGGCGAAGAATGCTAATGCGCCGCATTTGTAGGCGCCGGTGCGACTTTTATCATCCAAAATACGGCCGATGAGCACTAGAGTCCATAGCACTATGAGTGTCTCGATAGCGTTTGAGAAGGTGTGGGTCTGGTAGGTCCAAGTCACGTATGATGATGCTAGCAGGAGAATTGCGACACGTCGCTGCCGGGTAGAATGCACCAGCTCTTGTACAGCCCAGTCTTCGAGCACGAAGCTCAGCATAAACATCAGGCTCCTCAGTGTCCAATATACCGTTGCAGGAGGGAGGTCATAGCCCAAGCCTCCCCAAAGGGACCGGAGGACGACCATGGGAAGACCGTAGAAGAGCCATAGCGGGAAGACGCTTCGTATAGGATGTTGAGAGGTGAATTCCCAGGTCCTATGGATAGGGTATCCAAAGACTTCGCCTGTAGATAGCTTGGTTAACTTCGAGATCTGGAATCTGGAATGTTGGACGGCAAGGGGGCATACCAGCTATGACCTCGGGGCCTTGGAAGTTCTCGTCGGGGTGAAGGTAACTAGGAGACAAGGCGAAGTAGAGGCGGACTAGAAGCAAAACAATGTAGATGCGCCTCCACATCTTGACGGTTCGAGGTGGCTTATCAGATTAAATCGCGTTGATGTGGACGCGTTCATTGTTCATGACGCGACAGGTTGTGGTTGCCGGTGTTGCCAGAGCGCAGCGATGTTTGTAGGAAAATGATGAGAGTATTGGAGACGCAGAAGATGAGGAGTAAAGTCTAATAGCTTGCTACATTGCGGAAAGAAAATGGTAAACGACAGATCACCGGTGATTCCGTGCATTTAGCAAGGTAAGGTGAGTAGCAGGCCAGCCTCACCCTGATGACACGTTAGTCAGCTGCCTAGCCCTTTGGCGGACTTATCTCGGCGCCCCTTGAAATATCACCAGTACTGTTCCGTAATGTCGTGGAATTTGATCACATGAGATTCAACTCAGACTCACATTCAGTTAATCATGTGCTTGGTCTAGAATCTTAAAGCCAGCCGGAGAGATGGATATTTACTCTACGGAGAAGCACCAGTGCTGGCTTTCTCAGATCGTGCAGCTCAGCCTTGCCGAACACTTTGAGTGGAGCCTTGGTATGGACTGGTGGCAGTAAACTTGGTTCGAAACACCAGCCACTTACTGATTCGGCCTTTCGAGTCAACTATATGTCTGCATGTGTGATATCGAAGGCTTACCTACTCCGCATTCCATGGTTTGGTAATAGCCACAGCAAGCAGCACAATCCATTGCGATAAAGAGAGTGAACGCAGTCGTTCTGCAAAACAGCGACCCACAGTCAGCACGTAGGCAGATGTAGGGATTCCGGCAGAATGGTCAGACAATCATGCAGTAGACAAGCACCAATTCCTCGTATATTAATTAGTAAATTGACGTGCCTTCGAATTGGAATCTGCCTGGTAGAGGGAACAGGCACTCGTCCAATGGTGTTGCTCGCTCAGCCTCAGCAGCCACAATCTACTCTGCTCATGGCACCGGTCGCAGTCACCTCTGGCTAATCGGCCAACATTGACCACTTCAATACACCACGCTACCCACATCCGTAATACGACCTCCTCTCTATACCAAGGCAGCACTCAGCCGCTCCGACTTAAACTCATCAACTACATCCTCTGCCTCATATCTGAAGCTGAGACTAGCAGTCCTCCGCTTTCCACGGCATCACCACTTTGCCTCACCTTTCTACTCAGCCTTCACCACATCACCATGTCCACAGCTACTCAAAAAGTCAAGCTACAGGCCTCTGACGGGGAGGAGTTTGAAGTAGATCGCCAGGTCGCCGAGCGTAGCATCCTCATCAGGAACCTTCTCGATGATATCCCGGATGCGAGCACATCTGGCGAAGCCATCCCTATCATGAACGTATGTCGTGCCACTCCACGCTCTACGCTTCCTTTCACTAATATAAACCGTCAAGGTGAATGAACCAGTGCTCAAAAAGGTCATGGAGTGGTGTGAGCACCATAAGAACGACCCACCAGCCTCCGCTGATGATGACTCCGACTCGCGCAAGAAGTCAACCGATATCGAAGAGTGGGACCAGAAGTACATGTCGGTCGATCAAGAAATGCTCTTTGAAATTATTTTGGTAAGCTCCCACCCGTAACCTCTACTTATAGGCGCAACATGCTAACCGTCTCCTCAGGCAGCCAACTATCTCGACATCAAGCCACTTTTGGATGTCGGTTGCAAGACAGTGGCCAATATGATTAAGGGCAAGTCTCCGGAAGAAATTAGAAAGACCTTCAATATTCAGAATGACTTCACGCCCGAGGAAGAGGACCAGATACGTCGTGAGAACGAGTGGGCAGAGGACCGCTAAGCGAAGCTTTACTCCACTTCGATACAAATCACACCACTCTTGTGCGAGTGGCTATTATGGCGTTCGGCGCGGTGCAGTTTGACTAGCTGCACTCCTTAACGACTCTCGGTGTGCTCGACATCACTACTCCCTTACAAGTCAACAAACTTAGGGACTTTCATGCATACAGACGGCTGGTTCAGCGTGGTTTCAATTATGATACGGAGTATAGATAGCTCTTGATCTCGGGAATACGTTACAAAAAAAAATTTCAGAGACTGATTTATCATTTTAGTGCACTGAGTGTTTGCCTTGCTTTACCAACGTCGACGCGGTCAAGAATGCGACATCACTTCTTCCAAAGACTTTATGCTGGATGGAACCCGCGATCAGTATGGACGCAACGGCACTTCTTGGATCGGGTGTATGGTTTAAATAAGCTATTTAACAGGTACTGAACGCATCGAATCCTCTTATGAAAATGAATCCCAAGGTGCGCAAGGCATGAAATCGAAGACAAATAATGAAGTTGCCATTGCAGCACGCAAGAGCCAAAAGCATGACCGTTCAACTCCGATGACCCATCTAAATGCATATTTCATCCATCTCGACGCCAGCTCGCGCCGTTTGCGGGAGCATCTCGGACTCCAAACCCATTACTGTGATCCTAGCCTTATCAACTCATCACGCCTTGAGACCGTCCTTCAGGCTCTGGCTACTCGCGCTCATAACCTCATTCCGCGCAATGGGCAGCACCTCTTTCTTTTCGCGGCCCTGCTTGACCTTAGCCCACGCGTAGACGAGGCCGCTGACGAAGCCGAGGGCAATGGCGCTGACCGAGCCAAAGGTGACGGGCGCGTCGAAGAAGATGAGGCCGGACAGCGCGATCGGCAGCTTGTTGAGCGCGCCCACCATGCTGTACGTGGTCGACGACGTTACGCGCACGCACCACGCCGACGTGTACGAGATGAAGACCGACGACAGCCCCGACAGGACCATCGCGAGGATGATCGAGTTGCGGTCCGCCACCGGGAAGTTGAGTGACAGGTTCTTCGACGACCAGTCTTCGACCAGCAGGCTGGCGATCACTAGGATGGGAATGGTGAGGAGGTTGTTGTAGAACATGGCTTTGAGATTTGTTAGCGAATTATGTTCGGAAATGCCTTACCGGCTAGTAGTGAACTTACTATCAAAGTCCTTGAAGTTGGTCAGCTTGATGCGCTTGCGCATGCCAAGCACATAGGCCGCGGTACAGAGGCAGTTAACCAGCATCCAGACGTATCCGGCGTTGAGAGTCGAGATAGCATCGTGTGCGTCTAGGGAAGCGTGGCCATAGGATTCAAGGGCGTGCCGGATATCCGCCCAAGCCGCGACAACGGAAGAGAGCACCATGAGGCCGAACGAAAAGAGTGCGATACTGCTTACAGCACCGCCGAACCAGAGTACTTCGCCATAAGCGATCAAGATGATTGTAAGGTTCTTGAAGATTGTGTAGACGGGAATTGAGAGGAACTTGATCGCCCAGGTGGAAGTGTAAATCATGCCAATTAGGAGCAGTGAAATCGGAAACCACTTTTTGGCCTCATCGGCGTTGAAATCGCGGTAGGTGATGACGCCCATGCGCTTCAAGGATTCTATGGCAATAACGCATACGGCGGACTTAGATCTGTTAGCCAATTGCTCGGACGGTAAATCGCGGATAGGAAGTTACACACCTGGACGGCAAGGAGAAGGAAGTTGAGATTGTAGTCTCTGCCGGAGAGAACGGCTTTGTTTGTCACAATCATCAATATTGATGAGCCACAGTATGCGAGAACTGCAACGACTGGGTGGTTGTGGGCTTGAGGATGATTTGAGGCGGCGGCTCTCGGCACCGGACTGGGCGACTTTTCTCTTCCCATGTCAATCGTATAATCATCGTCTCTCTTCTTCTCGTCGGCCATCTTGACGGAGGTCACGTTAAATGTTCAACGAGCGGCGTGCGCGGAACTTGCGCAACAAGGGAAATAGCAGGCCAAATTCGGCGGACTGCGGGAGGCTTAGAGGTGGTAGTTAAGGGAAGTGGGTCGAAGGGAGGGACGCAAAGAGAAGCAGGCAAAGGAGAGGTGAAGTTGAGAGGAGGGAGAGGATAGAGATGTAGAGCGTCGGAAAAGTTAGAAGGATGTATCTCTAGGTAGGTACTTGAAATTTGGACAGACTGAAGTTTAGCAGAAGACGCGGCCACCCCTTGAGGCTAAACTCCGTAATCGCGTTGATTGGAGGCAGCCATCCAGCCCTTGCCAGCCTGCGCCCGACTGTTAATTTCTAAATTTGTTCCTTCGCCGCCATCCAATTTTTCGACACGACCGTTACATTGAACGAAAGTCCACACCAACTTTGAGATCTTGGTACATGTTCTTTCTATCCATGCCACCCTGATTATGGTATTAATCCTATTGTGGAGGTGAAACGAAGTTACGTCTAGCGCATGATTTTCTAAGGACTGTCTCTGCTCTTTAAGTCGCTATTTCATCTTCAAGATCCCAATCACGCCAACTCTTCGGCAATGGCATCTATTGATCCTACTGTGGCTGCGTTGTTGGATAAGTCTTCAAGGACCGCTGACTCGGACAATGAAGACGCGCTCATTGCAGCCTTGGAAGAGGAGGAGGATAACCCTTCATTGACGGCACTTCGAGAACAACGTCTTCAGCAGCTTCATTCCGAGTACTCACGTGCCAAAAAGATGGCTGATCAAGGCAACGGCACCTATGTCGAAGTCAAGGACGAGAAGGAACTCATGGATATCACCACGGGAACCAAACTTGTCGTCGTTCACTTCTTCAAGAGCGATTTCGGGCGTTGCGGAGTTATGGACCGCCGTTTAGAGGTATGATATCGAATAGTTTCGTTTTCACGATAGAAGCTAATTGCACTCGATTCCCAGGCCTTAGCTCCCAAGCATTTTGATACTCGCTTTGTCAAGATCAGCGTAGACAATGCACCGTTCCTGGTTACCAAGCTAAAAGTACAGGTTCTTCCATGCGTCATTGCTTTTGTCGACGGCGTTAGCACAGATCGTATAATTGGCTTCGAAGGCTTGGGTCAAGGCGACAACTTTACAACTAAAGACCTAGAAACTCGTCTCCTACGGTCGGGAGTACTTGTTAGAGCCAAGACAACCGACGAAGATACGTCGATTAGGAATGTAAATCGCAAGACCAACACCGAGAAAGAAGCTGACGACGATGATTGGGACTGAAAATAATTATATGAAGTAATTTGTATGATTGTTGCCACCTGCGTGCTAAACCTAGCATTCCCCGGACAACGGAGCTGATGATTGTCTGTATGTCCGGACTCCCCGTCGTTCAACCAACAGACTAAGATACATTCGACTCTATACTTGTTAGTGTCTTCAGGCTACGGATTTAGTAATGTTCAATCTGAAGGCGGTCCGTATCATACGCAATTAGGAGATTGTTCATCAGTATTTTCGATACTATAAATTCAGCCTACCTGCTAAAAGTCGTGGCCAACATAAAATTCCACCGCAATTTCCAAATAGAACACTACGACAATATCTTCATGCCTCAGCGACTTCTAGTCCTTGTGACTGGTGCGAACCAGGGAATTGGCTACTACACCTCACAGCATCTCGCTGCGACCGGCAATTACCATGTCCTGATGGGTGCGAGGTCTTTTGTTCGAGCTGGGGAAGCCGCAAAGAAGCTGTCTGAAAGCAAAGCAATTCCGTCCGATCTCCTCGAACCGATCGAGGTAAATCTATCGAGTGATGATTCCATATCCGCTGCTGTGGAGAAAGTCAGGAGCAAGTACGGACACCTCGATATCTTGATCAACAACGCTGGTATTGCAGGCGGACCAAACTTCAAAGGAACCGAAACAACACGCGAAAAGTTCCAAATGATTTATGACACCAATGTGAGCGGTACGGCGGTCGTCACCGATGCATTCTTACCTCTTCTCAAAGCGTCGAAAGCTGCGTCGCCGGCCCGGCGTATAGTCTTCGTGAGCTCTGAGCTCGGCAGCATGGATGTCGCGGCCAGAGGGTTGACGAACCTCCAATATACGCAGTACAACTGTTCCAAAGCGGCTCTCAATATGCTAGCTCTCAACTATTTGAAGGGGTTGAAAGATGAGAACATCACGGTCGTCGTCACTACTCCGGGTTTCTGTGGCACTAATCTGAACGCTTATGCTGGAACAAGATCACCCGAGGATGGCGCAACGGAGATTGTTTATGCAGCAACGCAGCAGGAGAATGGTACCTTCATGAAAAGTGGAAATGTTGTGCCCTGGTGAACACGCACAACTGCCTTGGCCAACGGAGGGAAAATGAGGGCAAGGTAGATATGACATTCAGATATGAATATACACCTCCAATTCATTATATTACATTAAACAAGGAAAGGAAAATAGAGCTGTGAGGTTTACCATACGCTTTCCCCCGTTCAACCACCCATAATCTGGCTGGACCGCTAGCTGTAAGCGTGGAGTCTACAGCCACAATTGTACGATATGTGGCGGTGCATTGACCCAGCCCTTGGGCGATCTTTCAACCAGCCTCCCTCTGGAGTTGCATCGAACATGATAGTGAAACGAATCTCTGTGGCACAGCACGGTCGATTGGACATATGGTCCTATTAACAATCCACTAGCCATGGGAAGTTGACCCGCCACTTCTCGTATTCGTATTGTAGCCTAGATATTATCCCTTCCTCCGCCTGCTCCAGTTTCTTAACTCTCTCCAATGTCTTCGCCTTTCAGCAAAACTCCTGAATCTCTCAATGCTGGCCTCCGGCGCAAAGATTCCAAAAATGCGTTGACAACTTGCCATGGTGTCACTGATAAAGGGAGGGCTTGCAGACGCTCTTCCGATCTCAGGATCAAAGGCGGCTTATGGCTTAAGTGGAGCGTCTAGCTCAGGTGCTATGGTGATTCCTCCAACTGTCAACGATCCAGCGATTTTCTTTTGTTGGCAACACAAAGATCAGGCAGAGTTGCTGCAGTTTGGTGGATCGGAGATTGTCGAAGTCAACGGGAGAACGAGCTTGGAAGACGCCTTCAGCCGGTTGGGCCTCGAAGAAGTTGAAGAGGAAGAGGAGGACAGTTCAATGGAGCCAACTCCAGTACCCTCACCCAAGGAGAGAGCGAGCTATGATTCGACGCCGCGGCTATCTTCTCCTGAACGTTTCGTTGGATCCTCAAACCAGTCGGTGACAGGTGACAGGCCGAGAATATCGAACGGACATAGCCATTCTAGCGATTACGATCGGTATCGACGAAGAGACTCACGTTACTACTCAAATCGCAAGCCGAATTATATGGCAAAGGACAATGAATCTGGATTTTGGGCAGCTCTCCTCGGCGGCTGCTTCAATGACGACCAGCGCAAAGAGTTAAAGCGAAGAGATCATCGTGGTCGAACAGACCGCGCTAAGAAGCGCTCTCAACCTGCGGACACTGGACGCCAGTCGCGGCATTCAGCGCCTCCAGAAGTCAGGCGCAAAGCCGTGGCTAACTCTCCAGATGTTGCACTCAGTGTTGCCGTAGGAGGGTGCTCAGCAGCTCTTCCGGCAGCGATGAGAAAGCAAAAGTATGAGAGGCCGAGAGCTCCATTCAGTAAGAGTGCAAATGATCAATATAGCAGACGAGATTCCGCTGTTGAGGGCAATATTATCAGATCTTCGAGTGAAAGAGGGCCTCAAGTTTACAGAGATGGTATCGGCACTCCAAGAGAATTTACCAACGACTTTCTATCTTCACCGGCCGCCGAAACTTTACGTCCAGTGCCTCTTCAAAGGAAGCAACGGCCAGGCCATTCAATATCAAATCAAAGCCCAAACGCCGTGGGCTTATGGGTTCCGAAGGCTCCTGTTTTCACTGGCGAAGATGATGGTGCAGAACGAAAGCGGAAGCTGGATACGTATGCCAAACTCCTTTGGGAGATGAACAAAGAGGTCACCCCAAAGGACGGACCGGGCTTCATTTACATCTTCTGGCAAACCGATGTCCAGCAGACGGATGCAGAAACTGCTGCCGTCGCGTCTCTCATCAGCGCACCAGTTAGCCGACCACAGCGAAGCGAGGAAGAAATTCTGACACGTCGCTTTTTCCAAACCTCCGCGAATGCAGCTTTACCGCCAAGAGAAAAGCGTACTATTTTCCTCAAAATTGGTCGTGCGGGCAATGTCCACCAACGACTGAGTCAATGGGAGAAGCAGTGTGGATACAATATCTCACTGCTTAGAACATACCCTGTTGTTGCTCATGGACGATCTGCCCAGATGGTCCCAAACGTCGGCAAGGTTGAGAACTTAATACACACGCAACTGGAGATGTTGGGCAAGCGGGTCAAGCGGCAATGCCGGTGCGGCACGCTGCATAGGGAATGGTTTGAGATTGAAGCTACTCGAGATGCAATCATTGAAGTGGATGTATTAGTTCAAGATTGGATCAAGTGGAGCCAAGACAAAGATTGGTAGACGAGACTCAACCAACTTATATATTGCGGTTCTCACGTTCTCGAACTTTCCGAGCTTTCGGAGCCTGCAGAGTTTCATGATAGTGTATCCAGTCTCGGCTAGGCAAAATAGACTCTGATTTCCATTGGCACCAGCTTGTGATCATCTTCGATTCAATAGCAATTGTACTCATGCAAAACTCCCCGTTCTGATGATGCTCCCAAAGTGTATCCATGAACCATCCCAACGCCACCGCAATGCTCACAGCAAAACACCGAAGGCCTCTGGCCGCACCTCGGCGCTCACAAGCCCTCCTTTTCCTGCTTCTTCTTGATATCCTCCAAAAGCTGCACAAGCTCCTGATCGGGGCCCTCAAACTCAATCGCCTCAGCAACCCACGCCGCGGCGTCATCGAGGCGGCCCATCTCGAGCAGACAGAGGCCACGGCGCCACCACGCCTTGGGGTTGCCGACGCGCTTGAGCTCGACGCTGCAGTGGGCATCGACGGCGGCTTCGGGCCACGCGCGGCCGGCCATGTGCGCCTGCGCGCGGTTCGCAAACAGCGCCGCCAGCTCCTCGCGCGCCAGCCCGTTCGGCTCCCACCCCGGCCGCCCGCCCGCCATCTCGATCCCCAGCGAGTACAGTTTGATCGCCTCGCCGTGCTGCCCCCTGCGGAAGGCTGCGTTGCCCGCTTCGCGCATCTTCGTGACTTGCGCGCTGCGCTTGGGGTTTACCGGGAGGGGCGCCGGCGGCACCGCGTTCGGCGCTTCGGAGGTTATGAGCGTGCGGTGGAGCGTGTTGAGCGCTTGGAGTTCGGCTGAGAGGGCGTTGTCGTTTGAGAGCGTGGTGCTTATCGCCTTTGTTGATCCGTTGATCTCGAGCGGAAGCTGTTGGTAGCTGTGGACGTCCATGGTGGCCAATGTTTATTGACGGAGACTCATTTGAGAATTCTGAGGCTGCACACGAGTATCAAGAGGATATGCTGAGCGAATAGACAATTCGTGAGCAAATGTTGAGGTGATTTCCTTGAGGTGTATCTGCAAATCTTTGTACATGACAACTTTCCGCAAGCCATTGACAAGGTAGCATTCTCGCAGAAACGTTTTTCCGCGTTATGGCCATGTACGGCAGTTAGAGACACTAGCCGGACTGCACTTCCGCTCTTTGTCAACAGAAGTCGACGCAAGAGCGGCTGTCCAATTTTTCCGTGGACTTGTCCAGAATAAAATGCAGGGACGAAACGAATCCCCGCCCGATGTCCTAGGATTGCACTTTCAACCAAAATACGAGAATCTGCTTCATTTAATCCCGTATCTTCAGATCACCAAAGTTAACCCAATACCTTTAGGAGAAGGGGAACGCGGAGTTATTCACAGAGCGGTGTAGTCTCATCAAGCAGGATTCGGTAATAAAACGTTGGTGCATCGCCATGTGGCTTTGAAGTCGATCAAAATACATGGATCGTCAGATGTTCCTAGGTTCATGAATGAGGTAAAGTTGGTCCCTTGTTCAAATTTCTTGCTGGTAACAGTTCATTGACTTTTGGGCCAGCTCGACAGCACTTTCTCCACAGTCTCCGGAGCTAATACTGCCAGTATCATTCAATTGCATGGAATAATGCGTGTTCCTCATCATAGCACCCTCTCCGCAGCTTCTCCATGTTTAAGCTTACTTGAAAACCAGTTTTTTCATGTTCTTGACTTTGCACAATACGGCAGCCTGAGAGATTACCTATTCAAAATTTTGAGAGGTACCGATGAAGAGTGGCCAATTCTTGTGGGATTTATGAGCAATATCATTGGCGGACTCTAAAGGATACATGCTCGCAATCTGGTGCACAGGTACGCCACCTTAGAAACTTTCTGGAAGATAGTGGTTGACTAAAAGAATAGGGATATTCATTGGGGAAATGTTTTGGTATCCATTCGATACTGCGAAGGCGACGAAGGCCCCATAGAAGAATCTATTGAGGCTGCCATTTCAGACCTTGGAGAAGGCCAGCATATCGACTCACAGTCTCAAGGCCGTACATATTATGGAAACGAAGCTTTCTGGGCCCCTGAAGTACGAACGGCGCATCATCATACTACAGCCTCCGATATTTGGGCAGTTGGTTGTTTGTTCTTAGGAATGGTAAGGCTGCATTGGGATCTTGTGCAGCCAAAAATTCCAGGCTCTACTACCCGAGAGATCCAAGAATGGTTGCTAAAAATAATCCTTGCATGTTTGGAGACTAGTCCAAATGACCGACTGACTGCACGGGAATTGGCGCAGGAGTTAGATGTGTTCGAATTCCCAATAGAAGACGAAGAAAGGGAAGTCAAGGAAGCACGCAGGTTTGTCGCTATTGAACCAGAGAAACTTCAAAGAATGCTAGCGGAAAGGCTCACCTCGAAAGGAACTTCCGCCAACAAGGAGGATGACATTGTGATTTGATCCGCACCCGTAGAAAAGAGGAATACAGCAACGCACCATACATAGCACGTTGTCGCTCTTCGACGCCATCCAAACACAGAGTTGATGGTTTCCGCAAACCAAATGTTGTTCACCTCGTTAATACAAACCGATTCAACTGAGATCCATTGAACCAACATCGAGATGAATCGCTTTGTGTCACTGTGCCGCTGCACATCTGCCCACTAGTCTACAAAGTCATCCAGTCTGTTAGCGATACGGTTAAGTATATAAAGGTATTGAGCTTGATTATCCAGCCTGGTATACAGGATTTTCTGTCTGCACATGAATTAGCAATCACTCATTAAACCAGCCTTCTAGATCTTCCTCGTCTCCTACCTTGTAATACTTTGCCTTAACTGGCTGCTGCTCCGCGGCGTATCGCTGTGCTGCTTTAGCAATCGCTTCCCTCCTCTTCATCTTCTTCTCTGTAATCTGCAAAGCACGCCTTTGGCTCTCCGGAATACCAGCCAGTCCCATTTCGCCACGAACAGCGACACGGCGGTCGTCACTACGTGAAGGTCTACTTTGATTTTCATCTGCCGTCCCGTGATTCTCTCCTGCCGTAATAGCTCTCATCTCAGCTCTCTTGATTCTATATTGTGAACCTTTAGTCCTCGATTGTGCGAGTCTCGGCATGGCACGAAGCTGAGTAGCATCGGAGCGAGATTGGATAACAACCCCGGAAGGAAGCCTCATTTCTGTCTCAGATAGCTTAATCGCAGCACTCTTCGTACGCTCTTCATCTTCGTTTTGGCCTTCATCTTCGCTATCGGAATGCTCCCAAAAGTCAAGAAGCTCGGATTCTGCATCCATCTTGATCATGCAGTGGCCCTTGTCTCGCATATGTGTCTGCACCCCGTCAACGCTGCCTTTCTCTAGACCGCAATAGAGACATTCATTATACTCGAATATAATGATTGCGAGATATCCAAGGAAAGATTCCATGTCTGATAATTGGTCTAGTGAAGGGATGAAAAGGCCGTGTACGGATGACATATGGTCAATATTCGCATCAAGAGTCGAGGAGTCCAGGTTGCAGAAGAGACATTGTGTTGGAGGAACCTTTTGAGAGATCTCATATTCTGCCTCGGGTATATCTTCTGGAATGGAATCGGATTCGACTTCGGTATCGTATGAGTTACGCTTTTCTCCTTGCTCATCGTTGTCCTTCTGTCGATGGGTGATTTCCTGGCTTTTTGCTTGTGTTTCATATTCTTCTTCCGACATTGCTGGCAGTTCAGCTACACGACGCCTTAGATTATGTATACTACCACCGTTAGCCCAACACCACAATGCATCGCGGTTATTCCTACTGCCAAGGCTGTCGCATGTGCGAACGCTGGAGCTCGCTGGTTTCGAAAGTAATAGAGCAAGTATTGCAAGGAAACAGATGCGACTTCGAAGCCATTCTGAAATTTCTTCTTTCTCTGTCGGAAGAGGTAGGAGTGGAAGCTTGAATGCGGATAGTTTAATGCGTCAGATGTTAAGGCGCAGGGGCAATTCGAGATAACGAGAACTGAGTTGATTGATTGCAGTAAGCCAAAAAGGCTTTATATAGGTAGGAGAGGTGTAATTATATATCGTGATGAAGACCGTTGAAAGTCACATGATTGCCCTCGACATCAAGTGTTAATCTGAATGAGGCGAAGTGCGATGAATCATAATGAGTCTACTCCGTACTTTGTTCACTCTCTATGTCTTGACTCCCAATAGGTCCTACAAGAGAGAAAGACAGTCGGGCATCCGCTATTTGTGAATACCCTGCCTCTTTGGCTATCTATTTAGCCTATTTTTCTATTTTGCGCACCGGCATTACGACATTGGATCTCAGAACTGGCACTTCCGAGATGGCCAGAAAAGGCTCTAAAAATGAGACCCAAGACTGAGCAGGCCATGAGTGGTAGCGGTGCAAGCATGAGCAATTACGTCCATCCACGCACCCACCTATCGATATATAGAACCGCTTTCACCCTATGCAGAAACTGATGCGGTTTGGATCAGACCATGGCCTCAAACCAATACTCAACCGCATACCAGCTATGTTCCCAGATGATCACGAGCGGCCATTGAAGAAGAGAGTCAGAGTTGTCAAGTGAACATTGAACTGCATTGTTCTTTCGGATGTGGATATTGCGTAGTGTCTGGCATCCGATGAGGCATACGATCGAAGACTGGCCGTTGGCTGTCGCAGATCGTAGTGGTATGAGCTTGGATGATTTCCTCGAAACCGATCATGTCTGTCGCAATTACAAAGGCGCCTCATTGGACCTCATGTGCCGTCCGGGCTACCATTAGTACTCTCTCAAATACCAGATCAAGGACGAGCTTATTCTATTTAAGAATTTCGATTCAAGTAACAAGGCCAAAGCTGCATGGAGTATGACTGTTTGTTTCATAAGCATAGCAAATTGCTTGTAGTTGCTCCAGGATGTCTCGTTTCCGCATCCAGAAGCAAAACGAATTCTGCTCTACGTATGGATGAAAAGATCTTGAGTAAGCTGCGGTTGGTGATACTGGTCCTAAGAAAACTTCTGAGCTCTTTCGTTCGATCTAAGAGAGTTGAATCGTCTGTAGCCGCAAGCGGATTCCAGTAGTCTCTCACCCTCCTCCTTGTGTTTTTGAATGTGATCCAGTCATTGGCGTCTGGAGCGAAGATATAGGCTATTCATACAAAGGAATGATTCACGGCATAAATGTACGCGGCATTGTATATCTGAGAGGAATTTGAGGGCATGGAGCGGTTCTCTCGGCTGCTTGTAGGACTCAGGAAGCACACGCTCGCTCTGGGAAGCTTAGAGGGACGAGGTCTAGGGTGATACACGATGTTACTTAGCAGCAATCAGCTTGACGGTATTGACACAATACGTGTGTGAACTTGCCTATGATTTCGGAGAAGCAGGCGTTGGCGCGAAAACCCTGTTCACGATCAAAACACGGCGTACGTCCTATCTCTAGAGCTTTTGTACAGACAGCAGCTAAGCATTTTCCGTAATGATCAGAATCTCATAAGCATCATTGCGCACCGTGATCGATGGTTTTGATTGTTGAGATGATGTGGTGTTGCTGATGCTGGGCTTCTCAACTCGGTGTTGAGCAGCTCTGGGGGAGCAGCAAGGATCGCAAACTTGGAACGCATCTCTGCATCCCCATGGTCATTGTCATCTTACATCGCTTGTCAAGGACCGTCATCGTTCAGAGGCCTAAATGCAGTGACCGAATCGGTCGCGAAAAGGTTCTTTCGCCGTTCAATCACCGTCACCTTTGGCTCGTGTCATTTCGTGATCTAAGGTTTACTCAGCGGTGGAGCTGACTGACCACTTTATTACGTGCTTCTATCGACATCGATATCGCATATTCCAGATACGTTCTAAATTATCACGACGAATCAATTCGAGGATGAATGAAGGACAGGAAGACCGCTGGTATGTGACCAATCTGGTGTCCTACGTCTGCTTCTCAGCTGATTGTTTCTTAAACGGCGACCTGCACAAGGCAAGCCAGAGCATTTAAAAAACCTGGTAGCTCACTTTTCGATTGCGTGTCATCCTTAGTGCAGGGGCCATGCTAATCTTCTCTGTATCGTTTCAAATTGACCAAATGCCCGAAGGCTGAAGAAGTAAGAAGGAGAGTGAGGACGAGCGTGAATTTATAGAAATTCTCTGTGGCCCGTGCGGATGAGTCAACAGACTCGCGCCAGGCACGAATTTAGGCAGTGTTTCTACCCAGCCACCACACGCAAAAATGTCTTGGCGCATGCAAGGAGCCCGTTTGGTGCATGACAGGCGCCATGGCTGCTGCGTGTCTCCTGCCCAAGCATCTTCAAGGATTCCACGGAGAGGGCATTTCGTTCCTCCGTACAAAGTAATGGAGCAGGCAATGACTGAGCAGCCAAAATCACTCCCTGGAGTCAACCGTCTTTTGTCCAGGGCATCGTTGTCGAGAACGGCAATCCGTCCATTCAAATGCTCAGTGAAAGTCGCTGGCCCTTCATAGATTGCGGCTCGCACCGCGCCTCAGTGTCCCTCAAATAGGGTGCTACCAGTGTATCCCGCAACACCGTTCCGACGCCAGACGGCAAATTGACCGAGAGGTTTCAATCACGGCAGTATGTCTCCGACACTCATTCACCAGACTTCTCATGCCAGATGAAAATCTTTCCCCTTCCCAACGCGCCCGCCCAGAGTTGGAAGGAACAAAAAGCTTAAATCTGTTCGCGCAATGCTCGCTGACGTGATCGCGAGAAACCCACAGCGCCTTGCTCGAACAACAGTAGAAGTCAGACAGAAGGAAATAATCTGGAGGGTACTCGAAACGTGCAGATGCTTAGCTGACCGGGCGAGAAATATCTCCGAACCGGGCAGAGAAACGTAAGAAAGATATCAGACAAAACTAAGAACACAATGTATGTGAAATGGGATATCAAAATGCCACTCGATGAAAATACAAAGAACGCAAAGCGAGCGTCCCGTAAAACTCCGTCGCTATCGTGCCATGTCTATCATGTGTGAACGTGCGTAGACATCCTACAATCGTGATCCATGTACCTGGAACTCCTCGCTAGAACGCTATCATCCCAACAAGTCTCTCCTCGGGAAATGCCGCTGGAAGGCTACATTTACTGGTGTTGAAACAAAAAATGCTCGGGAGAGGAGACTTGGCTCATGTTCGGATCGGAGGTCGCTCCCAGTGCCGTAGCATTTGATCGACTGCGTATTTCCATTCGGCAATGAAGGCGTCTCGAAGTTGTTGAATGCCCTCCGCGGTCGGTGACTGATTGCCCCACATGGCAGGCAAGGACGCTTGGTAGTGAGCGTAGTACGGAATGAGGTTGCTATTGCACGTAAGCCCGAGCTCTACAAGGCTATAGTCCACGGCGTTTGCGTTGCGAAGGAGCTTACTCTGATTGGATTTTCGTGAGTACCAGCCAGCAGAAGTTCCAGCTGCGATTGCTTGATGGGTCTGCGTAAACACGACGTTTTGCTTCATCGAGGCAGTCGGAACTGTTGTGGATAAGCCCAAATTTCCTTTGAGTATATGTGTCTCAAGCTTACTTGAAAGGATAGTTTCGAGTAAATGAACGTAATTCAGTAAGAAGCATGTGTGAATTGACATAATAAGCCCCTAGAACCACGACGTCAGCTCTCTGTACACTGTCGAAGGTGTGGATGATGGTATGGCCTTGCTCACAGGCAGTTGTCATGGGCTCAGATACATCCGGTGTGCCAATAGCGGCGAAGACTCGCTCCACCCTCCGCAACTCAGTAATGGTGTTTATTCGATGAGTTCGCAAAGCTTGTATCAACTGTTGCTTCTCAGCCTGAGTTCCAAGTCAGCGGCCTTGAAAGCTGGCCAGCCCAAAGTTGTCATGACATCGGGGTTCGGCGCTGACCTACGGTCAAGAAGCCTTGTTGACGACATACCTCGTTGACTGAATTAGCCCCGGACATTGGTTTTTTGACCATTGGATCGGTTAGATGATGATGACCTTGAAGCGGAAAGCTGATACTATCAGAGCCGATTCGGGCAATTTGCGGAAACGAGAAGAATGCAAAAGCTGACTGAATGAAACAAAAGAGAAATAACTGACCAGTTCTGAGGATGGCGCTGAGTAGGGTGTGTTGAGAGGAATATATCGAGGCAGTATCCGCATAGCCGTGCGTGTGATATGGGAATCTTTATCGCTGAACAGCAGCGTCATCCAGAACAAAATGTCTAATTACAGATTTCATGAAACGCGAGTGGCTAGGGTGATGAACGAATTATAGGGATAGTGTGTGTCCGGCAATCGTCATAGTACGTCGGATCAATCTATGATTTCCGCAATAAGCTTCACGGATTCCGTGAGCTTCGCCACGTGTGTAGCAACGGGTGTGTGGGGTGAAAGCTGATGGGCTAGGTGTTCTTCGCGGCTGTTCAAGATGCGGCACGACCCGCAAAATATGGAGTAAGACTGCGAGAGAAGAATAGAAACAGCGAAGGAGGACCAAGCTGAACGAGATATGTAAAGAAGCATCCAATTTGTCATGCGTGTAGCGCGAAATAGGCACCGACGGACGAATGAGGTCGCGTGATGGATGGTTTTGGAAGAAGTAGATGCGCCTTGGGGGGAATGGTCAAGGCCGTATAAGGCTGAGGATTTTCGTGGACAGACTTAGGTGTCGGCCAGCCGGGATGTGCAAGTTGAGAGTAATATAGCGAGCCAAATGGCATTCAACCCTATATTACGACGATATCAAAAGGCATCGCAGAGCCAGTTTCATCAGCGGAGCCATGCTGCCATAGGTCAAATTAAGCCCAAGCGGATCCGTCATTGGATAGAAGCTATCTGCCCCAGGCATGAACACAGTCAGCGCATTGACCATGATGACAGTGAGCAGCCAAAGCCACTCCCTGCTTGTCCTGCGGGATATGCAATCTTTGCCTCTTGGTTCGCCGATATTTTGCCCATCGGAGTGCTACCGCTTCTGGGGCGAGCCCTGAGAGGCCATGCGCGAGTCTCTGCCGCCGGGTTACTTTGCATGTTGAGTAAGTTGGATGCTAGTCCCGATTGCCTATGTTGGCGAGCATCACACACCCCTTCCGAACCACTTCTGCTGCTGTCACAAGGTGGTCTGGGTCAATCGGATCGCAAGCTAAGATCGTAGATCCAATGCTTAGTCGTCGGAGCGATTTGTGATATGTGGAAGCTTTCTAGAATCGTGGCTGGTGCTGATGTAGTCCGAAACTTTTAGCAGTCAGAGCCATGCGCAGCCCTCTACTTTGACTGTACTTAGTGGTACCGCATTTTCCGGAGTCGGTGAAAGGCAACGCCGAACCCAACATGCATTCTGCACCGCCGTTGACTTCCTCGGTAGTTCGTTGTGGCTGGGCTTTGAAATCCTTCCGACTCCAAGTAATCATATAGACACGAGGTCACTCGCTCACTCTCTGACCAACAAGCTTAAAGGTTCTTCTCATTCTCGCTCTTCTTCGCGCGCCTGCCTTACAAGCATCAGCTGCACAAGGTATGCGCGGGGACTAACTCAGCACCTTCTGGTTTTCGAACACCGCACGCACCCCTGAGCAGTGTCCAACGGCGTCGAGCACGGATGCTTTCATGGTGGGATGATTTCATCATGTTCAGGCAAGTTTCAATGCCTCGCCGGCTACTTTTCTCGCTCTTCAACACCATAATCCATGGCGGAGCGAGCGGGGCTACTGCCGCAACAAGCGGATGCTGATCCAATGATGCCTTTGGTTGCCCTCGAGAGCGCGAGCCATCTTTTCCTGTCAGCAACTAGCGGCGAGTACCTTATTTTGGGACTTCGTCATTAAAATGGCCCATGATTTTTCTATAGATGTCGGCCTTTGACGCAAGAGAGAAGAATTTTGCTAGAGCTACTTTGGAACAACTGTTGCCTGGCGTGGAATTATTTTGAAACTTTGAAACTTTGTTTTCCATTTGCTATCTCGTCATTGTTCGCAAAACTCAAACCTAAAAATAGGCATATCACCTTTCTTGCTTACTCATAAACTTTCGCTTCGAAGAGATTCTCGGCAGCAATGGGAGATTTACAAGAGTTCAGCTTCGACTTGGAATCGACGAGGCTAGGAGTCTTGGCACATTCTTTCCGAGATGAAACACCCGTGTAATGTCGCCCTCCTGCAGAGTGCCGTAATGGAGTCGACCCAGGGCGCCGATATCCTGCAGGTGCGCAGGTGCTGCAGGTGCTTGCAGCTTTGGTATGGCTGAAAATTTTACCGAGCGGACCAATCTAAAGCGTTTGTGATCTGTCATTGATTTTAATATACCGCAGGAGGCGACCGAAGTGAGGGACCAGCTCTATCAAACGGCGTATTCAGGTGGGACGGTGTCTTCCAACGGGATGGCCGCGCGTCTGATCTCTTTTGCTTGCTTCCGTTGCTGCTTCGCCAACTGCTTCTCCTCCTTTCGCTTCTGCTTTGCTTCTTTCTTTTCCTGTTTCAAGGCCTTCTTTTCCTTGCGCGAGAGGCGTGGAAACTCGCTTTCGGGGCCTTGCAAGACCATCCCCGGATGCGTTATGTTCAGCAGGATCGCAGCGATGAGCATCGGGACCCCATCCAGGACGTAGGTATAGAACTCGTGAGTCAGCAAAGGGTTATTCAAAGATAACCCGTCACTAAATTCGACAAAGCGATAAATAATACGCGTCTATAGGGGTCTTGTAAGTGGCTGCCTCGCATGCAAGTATGACCAAAGGATGCACGAAGATTGAAGAGATGACTCACGGTGATGAGGGTCAAAACTGCGTACAACGTCCAAGTCAGCCTCTTCCATTTGATGTGTCGGGGGACGAGACCGGCACGCTCCCGCTCCAACATCTGCTTGTGGAACCTAGTTGTCAAAAATGTGAAGAGGACGATAAATAGTTCTTGAAGGCCGATGCCAGCGCGGTAGACGTTGAAGCCGATCTGTATGATATTGGCGGGGGAATCTCCCGAGAGCATGCTCCCTCCGGCACCCTGAACGATGAAGGACGTGATGTCCGCTGCCACGAAGAATCGCGTTATCCATCGAGCCGAGAAACCTGCAACCTTCTTATCTGGAATCAAGAACTGTATGAGACGAGCGGTCGTCATGTACGCGAAAGCATTGATCCCTTGAAGCCTTCGTCAGAAACGAATATCTAATAGAGTGCAAAGGGAAACTTACAAAGTGGAGCCAGAACCATAAGCAAAGTGTAACCGATCACGTATCCGAGAACTTGCTGGTTATGGGCGCCGAGTGCACGCAAAATGAATGACAACGTCTCCCATACAACCATCATGATCATGACCCAGCAGTATTTTTTCTTGTATAAGACCGCCTGGACAATGTGTGCGATCATCACCACGCCGAACAATACCGTCATGGCAATGGCAGCCGGAAAATTCGGATTGTAGTTGTAGTAGGAGTTACATGCATCCGGTGGAACCGCACCATATTTTCCAGGAACAGCTGTTGTACATGTTGCAGTCGTCGACGAGGAAGTGACTGAACTCGGCGATTGAACAGTGGCAGTGGCTGGTGCTGTGGTGGACATTGTGTCGGCGCGTAGTGGTGATGCTCAACCACGGAGTTCAGTTTGCGATGGAAACTTGGAAATCTGAAGCGTAGATGGAAGCTGATGGAGCAATTGAAGAATAACGATTTCTTTAAATCTCCAAATGGACAAAACTTCGTCCAGACCGTAACTATGTGACGCGTATTCAGACTGGCTCAATTGAGCACAGCATTGAGGCTGTTCTCGCAACACCATCCCAAAACAGCCATTGCGACGAGCCTCTAGCTCACTGGCCAACCACAATCCATCAACACACGTCAACGGTCCGCAACAATACGAAGATAATTTAATTGCATGAACAGAGAAGCTTTGACACCATCAGACTTATCGCCCCAAATTTTCAGAAATGCTACTGCCTAAAGGTTTGTTGCATAGCCCATACGGCAACCGGTGAGATACTGACACTGACCTCGTCGCAATTCGGCGCTTCGTTCGGCCCACCACCGAGACCCACTCATCTCATACCAAGTTCCGCCCATTGTTGCGTGCAAACTCGATGATAATAACAAACGACTCGGAACGCTTCCCAATCTAATTCCTCTAAGCAAGGCGCAAGTCTACGACTGATTGTACGTCATCTAAGCTAGAGCCTGCTCGCAACAGGAGTGTCCTTCTTTAGTCCTTCCCAGTCCTTTCTGTCAAACACTTCATACCCTTCCCCATCCGTATCAGGTGAGGTAAGGCCAACTGAACCCGGCCACCAGTACATTACATCCTTGCCTTGCTCTCTCGCGCTGTTCGCGTCTTGGTTCGGCCCGTAGATAACATCGAGATCGATGCCATCTTTCTTCAGGGGCACCTTCTCTTGCTTATTGTTATGCATGGCGCGGAAACCGGGCGTCAATCGAATGAAAACCGGCACGGCATACCTTGGCAGCCTCTCCAGCCCGAAGTGTAACAGCTCACGCAAGAAGGTAGGAGTTGGAGAAACGCCAGCCGCTAAAGTGACGGCTGCGCAACCCGCCCGACCGTCATGACCAGGAACGTGAACACCATACACTATAGCCTCATTCACTCCTGGGTGCTTTCCGAGCGCCTCACTGACCTCGGCTGTGGCAACGTTCTCGGACTTCCATCTGTAGGTGTCGCCCAATCTGTTTGCTAGTGAGTGCCATTCGATCTACATGCCCTACCAATATGCTCATGGGTGATCTTACCTGTCCATGAAATACCACCGTCCGTCTCGGTCTCGGCGGAGCGCGTCTCCAGATCGATACCAGAGATCGCCCTTCTTGAACAGATCTCGAGCGTACTTCTTGTCTGTCGCTTTCTTGTTGTTCCAATAGCCCGGAAATTGCGACTCGTCGGGCACGCCAACAATTGCTTCACCTCCCTCCTCAAGTTTATTCCTCTTCCCAAAGCCGGTATTTGGGTCCCTCCACAGATCGCCAGTCTCATGATCGATATCTGCCAGCACGTAGTAATTACGCATTAGATATCTCAAAATTGCGCCATGATGCCCAACAGAAGTTGCCAAAAATGGCCCTCGCGAAACAGTCATGAGTCCGAAAACGCCTTCGGTGCTGTTAAAGAACTCGGCTACCTGCTCAATGTTGAAGCGTTTCACGAAGCGCTCCCAAACATCGGGACGCATCCCATTCCCGAACATAACCCTAACCTTATGCTCTTTGTCCCGCGGGCTTTCAGGAGCAGAAAGAAGATACCTGGCCGTTTCGCCAACGTAGACGAAAGCAGTCGAGTTGCTGTCCCGAATTTCGTCCCAGAACCGAGTAGTGCTGAACTTCTTCCCTATGCACAGGGTGATTCCTTCGACCATACACGCCATCGCAGAACAACCTCCAGTGCCATGGTACAGCGGCATACAAATATACCAACGATCGGCGTTGGGTGCTCCTTTGAGGCCGATTGATTCCGTTTGAGCGCCGCCGAGGAACGTACATCGGCCCAAGGTGAAGGGGCAGGCTTTGGGAAACCCGGTAGAGCCAGATGTGTACAGCAAGAAACCAGGGTCCGCCGGCGTCAATCCTCTTCTGTAGCTATCATCAGGCCGCGTCGCGGGCAATGTGCTAACGTGGTGCCTCGCTGCGTCATTCAGGACCACGATTTTGACACCGAGAGCCTCGAGCTCGGCCCTGCTTGCCTCAACCCGCGCCTGGCACTCTTCGTCCCAGTCAACTAGGAGGATTTTAACGCCTGTTAGCTTCACACAATGCACGAGTGCCTCTCCGCTCAGGTGGTAGTTGACCATAGCGGGTGCAGTGCCGATGGCGGACAAGCCGAGCCACGTGAACATAAATTCAGGCGTATTGGTTAGATAAAAGCCGACGAGCTCCCTAGGCTTTGCTCCAAGCTCCAGAAAGTAGTTCGCATATTGTAGCACTATGTTGTAGGCTTGCGACCATGTGTAAGTGCCGGTTCTCGACCATATTGCTTCAGCATGCGGTTCGAGTTTCGACACCCGAGCGCATTGTCTCTCGAATCGGTAGAACATGCTGAGTTCATCGTTGCGGACTATGAACGTTTGTTGTTAGTATGAACATTCAAAAAAAAAAAGTCAGAAAATTAGCATGGAGATCGTAAAGATTGAGCAAGCATCGAGTCCGGCGCACTTGGACTTTCCGCGCTCAGGCGACTGCAGTCAGCATGCAATGTACCATTTCGAAAGACTTGCAGTACGGTAACATATCCTCCGAGCGGCAACTTTGTGCTTGCCAGCTTTAAAGCATCTAATAATGCTCTCCAATTCTCTTTCACACATGCGCAGAGGTACTTACCAGCATCCATTAACGCCTTCTCCATCTTTTTCATTCGATAAATCCCCTTCAGATCCTTCCCAATGTTCCATTTCGCATCCAGGTACGCTGCTACGGCAGTTGCACCCGCAAAAGCAGCGGCGGTCGTCGCTGAAAAAGAGCTGGTGGTTAGCAAATCAACCCGAAGCATGATGTTTCGCGGATCTTGATACGATAGCCACCTCGCGGCATTCAAGGCCTTTGTGGGGTCGCCGGCAAGAACAGCCGGGTAAAGCTACCTGTGAAAACGTACCTAGAGCCATGGTCGCAGCTATGGACACAACTGTGAATCTATCTTCAAGCAAGAAAGGTCGGTGGTACGAATTGTTCTTTTCAAAGATAGATCCCCATGAGATGATTTTGTCTGCATATCATCGATACGTTGCCGCGATTTGCCGCTCATTTTTTCTAATACTAGTAGGTTATGCCTATTAACCTCGGGATGGCCAAATCATGGTGGACGGGGATAGGCCAATTCGCCGCCGCCTACTACACTTTGGGAGCTCGAGTGTGCGATACCCCACAACTACTGCCCCTTAGTGCGTCATTTGCCATACAAGCACGCAGTCCGGAAGGAGTACTCCGTAGATAGAAAGTCTGCTTTGCGCTGTGAGTAGTCAAGAAGTACGGCCCAACACACTCGGTCACCACTGGCTAAGATATTCTGTGACTGATGACATTTCTAGTTCGAAGCAGCGGGTCAGAAGTAATTGGAAAACTTTGCGGAAGCAAAGGAAACGACTCGGCATCGAGTTCTCTAAATGGCGACGAGGCCACAACCCTACCTCTGTAGAGTATCGGCTTCTAGCGAGGCAGCACCTCAGCCTTCTTAAAATGTAGACCAATCAATCCAGCGTGCTTCATAACAAAGGTGGGTAATGTTTGGTTCCTATCCAACATAACTATGTACAGACAATGAAATCCAAGTATGTACAACGAAATTCAAGGCAGTATGAAACAGGAGCGAAAACTCGCCACTCCTGGGTCACAGAGTCGTGATACTCATCAAACTACTTGAAAATTCTATCCCAGCAGCGCACTGATTGGTGTAGCGCCTGGGAAGAAACTCGTTGGGATTGTTGGGATGGGAATCGGCACCGTAAACCCAAACGCCGCTGTCAGGTCGGCAGCCATGGTTGCAGCGCTGTATCCGCTTGGAGCAGAGCTCACCGTGGTTGTACTGACGGCATAAGAGCTGACCGTATCATCACGGAGGCAAAAGCCAGAGCCGAAAGCGCTCTCGCACGAGTACCATTGCGTCGAGCCCGTCTCCGTCCACATCGCGAGGTCCGAGATCGTGATTTCTTGGCAGGGAACCGCATCTGCACAAATCGCCCTTACGGGGCCCCGCTCGGCGCCGTCTGACTCAGTTCCATGCCAGTCGCTGAAAGTGATGTTTACCAGCGACACTCCAGATCCAGCGACAGTTGACGTACCAGACCAGTACTGGTCAATGTCCAAGGAGTACGCATTATGGTGGCCGATAAAGGAAGTGAACACGATATTAGATGCCTCTCCCGATCCTCCATTGCTCTTAACTAGCATCATCTGCACATTTCGTTAGTATCTGGTCGTAATTGTGCATGTGATGGAACTGATATTGGCATCTGACGGAATTTCAGGGGAGCAATGTCCGGGAGATACACCCCGGGTATGAGATGGAACGACGTACCTGATTGCAGTTCTGAGAGTACACGTTTCGATATAAAATATTCGAAATTGACGTATCGGCTCCAAGGGAACCTATCGCGCACCCGCCCGACCAGTTGCAGTATATATCCTCGATCAAAAAGTTGCTGGCTGGTGATTTTGTTGTCACACATTCGTCTTTGTTGGTAACTTCAACCTAGGAAGCATATTGTAAGCCTCCGATTCACCACTTAACAAACAGAAGACGGTGGTGAAACCAACTTACATCATGTACCCAGATATTGTCGCCCCAGACATCAATCCCGTCTAGACCGCCGGAATTACCACCACGGATGGCCATATTGTAGACCTCTCCATTGCTGCAAGTATCCATAGTGAAGTGGAATGAGGGCGAATCAACTAGTATGAAGTCGTGAACGGAGAAATTCTCTACCTCGTAAAGTCGGAGGATGCGGGGGCCTGTGATGTCGTCGTCGATGTGGTACAGATAGCCCGCGCCCTGCACGGCACCAGACGAATCGCTGCTGAAGAGCTCGAAGTCGTTTGCATGCTCGATATAGATCATATTGCTGCCTGAAGTACCGGTGCGGTAGATGATACCATCGATCTGGAGAGCCCAAGCACTGCCGCCGCTAAGAGTCACGAAGGTTTCAAGCACGTAATCACCGGAGGGTACATAGACCAGGCCGCCTAAATGGAACCACATATATCAGCTAGGCTCTCAAGGAGCGAAGATGTCTCGATGGCCATCCTGAAGTTCAGTACACGACTTTGAAAGTCAGGAATTTGAAGGCACTTGAGATCAAATTCGTCGGGGAGATACTATAGGCCAACGCCATGGAGTTTTAAGTTAGGCTGTACGTACCATCGATGCAAGCATTGAAAGCGTCAGTCAATGGAACTCCAAGGTCGGTGGAATTATTGGCAACGGCACCGTAGTCCAAGACGTTGCAAATAGCCTTGCTCTTCTTAGAAGACACAGATGTCAGTGGACCAACGGTGCCTGACAACTGCGCTTGTACCACAGACAAAAGAAACAAGAAGCCAACCACGACCAAATGTGATGGCATTTTGATAACCTGCAGAGTTATCGACTTAGAAAAGCATCAGAGTGTCTAACTGCCGTAAAGGACACTAAATTCTCCTGGGAGCGACGGTAGAGATATAGTAGTTTGTGACCAGATTAGATATAATAGAGACGTATAGCGGCAAGAATAATGAAGAGTTATGATAGGTGGTACCTATGCTCGCTGTTCCGATGGCCGAAACGGCCGGAAAGGACTGTCTCATCTCCGGCACTATTACCAACTTGAGCGGGATAACCGTAAAACCTGGCTATATAACAGCGGTTAAATAGATGTTTTTCACCGATAGTAAACAATAAGAAACGAATGAGAAGGAAACTAGCTGTATGTGGTAGATTGGGTTTGTGTTTTGCAGCTGAAGCGAGGAGGGGCGGCTCCATGGGTGGTGGAAAATTACTGAAACAGACGTAGTATTTCTACCGAACAGAGTCTGCGGGGAGTTCGCATGACAGTAAGGCCTCAGGGCGCTTTTTCACGACGTTGAAAGAAGATATCTGCGCAGCCCCATTTCCAGGAGTAACGTTGGTGTTCTCCGCAGATCTTCATGCGTGCCGGAGAAATACGTTTCAGCTGGCCAGTGGGATAATTTGGCAGCTCCAAAGACGTATCCTATGTATGAAAGGAAATTAGACTTGAGCTATCCAGGAGAACTGCAGTGTCGTTCACGAATACGGACGGAAATGTGATATTCGAAAGAAACTTGAAGAAAGGCATTCGGAACGAAAACGTCAGAGATTTGTTGACTGATTCTTGGCTTAGAGCAGATATTGAGCAGAGAGATTGATTGTATGACTTCACATACTCCCACTCTCGGCCGTGAAGGATGTTTGCGGAGCAAGATGTCTTCCAGTGGGCTTCCCTCTGGAGACTGTTTCGGATCTGGCAGACTTATTGCCAACCTGCTGTGGACGGAACCGCACTAAAAGTTCGTCGATAGTTTTACCGCAGTCCTCGCGTATCTTGGAGTACTTGAGCTCCGTCAAATTAGTCGAGATTTGAATACGCATGTAGCCAGTAAGAAGGGCCGCAGTCTCCACACCTGGCGTAGTCTGTATGGGTTTCCAGTTTACATCCATGTTCCTCATCTTTAGCTCTTCCCGGAAGCCACTGCGGACTCTCCTAGAAAACCATGACCTCAAGAAACCCTTCGGGTGAGCGGTCTGCGAGCACAGCACATTCCACCATAGAGCATTCTTGTCCCTAGTTTCCCATCGTCTTGTGACCTCAGTGCTCTTGGGGTGGTTTATATTGCTGACAATCTGGACCGCCGGAAAGCCGATAGCATGCTCTTTATGGTAAATGCACTGAAAGCTGTTGTATCGCTTTCTGAATGAGGGTTTGAGTTTGTCGCAGTGAGGGAGAGACGGCATTGTCGAGAAGAATTGTTCGGGGCTGCGAATCAGCCCTCCAATGTTGCTCACTCGTACTGAACATCATGTCGCACAGATGTTAAGAAGTGGGAGAGGTTCATTGAATAGGTGAGAGACGAGGATGGGAATGAAGAGTGTCCTCAGAAGTACAAAGATATTCCAGTCGCCCTGACACCAGCGGGAAATCTTCGGTAACTAGATTAAGTGGTTATGACTGGATTTATCGACCGAACGCCTCCCACGCCACGATCGAATCCCACCCCAGTATTCTCTTCGACTGACATAAACTGTGATTCTCCAACACAAACGAGTCAAAACCTACAATCTGTGAAGTTTACACAAGCATCAAACAACATAAACAAGATCTGAGAGAAGTTCAGCATGCCTAAGAATAAGGGAAAGGTAAGCCGCCGTCTTGCTCTACGCCGACTTTCGTTCTCTTTCAGCAGA
>Ga0335073_10001733_pt1 | contig 29379 bp, 20 predicted proteins | sample Lox_Sample_22_FD_207093 | JGI IMG/M metagenome (GOLD analysis project Ga0335073, IMG submission 207093) | Soil microbial communities from Loxahatchee National Wildlife Refuge, Florida, United States - Lox_Sample_2.2 | ecosystem: Environmental > Terrestrial > Soil > Wetlands | place: USA... | reverse complement strand
ATGGTCTTGAAGCCTTGCGCTTCGATGTGCACCGTGTACGGGTCCGGGATCAGGTGCGTCACGGTGTAGTTGCCGCTTTCGTTACTGGTCGTTTGTTCAGTGGTGCCCTTGCGCTGATCGATTATCGTCACCTTCGCGTTAGGCACCGCGGCGCCGGTGGGGTCAGTCACCGTACCGAGAATGCTCCCGAAAACCGCCTGGCCGTTGGCTACAGGGATCCAAAGGCTGCACAGAAAAGCGAAAACCGCGAGAGTCGCAAGAACTGACCGGTTCATTGACTTCCTCCTAAATCGAGCGACACGATTGCCCCAGAAATGCACAAGGAGACCGCTGTAGATTGAGACTTGCAACTCATAGTACAAAACGATTAGAGACATAAGTTTCATTAGGTTTTATACCGTTACAGGAGTAAAGTGCTACCGTTGCAGTAAGATACGTTGACTGTTACTTCCCCGTTACATGGCTCTCACGCGTACTTTCGCGGCTGGTCGGGAGCAATGCTTCCAGCAAATAGAGAGGCTTACCAATAGTCATAGCCTGCGCGGCTCCGAGTCGTTATGCAAACTGCTGCGTTACCTGGCCGAACACTCCCTGGCGCATCCTCCCTCTACGGTCAAGGAGTACCAGATCGCGACCGAGGTCTTTGGCCGATCGGCTGATTTCGACCCGCAGGCGGACTCGACAGTCCGGGTCCAGGCAGGACGACTCAGAATCAAGCTAGCCGAATACTACGCGGCGGAAGGTGCCGACGACCCAATCATGGTCGAGGTGCCTAAAGGCTCTTATGTCTTATCGTTTCATGCGCGCACCCCGGGGACTTCGGGGGTCCATGCCTACCCTCCACTGAAGGTCGAGGAGCCGCTGCCGCGGGCTGCGTCGAAAGCCACCGGCTTGAAAGTGGCCGTTGTGGTTCTTTCTGCCCTGCTGATTGTGCTGCTGGCGGCATTTGCCGTGGTGACCGTACGCGGTAAGAGCCAGGCCGCCGCTGCCCCCGCTGTACCCCCTGAGTTTCAGGTTTTCTGGCATCGCTTTATCGCTGGTCCCGAAGGTCCTTGGCTGATCTTCAGCAACGGCGCGTTTGTCGGGCGCCCGGAGACCGGAATGCGGTACTACAACGCGGCCACGGACGCACATGCCGTAATCCTCGACCATTACACAGGCGTAGGCGAGGTGCTGGCCGTCCACGATCTCGATCACGTTTTTCTTTTGCTGAATCACCAGCTCCGGGTGAAGCGCGGCACCCTGTTCACGCTCGACGACGCCAAGAACAACGACTTGATCTTTGTCGGCTCTCCGGCCGAGAACCTCACGCTGCTGGAAATTCCCGGCACTCAGGAGTTTGTCTTTCAGCGGGTCGAATCGGGACCGCGAAAGGGCGATTTGGGCATCGCCAACATTCATCCTCAGCCGGGAGAACCGAAAATATATCTGGCCAGCCCCGCCAATCAGCCGACAACTGAAGATTACGCGGTTATTGCGCTGATCCCCGGTCTGGATCCGCAGCGCTCGGTGCTGATTCTCGCAGGCACGACGACGATGGGGACGCAGGCTGCGGCGGAATATGTCAGCCGGCCCGACTCTCTGGCCGAATTGCTGCGTCGTTTGAATGTCTCCCGGCCGCAGGATCTCAGGCCGTTCGAAGCCTTGCTGCGAGTGAAAGTGACGCAAGGCGTGCCGGTGTTGGATGACCTGGTGGCAGTGAGAAAACGCAAATAGCGCCTGAATGGGCGCGTTATTGCGCCGGCGGTTTGAGATGTGCGTCCAGTTCCGCTGCCTTCCGGAATTCCTCGTCGGATTCTTCCTTTTGGCCTTTCTGCCTTAGGGCCAAGCCCAATTCGTAATGAGCCATGGCGTAGGTAGGGACGGCCTGCAGAGCGGTATGAAACTGAGAGATGGCTCCGTCCAGGTCGCCCGCGCTTAGCAACCGTCGTCCGGAGTTGGTCGCGAAGGTAGCCGCCTGCAGATTGGTCTTTTCCTTGGCGATCTCCGCGCCGGCTTTGCTTTCGGCTGCGGCCTCCGTGGTGTCCCCGAGTTGCCGCAGGACGGCGGCAAGAGTGGTGTGCGCGCCTGCAAAATCTGGCTCAAGGCCAATTGCCTCGCGCAGGGCGGCCTCCGCCTCCGGCAATTTGTCCATCTGCTTTAGAACCGTCCCCAGGGTGTAGTAAGCCTCGGCATAGTTGGGCTGAATCTGAGTCGTCTCGCGTAGCTGCTCTGCGGCGGCGGGAAAATCTCCCGACTGCCAAAGCGTGACGCCCAGGCTGTAATGTGCGTCAGCCAACTTTGGATCGAGGCGGATCGCTTCTTTCCACTCTGCGATGGCGCCGGGCAAGTCGTCTTTGAGTTTGAGCGCCAAGGCCAGATCGTGATGCAGGCTCGCTTTTTGCGGATCGAGCTTGAGGGCGGTGCGAAATTGCAGGATGGCATCGTCGAAATCTGTCTTCTGCAGATAGGCAGTACCCAGATTGCCTTGAAATCCCGAGTCGTCAGGACGAAGCCGGATTGCCTGTTGAAACTCCTTGATCGCCCCATCCGCGTCTCCTTGCTGCAACAGAGCGAGAGCCAGATTGTTGTGAGCTTCAGGATCGGAAGGTGTGAGGTTGACGACCTCTCTGAAGGCATCCACGGCGCGCTCCGGATCGCCCCGGCGTTGCGCGAGCAAACCCAGGCGGGTTTGCGCCGGAACAAGATCAGGCCTCAGCGTTGCGGCCTGCTGGTAAGAACTCAGGGCCTCGTCAGGATTCCCCTGTGCTTCGCAGGCGATCCCGAGGTAATACCACGCGGTAGCATCTTTGGGATCGAGTTTGACCGCGCGATGCAGTTCTTCTTCGGCTTCTTTCTGTTCACCCTCACTGGAGAGTGTTACCCCGAGGTGCAAATGCGAGAGCTCATATTCAGGATTTAGTTTCAGGGCGCTGCGGAATTCACGCTCGGCGGCGGGATATCGCAATTGTTGAGCCAGCAGCGATCCCAGTTCGTCGTGCAGTTCGACCTGTTGCGGCGCCAGACGCGTTGCGATTGTGAATTCCGCGATGGCTTCCTCGGGTTTGCCTTGCGAATCGAGAGCGCGCCCTAAGGCTTCGTGCGCGCGCCACTGTTTTGGCGCCAACTCCGCTGCTCTGCGCAGTTCGGCCACCTCCTCATCCGCTAATCCTTTCGCCTGCAGCGCTTGTGCCAGATAAGCATGGGCCACGGCAAGGTTCGGACGAAGCTGGATTACGGAGCGAAAATGAACGATGGCATCATCCAGGTTTCCCTGTTGCAACAGAACCTGGCCGAGCATGTTCTGCGCGTCAGCGCTGCGCGGGTTAAGCCGCACCGCCTTCTCAAAGGCGGCACGAGCCAGCGACATGTCGCCGCGCTGCATCGCTGTAATACCGGTCCTGTACTCTGATGAAGCGGCGCTCGTCGCGTTCCTCGTTTGCGAAAAGCCCGCAGGATTCCCGGCAGAGATCGCGAGAAGCAGGAGCCCGATGGAAAATCGTGAGGCGTGCATTAGGATTTCCGCGCCAGCGTTTCAGAATAGCGCAATTCAACCGGGTCGGCGCGTTGAGCAGGATCAGTTGGTTCATTCGAGATTGACCAATCCTCAGCACGCTCCTAACATGCACAACAGAATATGCGATTGAAGGGTTTCTGTAGCCGGTCCCTGGGTCCCAGCCAATTTGCCTGCGTGGCGAGTTTGCTGGCATTCCTCGCTACGGCGGGAGCCCAGGAGCTCAAGGTTCCCGCCTCACCCAAACCCATTGCCAACTTCGCCGACGTTGCCGAAAGAGCCGGCCTCACCATGCAGGAGATTTTCGGCGGCATCGATAGCAAGAAATACATCATCGAGACCACCGGCACCGGCGTTGCGATCTTCGACTACGACAACGATGGCTGGCCCGACATCTTTCTCGTGAATGGAACCAGGCTGGAGGGACTTCCCTCCGGCACCCCACCCAGCAATCATCTCTATCGCAACAACCACGACGGGACTTTCACCGACGTAACCGCGGAAGCCGGTCTTACCGCCACCGGCTGGGGACAAGGCGTGTGCGTCGGCGACTACGACAACGACGGCTGGGAAGATATTTACGTCACCTATTACGGCAAGAACCGCCTGTATCACAACCACGATGGCGTTTTCACAGAAGTAGCCGAGAAAGCCGGCGTGGCGGGATCCGGCAAAGCCTGGGGCACGGGCTGTGCCTTCGTCGATTACGACCGCGACGGGTTTCTCGACCTGGTTGTTGCCAACTATGTCGATTTCGACCTCTCCACCGCGCCTGCTCCGGGCGACCGCCCCACCTGCATCTGGAAGGGAGTTCCGGTGATGTGCGGCCCGCGGGGTTTGCCCGGCGCAAAAAACATTCTGTATCACAACAAAGGCGACGGCACCTTCGAAGACGTTACGACCAAGGCGCACATCGACCGCACCGACGGGCACTACGCCTTCAGCGTTTCCACGCTCGACTTCGATGAAGACGGCTGGCCCGACATCTTCATCGCCTGCGACAGCACCCCCAGCATTCTCTACCACAATAATCACGATGGCACTTTTACTGATGTTGCGGTGACGGCCGGTGCGGCGTTCAACGAAGACGGACGCGAGCAGGCCGGCATGGGATCGACCATCGCCGACTACAACGGCGATGGCCACCTCGATATTTTCAAGACCAACTTCTCGGACGACACCTCAACCTTGTATCGCAACAACGGCGACGGCACGTTCAACGACGCAACTTCGGAGGCTGGGCTTGGCCTGTACACCCAATACCTCGGCTGGGGAACGATGTTTTTCGATGTCGACAACGATGGCTGGCCTGACCTGATTCTGGTCAATGGGCACGTTTATCCAGAAGTCGACAGCCAGCACCTGGGCAGCACTTTCAAAGAGCCGCGCATTCTCTATCACAACAATGGGAACGGAACGTTTACCGACATTTCTTCATCGGCGGGTCCCGGCATTACTACCCTTGCCTCATCTCGTGGGCTGGCGGTGGGCGATTTGTGGAACGACGGCAGGATGTCGGCGCTAATCAGCAATATGAATGCCGTGCCCAGCCTGCTGGTCAATCAGGTTCGCTCGCCCAATCACTGGATTGCAATTCGAACCGTGGGGACCAAGTCGAATCGCGATGGCATCGGCGCCAGGGTTTCGGTGAAGATTGCGAACCGGCTTCTGGTGAATGAAGTCCGCAGCGGCTCGAGCTTCGACTCCAATAGCGACATGAGAGTGCATTTCGGTCTGGGCGCGGCGACGAAAATCGAGTGGGTAGAAATTCGTTGGCCCAGCGGCCTGGTGGAGAGATTCAACGGTCTGGGCGTGGATGAGATTCACACGGTGAAGGAAGGAACAGGTACCGCCGCGTCGCCAGATCCGAAGAAACCGCAACCCTGAGTCATTTCCCCGGATTAGAATTTCGCGTGAATGGCACGGTTCGTGTGATCCCTTCGCCCTCTCTCACGAAAACTAACTGATTGGCCTTCAGGTCTTTTAGCGTGTCGACCTGGCCGCTGGGCCAGTGAACCTCGAGCACATCAACCTTCTCGGCTTTCCCCAGCCCAAAGTGAATGCGCAAATCGTTCTGGGAAATGTAGCTGCCCCCGCTGCGCACTTCGTCGATCTGCTGGTGAGGCTTCGTTTCTCCGGCGGGATGCGTGATGCACCTGATTCGCGCGCCGATGCCGCTGCGATTCGATTTCGTCCCGATCGTGCGGACCTTGATCCAGTTATTGTCGAGTTTGGAATCGCAGCGCAACAACTGCGGATAGTCGTTGACCGCGTTGACCACGACGTCGATATCGCCGTCGTTGTCGAAATCTCCGAAAGCGCATCCACGGCAAGGAGCGGGATCGGAAATTCCGGGTCCGGCCTGAAAGGAAACATCGGCGAACCGGCCGTTGTGCCGGTTGTGGTAAAGAAGTTTGCGCTGCGCATAGCCGGCTTCGGTTTTCAGTTGCTCGACCTCCGGGTAAACATGGCCGTTGCAGATGAGAATGTCGGGCCAACCATCATTGTCGAAGTCAAAGAATCCGCACCCCCAGCCCAGAAACTGCGTATGCGCGCCCAGGCCGGCGAGGAACGTCGTGTCTTCGAAGTTGCCTCCTCCCAGATTGTGGTAAAGCGAAGGAGTGTCGCCGGCGAAATTCGTTTTCACCAGATCAAGATTGCCGTCGAGATCATAGTCGCCGGCAGAAACGCCCATGCCGGCCTGCGGTTTGCCGTCGGGGCTGAGGGCGCAACCGGCGTCGATGGCGATATCTTCAAAAGTCCCGTTCTTTTTGTTGTGATAAAGCGCGCTGGCGGTGGAATCGTCAGCCACGTAAATGTCCGGCCAGCCATCGTTGTCAAAATCGGCGGTCAGCACGCCCAAGCCGTAAGTGCCGTTGGCGCGAAAGATTCCCGCGGTCTCGGAAACGTCGGTGAATGTGCCATTGCCGTTGTTGTGATAGAGGATGTTCTTTCCGCCTTTAAGACCCGGCGGACCGCAGGCCACCAGAACTCCTTTGTAAAGGCACGGCCCGGATTCGGGCACGGGCGCGGTGGCAAGGTCCATGTCGATGTAATTGGCGACAAAAAGATCGAGATGGCCGTCGCGATCGTAATCGACAAACGCGCAGCCGGTGTTCCACCGCGTGCCTTTGCCCGCTACCCCAGCCTTTTCGCTGACGTCGGTGAAGGTGCCATCGCCGTTGTTGTGATACAGAACATTCTTGCCGTAGTAGGTGACGAACAGATCTTCCCATCCGTCGTTGTCGTAGTCGCCGATGCAAACCCCTTGTCCCCAGCCGGAATGTCCGACTCCCGCCTTGGCAGTCACGTCGGTGAAGGTGCCGTCGCGGTTGTTGCGAAAGAGATGCGAGATGGGCTCGCTTCCCGCCGGGAAGCCTTCGAGTCGCCAGCCATTCACCAGAAAAATATCCAGCCAGCCGTCGTTGTCGTAGTCGTAGAAAGCAACGCCGCAACCAGTCGTCTCCAGCAGATATTTATTCTTGTGCTCACCACCGAAAATAGTCTTCGCGTTGAGCCCTGATTCTTTGGCAATGTTCAGAAAGCTCACGCCCAGATCGTTGGTTTCCGAACGTTCCGGCTTGGAGGCTGCTTTCTCATCCGGCACTGGACCGGCTCGCAAACGGCGGGGACGAGCCAGACCCAGAATGCTTTCGAGAGACAATACCAGGGCCGATCGGCTGAGCGACTCCAGGAATGCTCGGCGTGACGGAAACAATGAGGTTGGCCCGCTTGGATCGTGCTAAAATTCGCCCCTATTCGTTATATTCAGTGATCCCTCAGTTTGCAAGCACCAGGGTGCCATCGAAACGGCCCACATTGCGTGAGCCAGGCGATCGAAAGCAGCCAGTGTTTTTGAACTGGCACGTTTTAAGAGTATTTTTTTTCGCGAGCGTCCTTGCGTGTTTGTTCCACCCGCTTACCTCCGCTCAAGCGCGACAAATGGAATTGTCGCGGCCGGTTCGTCCGTGGGAATTTCTTCCTGTCGTCGGGACGCGCGCCGCCTTGTTGGGAAACGAATCGGGAACGCTGGAAGCGTGGGCTTATCCCCTGAAGATTTTTCGCGATTTTCATCTCACTTTTCACGTGGGCCCCGTGGCTTTGCCGGCGGAGAGTCTGGTGCGCACGTTGATCGTCAGGCCCGAATCAGCCACGCTGGTCTATGTAGGAGATTCGTTCCGCGTACATGAAACTCTGTTCGTCCCCGTCCACGAGCCGGGCGCCGTGATTCTGCTGGATGTGGAAACAGAAGAACCGCTGGAAATCGAAGCCGGGTTCGTGGGTGATTTTACGCTGGAGTGGCCCGCATCGCTCGGAGGAACGTTCGAGACCTGGGAACCTGCTCAGCGGGCCGTCGTCTTCGGTGAAGAAAGCAAGAGATTCGTCGCGTTCGTCGGCTCCCCGACCGCGCAGGATGAACACCTCGCCTATGAGACGAACTACTCTGCGTCGAGTGAGACTTCTTTTCGCCTGGGCGTGACGCAGAAGGGGCGTGACACGAAGATGCTGGTGATTGCGGGTTCTGTGACGGGAATGGCCGATGCGCAAAAAACCTACGCCCATCTGACCGCTTCGTATTCGGACTTGCAGCGCGACTCGGCCCAATACTATCGCGACTACCTGGCGCGCACGGTCAATCTTGCAGTGCCCGATCCTGCCTTGCAGCAGGCTTACGACTGGGCACGAGTGAGCGTGATTCAGGGTCTGGTAACCAACCCTGACCTGGGCACCGGGCTGGTTGCCGGTTATCGCACATCGGGCACCAGCCAGCGCCCCGGGTTTGCCTGGTTTTTTGGCCGGGACTCACTGTGGACTTCTTTTGCGTTGAATGCTGCCGGCGATTATGTGACCACTCGAACTGCGCTGGAGTTTATCGGCAAGTACCAGCGTGAGGACGGAAAAATTCCGCACGAGATTGCGCAGGGAGCAAGTTTTGTCCCCTGGTTCAAGGATTTCCCCTACGCCTACGCTTCGGCCGATGCCACGCCGCTCTACATCATCGCGATGGACGATTACGTGACCCAGAGCGGCGACGTCGCCTTCCTGCGCGAGAAGTGGGACAGCGTCTGGAAGGCATTTCAGTTTTTGCGTTCCACCTACAACTCGGAGGGCCTGGCCCAGAATTTGGGAGTTGGACACGGTTGGGTGGAAGGCGGTCCGCTGGTTCCTGTGCAAACCGAGTATTACCAGAGCGCGCTGGGCGTCGAGGCTCTGCAAGCGCTTGCTGATCTTGCTGCCTTCGCCGGCAAGGATAAAGATGACGTTCGAAAGGATGCGAACGCGGAGTTCCAGCGTCAGAAGCCTGTTCTCGACCAAACCTTCTGGTCGCCGGAGAACCACATCTACGCGTTCGCGTTAGACCCAAGGAACCAGCCGGTCGACGAGCCAAGCGTGCTTTCCACGGTCGCCATGTGGTTTGGATTGCCGCAGGCAGATCACGCCGGCGAAATGATCACGCGCCTGAGTAACGCCGACCTCGAGGCCGACTGGGGAATGCGGATTATCTCCTCGCACTCGAAGTTCTACGCCGGCTCCGGATATCACTATGGGGCGGTCTGGCCGCTCTTCACGGGATGGGCGTCGGTCGGCGAGTATCGCTACCATCGCGCTCTGCCGGCGTATTCCAATCTTCGCGCCAATGCTTTGCTCACGCTCGATGGATCTCTGGGCCACGACACCGAGGTGCTGTCGGGTGATTACTACCAATCGTTCTCTACGAGTTCGCCGCATCAGATCTGGTCAGCGGCAATGGTGGTGAGCCCGATGCTTCGCGGGTTGCTGGGTCTGGAAATCGATGCTGCCAATCATCAGGTCACACTGGCGCCGCACGTGCCTCAGGACTGGACCACGTTTGCCGTACGGAACGCCCGTGTCGGGCCGGTAACTGCAAACTTTGAATACCACAAGACGGCCGACAGTGTCGCTCTGGAAGTGAAGCGCCATGGAAGCGGAGACTGCTGGATTGCATTCTCTCCGGCCTTCAGCCTCCGCACGGAGATCGTTTCCGTGGAGATGAACGGCAGACCTTTGCCGTTCAAGATTCGAACAAATGACGTGGACAAGCACGTATCGCTGCGCTTTCCGGTTTACGGGGGACCCAACAACATAGTGATCCGTACAAGGAACGATTTTGGCCTGGCGCTGGCCAACGATCTGCCGCCGCTGGGAAGCACCAGCCGGAACTTGCGCGTGCTCTCGCAATCTTGGAATACCGCGCGCAATCAGTTAACCATCGAAGTATCCGGGCGCGCGGGGAAACAGTACGACCTTGGAGTTTGGAATCCCGCGCAGATCAGCTCGGTGGAAGGCGCGTCGCTGACCAAACAAGACAAGATTCATGTCGAAATGCCGGGCGGAGCAGGAGAAGACTATGTTCACCAGACGGTGGTCATTCATTTTGCCAAGCCCTAGACATTTCCCGGCAAGAAGAGAACACTTGAGAGTTCGGCAAGCCCTATCAGGCGCAGGATTTGCCGATCACGACGTCGATAATGGCAATCATTTTGGGACGGAGACCCTGCATATGAGTAGAACCCTGAGAAGGTTGGCGGTGCTGTGGGTTTTGTTGTGTCTTTCATGCCTGTCGGTTGTGGCCCAGACTCCCGCCGGGGCAGTGGATGACGCGGGGCATCAATGGTGGCAGAATGCAGTCTTCTATGAAGTCTATCCGCGCAGTTTTGCCGACAGCAACAACGACGGCATCGGCGATTTGAACGGCATTACATCCAAGCTGGATTATTTAAAGGGCCTCGGAGTCGACGCGATCTGGATCACGCCCTGCTTTCCTTCCCCGCAAGTGGATTTCGGGTACGACGTTTCCGACTACGAAAACATCGACCCCATGTACGGGACGCTGGCCGACTTCGACACGCTGGTGCGCGAAGCGCAGAAACGCGGCATACGCGTCATTCTTGATTTCGTGGTCAATCACACCTCTGACCAGCACCCCTGGTTCCTCGACTCGAAATCATCGCGCACTTCCGCCCACCGCGATTGGTACATCTGGCGCGACGGCAAAGGACCGGGAGAGCCTCCCAATAATTGGCTCTCGACCTTTGGGGGCTCCGCGTGGACGTTCGATCCGCCCACCGGCCAGTACTATTACCACTATTTCTATGCGCAGCAACCAGACCTCAACTGGCGCAACCCGGCGGTCAAGGATGCCATGTTCGACGTCACGCGCTGGTGGTACAAGCGAGGCGTGGCGGGATTCCGCCTTGACGCTGTGAACATCCTCTTCGAGGACCCGAATCTGCACAATAACCCCATCATTCGTCCCGGCAAAAATGCCTACGGCGATCCGATCGAGGAGGATAAATACAACACCAATCTTCCCGAAGTGCATGACGTTTTGCGCGAGCTGAGAAAAGTGGCCGATCAAAGCAATGCCGTGCTCATTGGTGAGACTTGGACGGATAACATTCAGGAATTGAACCGCTACTACGGTGAGCACAATAACGAACTGCAGCTGCCCATGGATTTCCTTTTCACCACCGTAGACAAACTTTCACCGGCCGCCTTCCGCAAGCAAATTGCCTCCGTGAATGCCGCTTCGGGCTGGCCCACGTTTGTCATCAGCAACCACGATATCGCCCGCTCTTATGACCGCTACGGAGACGGCAAACACAACGACCAGATCGCCAAGTTGATGGCCGGGCTTTATCTCACTTTGCGCGGAACGCCGATCATGTACTACGGCGAAGAGATTGGCATGAAAACCACGCCGCCCACGCGCAAGGAAGACGTCAAGGATCCCATCGGGAAACTCGGCTGGCCCAAGGAAAAAGGGCGCGACGGCGAGCGCACTCCCATGCAGTGGAACGACACCGAAAACGCCGGGTTTACCACGGGAACGCCCTGGCTGCCTGTGCCTCCCACCTACAAAACCCACAACGTGGCGACCGAGTCTAACGATCCAAATTCGATTCTGGATTTTTACAAGAGCGTGCTGAAGCTTCGCCACAGCAACGTGGCATTGATGGACGGAAGCTATACTCCGCTGAACGAGGATGATCCCAACGTGCTCTCTTACCTGCGCATCTACAAAGACCAGGTAGTGCTGGTGGCGTTGAACATGTCAGCTTCGCCGCACAAGGTAAATTTCGAACTCAGGCGCAACGGATTTTCCTCGGCGACCAGCCTCATCGCTACTGGGAAGACGAACATAAAGGGCGATGAAGTTTCGCTCGATCCGTTCGGAGTTTTCATTGGTCAGCTAACCAAGTAGGCATCTCGGCCGCGCCATTCTAGGCGGTTTCCCATGCCTTGGCGCGGGCGACCGCCTCGGTCCAGCGCCGCCGCAGAGCTTCAACCTGTGGGGAGGGCATCCTCGGTTCAAATCGCTCTTCTTCGTATTGAATGCCTTCGATCTCCGCCATCTCCTTCCAGAAACCAACCCCCAGTCCCGCCAGGTAAGCCGCGCCCAGCGCCGTCGTCTCCGTGACGGCCGGCCGGACCACCGGCACGCCCAGCACATCGGCCTGAAACTGCATCAGGGAGTGGTTGGCCGACGCGCCGCCATCGACGCGCAGCTCTTTCAACGGAGTGCCGGTGTCTCGCTGCACCGCTTCCAGAAGGTCGGCCACCTGATAGGCGATGCTCTCCAGCGCAGCGCGCGCCACGTGGCCCGCTGTGCTGCCGCGCGTAAGACCCAAGATCGACCCTCGCGCGCGCGGATCCCAATGCGGTGCGCCCAGGCCCACAAACGCCGGGACAAGATAAACGCCACCATTGTCGGCGACCGAATTGGCCAGAGCCTCCACGTCCACGGATTGGCGAATCACTCCCAGGCCGTCGCGCAGCCACTGCACCACCGCTCCGCCGACGAATACGCTGCCTTCGAGAGCATATTCGGTTCTCTCGCCAATTTTCCACGCGACCGTAGTCACCAGCCGGTGCGACGAGGGCACCGCGCGCGTTCCCGTGTTCTGCAGCATGAAGCAGCCGGTTCCGTAGGTGTTCTTGGTCAGGCCGGTCCGGGTGCACCTTTGCCCAAAGAGCGCCGCCTGCTGATCTCCGGCGATCCCGGCAAGAGGAATACCGTTTAGCCGGGAAACCGAGTTCACTTCGCCATAAACTTCACTCGACGCACATACCTTGGGCAGAAGCGATTCGGGAACCTGAAACAGGTCCAGAAGTCGCCGATCCCAGCGCCCGGCGTGAACGTCGTAAAGCATGGTTCGGGAGGCGTTGCTGGGGTCGGTGATGTGTAAGCGCCCGCCGGTCAGCTTCCAGATCAGCCAGGTGTCCACTGTGCCAAACGCCAAGCGGCCGGCCTCGGCCAGTTCTCTGGCGCCCGCGACGCGCTCAAGAATCCACGAGATCTTGCTGGCGGAGAAATATGCGTCGATCAACAGCCCGGTTTTTCGCTGAATCAGCCCTTCGTGGCCCTGCGCTTTCAGCCGGTCGCAAAAATCCGCCGTGCGGCGATCCTGCCACACAATGGCGTTGTGCACCGGCTTGCCGGTCTGGCGGTCCCATACAATCGTGGTCTCACGCTGGTTGGTAATGCCGATTGCCGCGATATCCGCGGCTCTCGCGCTGGCTTGAGCCAAAGCTTCCAGCGCAACCTCGATTTGCGATGCCGCGATTTCCTCCGGATCATGCTCGACCCATCCGGGCTGGGGAAAAATCTGCCGGAACTCCCGCTGGGCAACCGCGCGGACGCCGCCGCTCCGGTCGAACAATATCGCTCGCGAACTGGTAGTGCCCTGGTCGAGCGCCAGAATGTAGCGCAACATTCTTCTCCCTACTTTTTGTTCTCGCCTTCGTCTGCCGGACGCAGGAAGCGCCGGATGCCCCAGTCGTAGAGCGCGGCTCCGGCCAGTCCTCCCACCAGCGGAGCGACCACCGGAACCCACCAGACCCGCGCTCCGTCCGTCAGGCCGTTATTGCGGAATCCAGCCAGCACCGTAAATACACGCGGCCCGAAATCCCGCGCGGGATTGATCGGATAGCCATGCATCCCGCCAAAGCTCATGCCGATCGCCACCACCACCAGTCCGATCATCGCGGGCGTGAGATTGGCGCCAGGCGGGGCGTTGTATTCATCGATGATCGCCAGAACCATGAGCACAAGCAAGCCGGTACCGATGACCTGATCGAGAAATCCGGCCTGCGGCAACTCCGGAAAGGCGGCAAATGTGGTGAACACGCCGGCAGTCTTTTGCAGGCCCGGATCGACCCGGTGAAAGGCCGGAAGATAATCCCAGTAAACAACCGCTGCAGCCACGAATGCTCCGGCCGTCTGCGCCAGAGAGTAGGGCACCACCTTGCGCCAGGGAAAGCCGCGAAACACGGCAAAGGCCAGCGTCACCGCTGGATTCAGATGTCCGCCTGAGACCCGGCCGGCAATATAGATTCCCATCATCACCGCCAATCCCCAACCCAAAGTGATGTTGGTGTACCCGCCATGAATGATCTCGCCGGGATTGCTCGTGGGAAACAGGATCACCATGGCAACCACCCCACAGCCAAACAAGATCAACACGAAAGTTCCAAGGAATTCGGCAGTCAATTCTGCGAGCAGGCTGGGAGGTCGGCTCAAGATCGGGCGCTCCTTGAGTTTCAGCATCTGAATTTCCGGCCGGCGCGTGGCTCAGGCCGCAGGTAGTCTAACAAGGATTCGCGAAGTTCTCCCCAGGAGCAGCGGCCCCGGTCGAGCACGCATTCGGAAGCCTCACAAAAGACACGTCCCGGCGACTTTCTCGCTTGACATTCAAGCTCCAGCTTGTACCATACAAGAATATTTATTCATCATAATGAATAAATATTCATAATGAATAAATCCTTGCGGCAGCGGGCTTTGCTGGAGGTTCTGCGCCAGGGGCCAGTCATCAGCCAGGAGGGCCTGCAAAAGGCGCTGCGCAAGCGGGGATTCAAGGTGGGGCAGGCGACGTTATCGCGGGACATTCGGGAACTGAACCTGAGCAAAACGTCCGCGGGTTACGCCTTGCCGCAGAGTGATAGCGGTTCGGGATTGGTTTTGCCTCCCGTGCAGCGGCTGGTTCGCGAGTTTGTGCTGGACGTGCGCCAGGCGCAAAACCAGCTGGTGGTGAAAACCATCGTCGGCAGCGCGCAGCCGGTGGCGGCGGCGCTGGATGGAGAGGAACTCCCTGAGGTTGTGGGTACGATTGCCGGGGATGACACCATCTTGATCATCTGTCCCGACAAGGACGAAGCACGAAAACTGGCTGGGCGAATCGAGGAAATGCAGGGTTGACGTCAGCGAAATTAAAAACTGCGGTGCTGGGCGCCACCGGATATTCCGGCCTGGAGCTGACGCGCATTCTGGCGCGCCATCCCCGGCTGGAAAAACCTGCGTTGCTGCGACGCGACGCGGGCAGCAACGGCGCTCGCGATTTGGCAGAAGTCTTCCCTGCGCTGTCCGGCAATGGAGGCTATCCCCTGCAGCCGTTGTCCTGGCCTGAGTTGAAGAGGCAGGGAGTGCAGTTGCTGTTTTTCGCCACACCCCATGAAGTGTCGCGCGCGCTGGTCCCCGAAGCTTTGGCCGAAGGTCTGCGTGTCGTCGACCTGAGCGGCGCGTGGCGGCTGAAGCACGCGCAGAACCGTGCGATCTATGCATTTCAGGATTCCGACTCGGTCGCTGCGGCGCAGCTCACCGAAAGGGCAGTCTACGGCCTGCCCGAGCTGAACAGTGAGTGCATCGCAAGTGCCCAATTGATCGCTAACCCCGGCTGCTATGCGACTTCGGTAATTTTGGCGCTCGCGCCGCTGCTTCAGGCCGGGCTCATCGATCGCAAGCGTGGAATTGTTTCCGACTCGAAGTCGGGCGTCTCGGGTGCGGGTAAGGAACCGAGCGCGAAAACTCACTTCGTTGCCGTGGCCGATAATCTGTCTGCTTATTCGGTCTTCAATCATCGCCACCTGGGTGAGATGACCGAGCAGCTTGGGCTCGCCGCTTCGGAATTGATCTTCACTCCGCACCTGCTGCCCATTCCGCGCGGGATTCTCTCCACCATCTACGTGTTCCTGAACAACGAAATGAACCCGGCGGAAGTCGAGTCTTGCTTTCGCTCGTTCTATACCGGCAAGCGCTGGGTGCGCGTTTTTGCCACTCCGAATCTGCCGCAGGTTCAGTTTTCTCTGCATACGAATTACTGCGATCTCGGATTTTGTCTGGCTGAGGACGGCCGCCGACTGGTGCTGGTTTCATGCATTGACAATCTGCTCAAAGGCGCGGCCGGGCAGGCGGTGCAGAACATGAATCTGATGTACGGATGGAACGAAGAGGAAGGTCTGCAGTGACGATCGTGGTCAAGCTCGGAGGCGCCGCCCTTGAAGATGCTGTCGTGTCGCGCAAATGCGCCCACGCAATCGCGGAATTGGCCCAGGATGGCCATCGCGTCGCGGTGGTTCATGGCGGAGGAAAAGCGCTGACCCGCGCGCTCTCGCAACTAGGCAAGCAAAGCGAGTTCGTGAACGGTCTGCGCGTCACCGATGCCGAGACGCGCGACGTCGCCCTCATGGTGCTGGCCGGAATCGTCAACAAGAAGCTGGTGGCTGCGATTCAGGGCGCGGGCATGCCGGCAGTGGGATTCTGCGGCGGCGACGGCATGACCTTCCGCGCGCGAAAGAAATTCGCCAACGGCCGCGATCTTGGCTTCGTCGGCGAAATCTGCGCCGCCGAGCCTTGCTGGATCGAAGCGATCTGGCAGCAGGGCGGCGTGCCGGTCCTGGCCTCGCTCGCGCTGGGCGCGGACGGCGAATATTACAACGTGAACGCTGACGAAATGGCCGCGGCCTGCGCCGCAGCGTGTCACGCTGATGCCCTCATCTTCCTGACCGATGTGCCCGGGGTGAAGGACGCCCGGGGCACGGTGATCCCCTGGTTGAGCGCCGCGGAGGCGGAAGATCTGGCGGCCGGATCGGTCATCAGCGGCGGAATGTTGCCCAAGCTCCACGCCTGCAAACTCGCCTTGAGGCAAGGCGTGGCGAGGGTGAGGATTTTCCCCGCTGCGCAAGCGGAAGTCCTGCCGCAGTTCTTTCTCGCCAAACTAGCGCACGGCACCGAGGTGACCTGCCCATGAGCCAGTCAGCGCTTCGGCCCAAGCGGCAGACGGCAAACAGATTCAGAACGTCGCAGAAAGAGGACTCAACGTTGAACAGCCAATTGCAAAAAAGAATTTCCATGACAGCTCGGGCGGGAATCCCGCAGGTGTTGTGGTGCCCCGATCTGGTCTCGACTCGCGATCTCGGCCGGGACGGCGTTCAAGCCGTCCTGCACCTGGCGGGAGTAATCAAGTCGCATCCAGGCGACTTTCGCCGCACACTCGCAGGCAAACAGATGGTGATGTTCTTCGAGAAGCCCTCGCTCCGCACACGCCTGACCTTTGAGGCGGGAATGTGCGGCCTCGGCGGCAGCGCCATGTTTGTCGATCAGACCCAGGAGCGGCTGGGCGCGCGCGAAAAGCTGAGCGATGTCGCGCACAATCTCGAACGCTGGGTCGACGTGATCGTCCTCCGCACCTTCGCTCAGGAAACCATCGAAGGCATGGCCGAGCATGCCCGGGTTCCTGTGATCAACGCGTTAAGCGATCTCGAGCACCCCTGCCAGGCGCTCGCCGACTATTTCACGCTCGCGGAGCGTTTCGGCGATTTGTCCAACATATGCCTCGCCTATGTGGGCGACGGCAACAATGTCGCACACTCGCTGCTCCTCACCTGCGCTTGCCTGGGATCGTCGATTCGAATTGCGACGCCGGCCGGCTATGCGCCCAATCTGCGGATTGTTGCCGACGCTCTGGAAATTGCGGAAAAAACCGGCGCCTGCATTCAATTGTTGACCGATCCTTTCGATGCGGTCGCCGGGGCTGACGCAGTCTACACCGATGCCTGGGCCAGCATGGGCCAGGAGCAGGAAGTCGAACAACGGGCGAAGATATTCCCGCCCTATCAGGTCAACGCCGATCTCATGGCGAAGGCCGCGCCGGACGCGGTCTTCATGCATTGCCTGCCCGCGCACCGCGGCGAGGAAGTCACCGACGAGGTGATGGATTCGGAACGTTCTCTCGTGTTCGAGCAGGCGGAAAATCGCCTGCACCTCCAAAAAGCCATTTTGTATTTGCTGCTGGGCGGCGGCGATCGTCTGCCCGCAAGGAGCGCCCATGCCTGAAAAAGTTGTGCTCGCCTACTCCGGTGGTCTCGACACTTCGATCATCATTCCGTGGTTGAAGGAAAATTACGCTTACGACGTCATTGCCATGGTCGGCGATGTGGGCCAGGGCGATGACCTCGAGGCTGTCGTCGCCAAAGCTTACGCCACTGGCGCAAGTAAGGTGATCGTAGAAGACCTACGCGAAGAATTTCTGACGGGATACGTCTTCCCTGCGCTCAAAGCCGGCGCTGTCTATGAGCACAAGTATCTGCTCGGAACCTCGCTCGCGCGCCCGGTGATCGCCAAGCATCAGGTCGAAGTTGCATTGCGCGAAGGCGCAACGGCAGTGGCGCACGGTTGCACCGGCAAGGGAAACGATCAGGTGCGTTTCGAGTTAACCTATCAGGCGCTCGCGCCGGAGCTGAAAGTGATCGCGCCCTGGCGTGAGTGGACCCTGAAGTCCCGCGAGGACTGCCTCGACTACGCTGAGGCGCACGGTATCCCCGTTGCCGCCAGCCGCGAGAAAATTCACAGCCGCGACCGCAACCTGTGGCACATCAGCCATGAAGGCGGAGAACTCGAAGACGCCGCCAACGCGCCTCTCTCCACCACCTGGCAATTGACCCGCTCGCCGCAAGCCGCACCCGACCATGAAGAACAAGTGAAGATCGGCTTTGCCCAGGGCGTGCCGATCTCGGTCAACGGCTTGGAACTCGATCCTGTTTCTCTGGTCGAACTGCTCAATGAAATCGGCGCGCGCAACGCCATTGGCCGCGTGGATCTGGTCGAGAACCGCTTCGTCGGCATCAAGTCGCGCGGATGCTATGAGACTCCCGGCGGAACGCTGCTGATCGCCGCGCATCGGGAACTTGAAGCGCTCTGTCTGGAGCGCGACGTCGCCCACTTCAAGCAGCAAATCGGTCTGAAATACGCCGAACTGGTTTATTACGGCCTGTGGTTCACTCCGCTGCGCGAGGCGCTGGATGCTTTCGTCGAAAACACGCAAAAAGAAATGACCGGCAGCGTGACGCTCTCGCTCTACAAGGGAAACATCTCGGTGGTAAGCCGCCAATCGGAGAACTCCCTCTATCGCACCGATCTCTCATCATTCACCATGGGAGACAGCTACGACCAAAAAGATGCCGCCGGATTCATCCGCATTCTCGGCCTGCCTTCCCGCTCGCGCGCGCGGAAGAACGCCTCGGCGAGGAACAACGAGACGGTGACAACTCCGGTCGAGGTGGCTCGATGAAGATGTGGTCGGGGCGCTTCCGCCAGCCGCTGGACCCCGAATTCGAACGCTGGCAGCGGTCTTTCGATTTCGATCGCCGCTTGCTCCGGTACGAGCTTGCCGCCAGTAGCGTGCATGCGCGCGCATTGAAGAATGCCGGAATCTTGACTGCCGATGAACTGATCAGCCTTCTTCAGGGGCTGCAAAAGATCGGGGAACTGGCGGCCTCCTCGCCCTCGTTCGTGGACGACGACGAAGCCGAGGATGTGCACCATTTCGTCGAGAAGCAACTGGCTGCATTGATCGGCGAGACCGGCTATAAGCTGCACAGCGGCCGCAGCCGGAATGAGCAGATTGCGACCGATCTGCGGTTGTTCGTCCGCGCCTCGATCGACCAGCTGCGCGCCGACCTCGGCGAATTGTGCGCTGTGTTCGTCGATCGAGCCGAGCAGGCGGGCAGCCACGCGATGCCTGCCTACACCCATCTGCAGCGCGCAGAACCGGTGCTGGCCGCTCATTGGCTAATGGCGTATGTCGAAATGTTTCTGCGCGATGCCGCGCGGCTGGCCGATTGCCGCAAACGCGCGAATCTCTGTCCACTCGGTTCGGGAGCGGTTGCCGGAGCGACGCTGACGCTCGATCGTTCTTTCATGGCCGCTGATCTCGGCTTCGACGCCGCGACCGCCAACAGCATCGACGCCACCAGCGATCGCGATTTCGCCCTGGAGTTCGTTGGCACGCTCTCTCTGCTGGCGCTGCACCTCAGCCGATGGGCCGAGGAGATGATTCTCTTCTCCTCGCAGGAATTCAGCTTTGTCCGTCTACCCGAGGCTTATTCCACGGGCAGCAGCGCCATGCCGCAGAAGAAGAATCCTGACCTGCTCGAACTGGTGCGTGGCAAAACTGGTCGCGTGATGGGAGCAGCCAATGCGCTCTCCACGGCGTTAAAAGGCCTGCCGCTCGCCTACAACAAGGATTTACAGGAAACACAACAGCCGCTCTTCGACGCGGCTGACACTATGCTCGCCCTTCTGCCTCTGGTCGCCGGCTGGATGAAGGCTGTGGAATTCGATCGCGAGCGCATGAACCAGGCTGCGCAGAGTGGATTTATGAACGCTTGGGCCGCCGCAACTTACCTGGTTCAACGCGGCGTCCCCTCGCGTCTTGCTCACGAGCAGATTGGCAGGGCCGTGGCGCTCTGCATCGAGAAGAAATGCGAGCTCAAGGGCCTCGCGCTGCCCGAACTACGTGCGATCAGTCCCGCGATTGAAGCGGATTTCTATGATTGCCTGGCCCTGGCTTCGGTGCTTGCCATTCACGACGTTCCCGGAGGCACCGCCCCGGCGAGAGTGCGCCAGGCCATCGCAGCTGCAAGAACCAGGATCGACGCCTTGCGTGAGGAGGCCCATGCGCACGCGTAAAGCTATCTTGCCTGATGCCGAACGCATCCACGAACTCATTTGCGGCTACTCCGGCGACGGTACGTTGTTGCCCCGCAGCCTGGCGGAAATCTGCGAGAACGTGCGCGATTTTGTCGTTCTTGAAGATGAGCGCCTCATCGTCGGCTGCGGCGCACTTCATCTTTATGGAACTCACCTGGCTGAGATTCGCTCGATTACGGTCGCCCCATTCGCCCAAGGCAGAGGCGGTGGCGGACTGCTGGTCAAAGCGCTGATGGCTGAAGCCAAACGGCATCGCGTGGACTGCATTTGCCTGTTCACCCGCAGTCCGGAGTTCTTCGCGCGCCAGGGATTCGAGGTGGCGCAGCGCGATGACCTTCCCGACAAAATCTACAAAGACTGCCACGTCTGCCCGCGTTTCCACTGCTGCGACGAAGTCGCCATGGTGCGCGGCAAGATTCCCACGTTTGCTATCCTTCCCGAGCCGGCGAACTGGCTGGTGAAGATCCAGCCGCAGCAGTAGCGGACGCATCCCTCGCCCGCCTCGCCGATGCTCATGCGGGGATCCGCCCTCGACTGTCCCGCTCTGCTATTATGCCAAACGGTTCACTCCGGCAGAGGCGGAAACTAAACCATGGCCATGGCAAACCCGGGTGGTTCCGGTTCGACCACGATGTCGGGTCAGAGTACGGGCAGTTCCTACACCGTGCCTTTGGCCGTGGTCACCACGTTGTTTTTCATGTGGGGTTTTCTCACTTGCCTTAATGACATTCTGGTCCCGCATCTGAAATCGATTTTCGACCTGAACTATGCCCAGGTCATGCTCATCCAGTTTGCTTTTTTCGGAGCGTATTTTCTCTTTTCCATCCCTTCGGCCAGAATTATCGACTGGATCGGCTATCAACGTTCCATGGTTGTAGGCCTGTTGACCATGGGCTTGGGCGCGTTTCTTTTCGTCCCGGCCGCGAGCGTTCCGTCCTATCCGCTCTTTCTGGTTGCGCTGATCGTGCTGGCAGCCGGCATCACCTGCCTGCAGGTTGCGGCGAACCCGTACGTCACGGTGCTGGGCAAACCCGAAACCGCTTCCAGCCGCTTGAACCTGACCCAGGCGTTCAACTCACTGGGTACTTTTCTGGCTCCGTTTTTCGGTGGATTGTTCATTCTCAGCGCTGCCCCAAAAACCATTCAGGAGATACGCGCCCTCGCGCCCGCTGCCTTGCAGGCGTACCGCCTGCACGAAGCTGCCACGGTGAAATTGCCTTATGTCGGCTTGGGAATTGCGCTGTTATTGCTGGCCGTCGCCATCGGCAGCTTCAAGCTGCCGAAAATCGAACATGCGCAGCACAAAGTCGGCGAGAAGGTGAACGATTCCATCTGGAAACATCCCAACCTGATCTTCGGTGCGATTGCCATCTTCGTTTATGTTGGCGCCGAGGTTTCGATCGGAAGCTTCCTGGTGAACTACTTCGGCCAGCCCGAAATCGCCGGATTGGCGGAAAAAACCGCTGCCAGCTTCGTCGCTTTCTATTGGGGTGGTGCCATGCTGGGACGCTTCATCGGCTCCAATTTTCTGGGTGGAGCGAAAGCCACCTACATGGGCCTGGTCACGGCCATCAGCGTTGCACTGATTTTGCTTTCTTATCCAATCGCAAACCAAATGCCCGCTGGATATCAGCCGGGAGTACCGAATCTCACGTGGCTGGCCTGGCTGGTGGTTGCAGGACGTCCGCTATTCGTGCTGGTGGCAATCGCGACCGCGACGATCGCTCTGGTGGCGGCGCTGCGGGGAGGCAAAGCGACGGCCGGGACTGGATCATTGCTTGCTGTGTGCGCGATTTCCACGAGTGTACTCGTCGCCACTTCCATGCTGAGCAGTGGCCAACTGGCCATGTGGAGCATCATCCTGGTGGGCTTCTTTAATTCCATCATGTTCCCCAGCATCTTTACGCTTGGCGTGGCGGAGCTTGGGCCTCTCACCGGCGACGGTTCGGGGCTCCTGATCATGGCTATCGTTGGCGGCGCCATCATTCCCCTGACCCAGGGCGCGATCGCCGACCGGATTGGCATTCATCACGCCTTTTTCCTGCCGGTCATCTGCTATCTCTACATCCTTTTCTTCGCCTTGAGCGGTTCGAAACCCAACAGCGAGCGCTATGCTCACGCCTAGCTGGAATTCTGCGGTCTGGGCGTGTCTGGGATAAAATCAGTTCGGTTGGGAACATCTACTAAGGCGTTTTCAAACCTCTAAGCATGGCACGAAGCGGGAAAAGAGGCGGGCCGCCGGTGGTCACGCTGAAATCGGTGGCCGAGCATCTGGGTCTTACTCCGGGCACGGTCTCCTCAGTGCTCAACGACGCTCCTTCGGCTCGTTCCATCCCGCTCAAGACCAAAAACCTCATCCGTGCCGCGGCCAAGGAACTTAACTATCAGCCCAACTACTTTGCCCGCTCTTTGCGCAAGAAGCGCACCTACACTCTCGGGGTAATCGCCGAAGAGATCGGCGACTCTTACGGCTCCCAGATCATCACTGGCATCGAGGAATACCTGCGGGGAAAAGACTACTCTTTTCTCACCATGGTTCATCGCCATGATCCCGAGTTGCTCCAACGTCATCTTCATCTGCTTGCCCAGCGCGGAGTCGAAGGCATTATTACGGTCGACACCAGCTTGCAGGAATCGCCCGCTCTGCCGACCATTGCCGTGCCCGGGCACAGAAAATTGAAAGGCGTGACCAACCTCGCGCTGGATCACGAGAAGGCGGCTTTTCTCGCTCTCGATCACCTGATGAGCTTGTCGCACCGCCACATTGCTTTCATGAAGGGAAACCCCATCAGCACCGACGCCAAAGACCGCTGGCAGGCGATCTGCAACGTGGCGCGGCAGCTTCACCTCGAGATCGACCCCGATCTCACCGTGCAGATCGATATCGATGATCCGTCGCCCCAACTGGGATATCCCTTCGGCAAGTTGCTGCTGGCGCGGCGCAAATTGTTTACGGCGCTGTTCGCCTACAACGACATTTCCGCGATCGGAGCGATTCGGGCTTTTCAGGAGGCGGGCCTGCGCGTCCCGCAGGACATTTCCGTAATCGGTTTTGACGACATTCCCTGGGCGGCATTTCAATCCCCCAGTCTGACCACGGTTCGACAGCCCCTGATCCGTATGGGACAGGTCGCAGCCCAGACCCTGGTGCAGCGGATCGAAGGCAATGGAGAATACCCTCCGGAGATCACCATCGCCCCCGAGCTTGTGCTGCGCGAATCCACTGGAAAGGCTCGCGAACTTTAGCTTTCGGGCAGTCTTGCTTGAATTCGATGTGCGATCCCCCGAGTTCCATTGGAAAGGCTCGCGAACTTTAGCTTTCGGGCAGTCTTGCTTGAATTCGATGTGCGATCCCCCGAGTTCCATGCCCGCCTCCAACACCGCGCAGACCGCTTCAGCCTCGCGCATCTTGACCGGCGCCGCGCACGCGGCCTTCGTGCCCATCGGGGTTGTGACCGTTCTTCTCGGCCCGCTGCTCCCCTGGTTGTCAGCGCGCTGGTCTTTGGACTACGCGCAGGCGGGCTCGCTGTTTACCGCGCAATTCGCGGCTTCCACTCTGGGCGTGGCCCTGTCGAGCATTTTCATTGCCCGCCGCGGATTTCGCTTCGCCATCAATGCCGGCCTTCTGATCATGGCCGTGGCGGTTGCCGCTTTGCCCTATGGATCGCGGCTGGTGGGATCGATTTGCGTCGCCACCTATGGTTTTGGCATGGGTATCTCCATTCCGGCCGCCAACCTGCTGGTCGCAGAGGTAAATCCAGACCGGCGCAGCGCCGCGCTGAACCTGCTCAATTTTTCCTGGAGCGTCGGCGCTGTCGCTTGCCCCTTCCTCGTGGCCGCGGCCATCCGCCTGCACCGGACCTCATGGTTTCTCGGAGCACTCGCCGCCGCAATGATCGTTGTAATGGCGGGCATCGCCGTTACCTCTGCCGGCGTTGCGGAACCGTCCGATGCCCCCCCGGCAACCGTGACAGATCGGTCCCCGAACTGGAGGACCCGCATCCTCCAGTCGGTGCGCTCATTTCTTCATTCGTGCCGGACCGATCACTCGTTCGTGGTGCTGTGCGCCCTCTTTTTCCTTTATGTCGGAACCGAAAACGCGGTTGGCGGCTGGGTCGCCTCCTATGCCAGGAGCCTGAAGAACGCCCCGGTCCCTTTGGCGCTGATGACCCCGTCGTTTTTTTACACCGCGCTCATGCTCGGACGGTGGCTGGCGCCCCTCGCATTGCGAACGATCGACGAGATCAAACTCTCGCGCGCCGGAATTTTGATGGCATGCATCGGCATCGGCGGCCTGGTTTCGACCAGGACAATCCCCGGAATCATGGTCGCCGCCAGTATCGCTGGGCTGGGCCTTTCCTCGGTGTATCCCATTACGATCTCTTTGCTGGCCCGCCAATTTGGCCCTGCTGCATCTCGTGTGGGATCGACAATGTTCGTGATGGCCAATCTGGGCGGCGCTTTTCTGCCCTGGCTGGTGGGATACTGTTCAACCCGCTTCGGCGCCATCCAGACCGGCCTGGTGGTTCCATTGGTTGCGGGGGTGGCAATGCTGGGGCTCTATTTCGCGAAGTGGAAGGCACACGTCGCCGGCCCGGAGCGCGACTTGAAAGCGGAAGCCGTCTAGAGCCCGCTTCCCTGGGCGGCTCAAAGACGGCTCACGGGAAACGCGGGCGCCAAGATCACTCGGGCAGCGGAGAGATAGGTAGCTGCATCGCTTTATTCCGCAGGTCCTCGAACAAAATGCTGCTCAGGTAGCGCTCTCCGAACGAAGGCAACACCACCACCACCAGCTTCCCCGCGTTTTCTTTGCGCTGTGCTACCTTCAGCGCCGCCACCACGGCGGCCCCGGAAGAAATACCGACGAACAATCCCTCTTCTGCTGGCAAACGCCGGGCCATGTTGATGGCTTCATCGTTCGTCACCGTAATCACTTCGTCGATAAAATCCGTCCGCAGAATCTTGGGAACAAAGCCGCCGCCGATCCCCTGAATCTTGTGCGGGCCGGGCTTGCCGCCGGAGAGCACTGCGCTCTCCGCCGGTTCCACGGCCACAACCTTGAACGACGGCTTCTTCGGCTTGATGTATTCCGAGACTCCCGTAAGCGTCCCGCCCGTACCCACCCCGGAAACCAGAAAGTCGACTTTGCCCTCGGTGTCGTTCCAGATTTCCGGACCGGTGGTCTCGCGGTGAATCTTGGGATTATCGGGATTCTCGAATTGCTGCAGCATGAAGCTGTTCGGCGTGCTGGCGCGCAGCTCTTCTGCTTTCGCGATCGCGCCTTTCATTCCCTTTGCGCCGGGCGTAAGGACCAATTCGGCCCCGAAGGCGAGCAGAATCACCCGCCGTTCCAGGCTCATCGTCTCGGGCATGGTGAGAATCAGTTTGTATCCCTTGACTGCGGCCACGAAGGCGAGCCCGATTCCGGTGTTGCCGCTCGTGGGCTCGATCAGCACGGTTTTGCCCGGATGAATCTTGCCGGCCTTTTCCGCTTCCGTAATCATGCTGACGCCAATGCGGTCCTTCACGCTGGCCAGCGGATTCTGGCTCTCGAGTTTGGCCGCAACCTCCGCGACGCAGCCTTTCGTCACCCGGTTGAGCCGCACCAGCGGCGTGTTGCCGATGAGTTCCGTAACGTTGTTTGCAATTTTCATGATTTCACTTTGACCTCGGAATGCTGCGAGAGCCTCTCCTTGTTTCGGTTTTCAAGCCAGGCAACGAGATTATTAGACGGCGCGGGGCAAATGCAAGATTCTGACTTTCGCGGAAGGAGCTGGTCAGATTTTCGAGACATTTCAGCAGGTTGCTGAAACCGCCGGGGCCCGTGACCGGGAGCAGAGGGCCCGGCTTCCAGCCGCCGCGATATGCGTTGAAAACTCGTGCGCTCTAGCCGCCGAGATTACTCTCGAACAGTGAAAACAGCTTTCATCCGTAAAGAGCAAAGCGGCAGATTCCTGCGAATCTGCCGCAATGGTTTTCGCTCGCGAGAACTCTACTGAACGGTCAACGTTAACATCGGCGCTGAGACCTGCAGCGAAGTTCCTGCATTTCCGGTCACCGTGATGGCGTACTGGCCCGATGGCGTGCCGGTGCTGCCACCTCCACCGCCGCCACCTCCGCCACCGTTGTTGTTGCTTCCGCCGTTGCTGCAGGCCATCTGGAACACCATGCCGCTAACCAGCAGAAGCACTAGACACAGACCCAGCATCTTCCTGCCGTTCTGCTTGCCTATGCCCGCACTCGCAAGGAACAGGGCAGGAAGAACCAGCCCGAGAGCCAGCCAACCCTGCGGTTGACGGCCCATTCCCGCTGGATGCGTCAGCGATGCCGAGGTACCCACCGTGCTTACCGTCAGCGTGGCCGTTCCCATGCCGCCGGCAACTGAGATGCCGCCGATAGAACACGTCGCCGGCTTGCTGGGCGTCGGGGAGACGCTGCACGTCAGGGTTACGCTGCTCGGATCAAACCCGTTCACGGGAGTGATCATCACTGTGGCCGTTGCCGATCCCCCCGCGCTTACCGTGGATGGCGAAAGCGCCGAGGTCGAAATCTGGAAGCTGGTAACCTGCTGCGTCATCGACACCGTGTGCTCTTGGAAGTGGCCGTTTCCGGCGTAGACCGCGGTGACCTTGTCGGCGCCCACGGCCAGCGCTGTGGTACTGACGTCGAACCGGCCTCCGGACAAGGAGCCGGATCCCAGCACAGTTCCTCCGCTCATGATGGTCACCGTTCCCGTGGGGCTTCCTGCCTGGGGCACGCTGGCGCCCACGGTTGCGGTGAAGGTAACGTCATCTCCCGAGATGGAAGGGCTGCCCGAGGTATGCAGCGTCATCTTGGTGCCTTGCGCATTGACCAGAATGCTCACAGTGCTGCTGGCGCCATTGGCCACCGCCAGGTCCGGAGCGCTGTCTCCGTTGAAATCGCCTACCACTGAGGAATAGGCGTAATCGCCCGCGCTGAATAAGATCGGTTGGCCGAACGAACCGTCGCCATTTCCCAGCAGCAGGCTCACGAGGTTTCCCGGGCCATTTCCCGGAGGGGTGCTGGTAACGGCCAGATCCAGTGCGCCATCGCCATTGAAATCGGCCATGACGATCGACGATGGATTGGCCAGCGTGGGATAGTGCACGACCGGCTGGAACGAACCGTCTCCATTGCCCAGCAGCACACTCACCCGTTGCTTCTGGAAGTCGGCGATCGCCAGATCGAGATTGTTATCGCCGTTAAAGTCGCCCACGACCACATCCAGTGGATTGCCGCCAACCCCGGTGGTGTAGGTGACTTGCGGCTGGAAGGTGCCATCGCCGTTACCCAGCAGAATACCCACGTCGAGGTCGGTCTCGTTGAGAACCACGAGATCGGGTTTGCCATCGTTGTTGACGTCGGCCACGGCTACAGAAATGGGCCCTTTGCCCACGTTGTAGGTAGCTGGCGACTTGAATGTGCCGTCGCCGTTACCCAGCAGGACGCTCACCGTATTGCTGTTGAAATTGGCGGCCACGATGTCGAGTTTGCCGTCGTGGTTGAAGTCTCCCACTGCGAGCGAGGCCGGCTGGCTCATCACTCTATAATCGACATGGCCCTCGAAGGTACCATCACCGTTGCCCAGGAAAATGCTGACGGTGCCCGTAGCATAGTTGGCCACAGCAAGATCAAGAATCTTATCGCCGTTGAAATCGCCGACTGCAACCGAGAAAGGATCGGTCTTGGTTCCGGTCGTGTATTCGACGGGCTGCTGAAAGCTGCCGTCACCGTTGCCCAGCAGGATCGATACAGTTCCGTCGTTGCAGGTGGGAAAGTTCGGGCAGTTACTGTTAGTCACTACGAGGTCAAGAATGCCGTCACGATTGAAATCGCCAGCCGCTACCGCATACGGACTGGGCCCGGCGGGATAATCGCTGCGCGTTTGGAAGGTCCCGTCTCCGTTGCCCAGGATCACGCTAACGGTGTTGCCGCCTGAGTTCGCCGCCACCAGGTCCATCTTCTGGTCGCCGTTGAAGTCGTCAACGATTACCGAATAGGGAATATTTCCCGTGCCCACGCTGGCCTGCGACTGAAATGTCCCGTCACCATTCCCCAACAGCACACTGATTGAATTCCCGTTGCCGTTTGAAACGGCCAAGTCCATCTTCCCGTCGTTATTAAAGTCTCCCGCGGCAATCCCAGTCGGAAAAGCCCCTGCTCCATAAGCCACAGGAGCCAGGAAGTTCCACGAAATTCCACTCTTGCCGTTGCTTAAGAGCACGCTGACTACGCCACCCGTTTCGGCTACTGCCAGGTCCGGAGAGCCGTCGCCGTTGAAGTCCGCCGCCACAATCGACACCGGGTTTGGTTCTGGAAAGAATTGAAGCTGGGTTTGGAATGTGCCATCGCCGTTGCCCCGCAGCACGCTGATCACGCCCGAACTGACTCCCTGGGGGCTGGTCGTGTTAACGTCGCAAGCCACCGCGACATCCGGATTGCCGTCCTTGTCGAGATCCACCACCACAACCGAGGCCGGATTGAATCCCGTGTTGTGATCGACATGTGCGGCGAAAGTTCCATCGCCGTTGCCCAGAAAAATGCTCACGGTCCCGTCGATCGTGTTAGTGACAACCAGGTCCGCATTGCCGTCTTTGTTGAAGTCTCCGACAGCTACGCCCAACGGGCCTCTCCCCGTTGCGAAATCCTTTTTCAGCTGAAACGTTCCGTCTCCATTTCCCAGGAATATGCTTACCGTGTTGCTGGCCGAATTTGTGACCGCGAGATCCAACTTGCCATCGCCGTTGAAGTCTCCAACTGCTATGCCCTGGGGAGCCGAGCCGGTCGGGTAGTCCACTTTAGCGCTGAACGTTCCATCTCCGTTTCCGAGCATCACGCTGATGGTGTTGCTGGTGAAATTGACCACCACGAGATCCCGATGGCCGTCTCCGTTCAGATCGGCCGAGGCAACAGCCTGCGGATTGGTTCCAGTCGCGAATTGCGGCGCCTCGACAAACTGTCCGGTTTGCGTCAATGCCAACGGCGCCATCAGCAGCAAAAGTGCGAGCCGCGAAAGTGTCTGCCTCAACATGAGACCTCCCTCAATACGGTCCTTACCTACAAATCGTTGGCCCGA
>Ga0335073_10001732_pt1 | contig 29379 bp, 26 predicted proteins | sample Lox_Sample_22_FD_207093 | JGI IMG/M metagenome (GOLD analysis project Ga0335073, IMG submission 207093) | Soil microbial communities from Loxahatchee National Wildlife Refuge, Florida, United States - Lox_Sample_2.2 | ecosystem: Environmental > Terrestrial > Soil > Wetlands | place: USA... | reverse complement strand
CTGCTGTACGGCCCGCCCGGCTGCGGCAAGACGCTGATCGCCAAGGCGGTGGCGAACTCGCTGGCCAAGCAGGTCGCGGCCAAGACCGCGGCCGACGAGGGGGCCAAGGAAGGCAAGAGCTTCTTCCTCAACATCAAGGGCCCCGAACTGCTGAACAAGTACGTGGGTGAGACCGAGCGGCACATCCGGCTGGTGTTCCAGCGGGCCCGGGAGAAGGCCAGCGAGGGCATGCCGGTCATCGTGTTCTTCGACGAGATGGACTCGATCTTCCGCACCCGCGGCTCGGGCGTGTCCTCCGACGTGGAGAACACGATCGTGCCGCAGCTGCTGTCGGAGATCGACGGGGTCGAGGGCCTGGAGAACGTCATCGTCATCGGCGCCTCCAACCGGGAGGACATGATCGACCCGGCGATCCTGCGGCCGGGACGGCTCGATGTCAAGATCAAGATCGAGCGGCCCGACGCCGAGGCGGCCAGGGACATCTTCTCCAAGTACGTGCTGAAGGAACTGCCGCTGCACCCGGACGACGTGACCGAGCACGAGGGATCGCCGCAGGCCACGGTGGAGGCGATGATCCAGCGCACGGTCGAGCGGATGTACACCGAGTCGGAGGAGAACCGGTTCCTGGAGGTCACCTACGCCAACGGCGACAAGGAGGTCCTGTACTTCAAGGACTTCAACTCCGGCGCCATGATCGAGAACATCGTGGCCCGGGCCAAGAAGATGGCCATCAAGGAGTTCCTGGACACCGGGCAGAAGGGCATGCGGGTCAGTCACCTGCTGGCCGCGTGCGTGGATGAGTTCAGCGAGAACGAGGACCTGCCGAACACCACGAACCCGGATGACTGGGCCCGTATCTCCGGTAAGAAGGGCGAGCGCATCGTCTACATCAGGACCCTGGTCTCCGGCAAGACCGGCACCGAGGCAGGCCGCTCGATCGACACCGTGGCCAACACCGGGCAGTATCTGTGATGGTTGTTCGCCCTCAGCAAACCCGTGTCTGCATGTCTGCTTCGTCGGCAACGGCATTAGGCTGCAAGAGTGAGTGAGCTGGAGGCGGCCCAGAAGCGCGCGAGGGATACAGCATGAGCGTTCTTCGCGTGATGGGCACCGAGACGGAATACGGCATCTCCGTGCCCGGCCAGCCCGGCGCCAACGCGATGGTGACCTCGTCCCAGATCGTCAACGCCTACCAGGCGGCGACCGCCGCCCGGGCCCGCCGGGCGCGCTGGGACTTCGAGGAGGAGAACCCGCTGCGGGACGCCCGCGGCTTCGACCTGACCCGAGAAGCGGCGGATTCCTCGCAGCTGACCGATGAGGATCTGGGCCTGGCCAACGTCATCTTGACCAACGGCGGCCGGCTCTACGTCGACCACGCGCACCCCGAGTACTCCTCGCCTGAGTGCACCAACCCGCTGTCGGTGGTGATCTGGGACAAGGCCGGCGAGCGGGTGATGGCCGAGGCCGCGGCCAAGGCCGCGACCGTGCCGGGCAGCGCGCCCATCCAGCTGTACAAGAACAACACCGACAACAAGGGCGCCTCCTACGGCTCGCACGAGAACTACCTGATGCGCCGGGCCACGCCGTTCGCCGATATCGTCAAGTTCCTCGTCCCGTTCTTCGTGTCCCGCCAGGTGATCTGCGGGGCCGGGCGGGTCGGCATCGGTGCCGACGGCCGGGGCTCCGGCTTCCAGATCAGCCAGCGGGCCGACTTCTTCGAGGTCGAGGTGGGCCTGGAGACCACGCTGAAGCGCCCCATCATCAACACCAGGGACGAGCCGCACGCCGACCCGGAGAAGTACCGGCGGCTGCACGTGATCATCGGCGACGCCAACATGAGCGAGGTGTGCACCTACCTCAAGCTCGGTACCACCTCGCTGGTCCTGTCGATGATCGAGGACAAGTTCCTCGGCTCGGACCTGTCGGTCGAGGCGCCCGTGGCCGAGCTCCGCGCGATCTCGCACGACCCCAGCTGCCGCCGCCTGGTCACGCTCAAGGACGGCCGGAAGATGACCGCCGTTCAGCTACAAGCCGAATATCTCGAGCTGGCCCGCAAGTACACCGAGGACCGGTACGGAGACGACGTCGACGACATCACCGCCGACGTGCTGGACCGGTGGGAGTCGGTGCTGAACCGGCTGGCCGAGGACCCCATGCTGCTGGCCCGGGAGCTGGACTGGGTGGCCAAGCTCGAACTGCTCGAGGGGTACCGGTCCCGGGACTCGCTGAGCTGGGACCATCCCCGGCTGCAGCTCGTCGACCTGCAGTACTCCGACGTGCGGCCGGACCGCGGCCTGTACAACCGGCTGGCCGCGCGCGGCCGCATGGTCCGGCTGACCGACGATGCGGCCATCGACCGGGCCATCGAGAACCCGCCCGAGGACACCAGGGCCTACTTCCGCGGCCGCTGCCTGCGGCAGTACCCCGAGTCGGTGGCCGCCGCTTCCTGGGACTCGGTCATCTTCGACATCCCCGGCCGGGAGTCGCTGCAGCGCGTTCCCACCCTCGAGCCCTTGCGGGGCACCAGGGTGCACGTCGGCGAGCTGCTGGATCGCTGCCGGACCGCGGCCGAGCTGGTCGCCGCCCTGACGGGCCAGGACTGACGGGCCAGGACTGACCGGCCAGGACTGACAGATCCGAACGGACCGCCCGGGATGGGCGGCCCCCGGAAGCGGTCGCGAGTTCGTACCGATTTGAGCCGGCGGGATTGGGCGGGACTCACACGGGTGACGATAGCGTTGGGACTGACGGAGGTAGCGACATGGCAACGAACAAGGACACCGGCGGCCAGCGGCAGACCACCAGGCGCGCCGACGAGACCGAAGAGACCGAGACCGGGAGTAGCGAGGCGGTCCAGGAGCGGCACGAGAAGCTCTCCGACGACGTCGACGCGATTCTCGACGAGATCGACGAGGTCCTCGAGGAGAACGCGGAAGAGTTCGTCCGGTCGTACGTGCAGAAGGGCGGCCAGTAACAGGCACGCCGGTTCGCCGTAGGCGGACACGCCAGCGGCTCCGGCGTGCTGTCTCGCTCTGGCGCGGCAGTAGGGTCAGTTGAGGGCGCTGGTGTGTGACCACCTCGGGAGGAGGCTCGCGTTGGGCTCGTACTTCGACGGCTCTGCCCAGTTCCGGCAGACCGGCCCGTTCGCCGGGGAAGAAGAAGATCCCGGGCGGATGCGGCCCAGGCCTGCGGCCGGGTTCATGGACCGCCAGTCCTCATCGTTCGCGGATTTTCTCGCCTCCCACTCCCCGGACCTGCTGCCCGGCCGGGCCCCCCGGTCTCCTAGCCCGGCCGGCGACTCCTCGGCGCTGCGTGACCTGCCGCACGCCACGACGATCGTCGCCGCGGTCTGCCATCACGGCGTGGTCCTGGCGGGCGACCGCCGGGCCACCGCCGGGAGCATGATCGCCAAGCGCGATGTGGAGAAGGTCTTCCGCAGCGATGAGTTCTCGGCCGTGGGCTACGCGGGCACGGGCAGCGTGGGGATCGAGTTCGTCCGCGCGTTCCAGGTCGAGCTCGAGCACTACGAGAAGATGGAAGGCCGCCCGCTGTCGCTGGCGGGCAAGGCCAACCGGCTCGCCTGGATGATCCGGGGCAACCTGGCCGCGGCCATGCAGGGACTCATCGTGGTCCCGCTTTTCGTCGGCTATGACGAGGACGCCAGCCAGGGCCGGATCTTCAGCTACGACGTGGCCGGCGGCCCGTACGAGGAGCAGCGGTTCCATTCCATCGGCTCAGGCTCGGTGTTCGCCCGCGGCTCGCTGAAGAAGCTCTACGTCGACGACATGCCGGTACGCGAGACCGTGCTGGCCTGCGTCCAGGCGCTCTACGACGCCGCTGACGATGATTCGGCGACCGGGGGCCCGGATCTGACCCGGCGCATCTTCCCGGTCATCGTCACGATCACGGCCGACGGCTTCCGCAAGCTGCCCGAGGCCGAGTCCGAAGCGTACGCCCAGCAGGTGGTGCAGGAGCGGCTGGTCCAGCCCGACGGCCCGTCCGCCTCGCTGCACGTCGCTAGCTAACGTGCCTCGCCTGTTCCCGCCCCATCTGACTAAGTAAAGGAAGCGCTCGCGGTGTCGATGCCGTTCGGTTATGTCTCACCCGCACAGGCCATGCGGGACAAGGCCGAATACGCGCGCCAGGGGATCGCGCGCGGCCGCAGCTGCGTCACGCTGGAGTACGACGGCGGGATCTTGATGATGGCGCCCAATCCGTCCAGCGCGCTGCACAAGATCAGCGAGATCTACGACCGGATCGCGTTCGCCGCGGTGGGCCGCTACAACGAATACGAGACCCTGCGCAAGGCCGGGATCACCTACGCGGACCTCACCGGGTACCAGTTCGACCGGGACGACGTGACAGCCCGCGGCATCGCCAACTACTACGCCCAGAACCTGGGCACCATCTTTACCGAGAACCTCAAGCCGTTCGAGGTGGAGATCGTCGTCGCCGAGGTCGGCAGGCAGCCGGACGCGGACCAGATCTACCGGATCACGTTCGACGGGTCGGTGACCGACGAGCCGGGCTTCGTTGCCTTCGGCGGCCAGGCCGACCAGGTCTCGGCCGCGCTGAAGGAGCACTACTCCGCGGGCATGTCCCTGCCTCAGGCGTTCGCCGCCGCCCTGGCCGCGCTGTCGGCCACCGGTAACGGCGAGCGCAGCGAGGTGACGGCGAACCAGCTGGAAGTGGCCATCCTGGACCGGACCCGTGACCATCGCGCGTTCCGCCGGATCCGCGCGGCCCGGCTCGAGGAGCTCATCCGCGAGGCCCGCGCCGAGTCCGCCCCGGCGGCCGACGCCCCGTCCAGCCCGCAGGCGCCGTCCAGCCCGCAGGCGCCGTCGGCCAGCTCCGAGCCCGCCACCGGCCCCGACGCGGGCAGCACCGACCGCGGCAGCGGCATCGGCGGCGGGGATGGCAACCCGCAGAACCCCCTCTAGTACACAGCTGCGTGGCAGCGCTGCTCGTTGCCCTCACGCAACGCAACACGCGCCCCACCGGTCACGAAGCGCGGAGTTCACCGTCCCGTACGCAACATGCACCCCATTTGCGTGGTTGATCCGGGCTTGGCGGTGGATCGGTGGTGCCCCAGCACCACCCAGTAACCGCGAAGCTCTAATCCACCACGATAAGTAGAAGGTTCTTTCCAGGGCTTACAGCGGGATGTTGGCGTGCGTTCCCTTGAGCTGCGGGGCTTCGGCGATGGCCAGGATCAGCTCACGACGCGTCTGGCTGGGCTCGATGATCGCGTCGATGACGCCGATGTCGACCGCGCGTTGCAGGCCGCCCACGGTGGCCTCGTGCTCGGCGGCCAGTTCCGTCTCGGCCTCGTGCAGCTGCTCCGGCGGCACCGAGGCCAGCGTGCGCCGGTGCAGGATCCGGATCGCGGCGAGCGCGCCCATGACCGCTATCTCGGCGCCCGGCCAGGCGTAGACGCGGGTCGCGCCGAGCGCGCGGGAGTTCATCGCGATGTAGGCGCCGCCGTACGCCTTGCGGGTCACCACCGTCACCCGGGGGACCACGGCCTCGGCGAAGGCGTGCAGCAGCTTGGCTCCGCGCCGGACCACGCCGTCCCACTCCTGGCCGACCCCGGGCAGGTAGCCCGGCACGTCGACCAGCACCACGAGCGGCACGCCGAACGCGTCGCACATGCGCACGAAGCGCGCCGCCTTCTCGGCCGACGCGGAATCCAGGCAGCCGCCGAGCCGCATCGGGTTGCTGGCCACCACGCCGACCGTCCGCCCGGCCAGGCGGCCCAGGATCGTGACGATGTTCGGCGCCCACCGGGGATGCAGTTCCACGCCCGGCGCATCGAGCAGCCGGTCGGTCAGCACGTGCACGTCATAGGCCCGGCGGGCCGAATCGGGCAGCAGGCCGGACAGATCGCGGTCCTCCGCGTCCTCGGCGATCTTCCCCTGGTCGCTGAGCAGCGCCGCCACCTGACGGGCCCGGTCCAGCGCCTCCGCGTCGGTCTCGGTCACCAGGTGCACCACGCCGGAGCGTCGGCTGTGCGGCTCGGGCCCGCCCAGCCGCTCCATGTCCACGTCCTCGCCGGTCACCGAGCGCACCACGTCCGGGCCGGTGACGAAGATCCGGCCCAGGCCAGACAGGATCACGATGTCGGTCAGCGCCGGGCCGTAGGCGGCGCCGCCGGCCGCGGGGCCGAGCACCACGGAGATCTGCGGGATCCGGCCGGAGGCGGCGGTCATCGCCGCGAAGACGGTTCCCACCGCGTGCAGGCTGGCCACGCCCTCGGTGAGCCGGGCGCCGCCCGAATGCCACAGCCCCACGATCGGAACGCCCCGGGAGACCGCCTCCGCGTACGCCTCGACCACCTCGAGGCAGCCGGCGCTGCTCATGGCTCCGCCCTGCACCCTCGGGTCGGAGGCGAACGCCACCGCGCCCGCGCCGTGGACCAGCCCGACGCCGGCGACCACCTCGCTCCGCTCGTCCCCGTCCGCGGACAGCATCTCCAGCGTGCCGGGGTCGAACAGCGCGGCCAGCCGTTCCCGCGGATCGCGGGGCAGCGCCGGGGTCGAATGCGCAGTGGTCAACTGAGGTCTCCTGTCCGATCAGGCAGCGGTGAACACCAGCGATACGTTGTGGCCGCCGAATCCGAACGCGTTGTTCAGCACGGCCATCGGTTCCGCGCCGCGCTTGGTCAGCGGCCGCGGCTCGGTGGCGACGTCGACGGGTACGTCGTCGTCGAGGTCTACCAGGTTGATCGTGGGCGGGGATACCCGGTCACGCAGAGCGAGGATGGCGGCTACCGACTCGATGGCGCCCGCGCCGCCCAGCAGGTGCCCGGTCATCGATTTGGTCGACGTGACGATCACGCCGTCCGCGGCCGGTCCCAGCGCCTTGACCAGGGCCTGCGCCTCGAGCGGGTCACCTTCCGGGGTCGAGGTGGCGTGCGCGTTCACGTGTACCACCTGCTCCGGGTCGACCCGCGCGTCGGACAGCGCCCGGCCGATCGCGGCGGCCACGCCCGCTCCGTCGGGCGCCGGGTGGGCGATGTGATACGCGTCCGAGGAGTATCCGGCCCCGGCCGCGACGGCGTACACCCGCGCGCCGCGCTCCCGCGCGTGCGACAGTGACTCCAGCACCAGCATGCCGGCGCCCTCGCCCAGCACGAACCCGTCCCGGGCCTTATCGAACGGGCGTGAGGCCAGTTCCGGCTCGTCGTTACGGGTGGACATGGCCCGCATGACCGCGAACGCGCCGATGTTCAGCGGCATGATCGCGGCCTCGGTACCGCCCGCCATCACCACGTCGGCCCGCCCGGACCGGATCATGTCGATGCCGTACCCGATCGCCTCCGCGCCGGACGCGCAGGCGCTGACCACGCAGTGCGCGCCGGCGTGCGCATTCAACTCCATGCTGATCCAGCCGGCCGCCCCGTTGGGCATGAGCATCGGCACCGTGTACGGCGAGATCCGCTGCCAGCCCTTCTCGTTGAGGATGTCGTACGCGGCGAGCGTCGATCCGATGCCGCCGATCCCGCTGGTGACCGCGACCCCGAGCCGTTCCGGATCCAGCTCCGGCACGCCCGCGTCGGCCCACGCCTCGCGGGACGCGACCAGCGCGAACTGCTCGCAGCGGTCCATCCGGCGGGACTGCACGCGGCCCACGATCTCCGCCGGGTCGGCGGCTGCCGGTGCGGCAATCCGCACCGGCAGCCGCTCAGCCCACGGTTCGGTCAGGCGGCGCACGCCGCTCTGCCCGGCCAGCATCGCCGCCCAGGTCGACGCGACATCTCCGCCGAGCGGAGTGGTCGCGCCGAGCCCGGTGACGACGACGGTTTCGCGGTCCACCTTCACGCCGATCCCTCGGCGTTCTTAGCCACGAAGGTCACCACGTCCTGGACGGTGGTGAGGTTCTTCAGCTGGTCATCGGGGATCTCGACGCCGAACTTGTCCTGGGCCGCGACGGCGATCTCGACCATGGACAGCGAGTCGATATCCAGGTCGTCGACGAAGCTCTTGCTCGGGGTCACCTCGTCGGCGGGTACGCCGGCGATCTCCTCGATGATTTCGCCCAGCCCGGCGAGGATCTCCTGCTCAGTCATGCTGTGTGCTCCTTGTTGTGAAGTGGTCATTGGGGGCCTCAGGGTACCGTGATCACCTGCGCCGCGTAGCACATCCCAGCGCCGAAGCCGAGCAGCAGCGCCGGGGAGCCGGCCTTGAGGTCACCGCGTTCGGCCATCCGGGACAGCGCCAGCGGGATCGACGCCGAGGACGTGTTGCCCGCGTGCACGATGTCGTCCGCCAACCGCTCCCGGGGGACGCCGAGCTTGCGCGCGATGGCCTCGATGATCCGCAGGTTGGCCTGGTGCGGCACGAACGCGGTCAGGTCGTCCACCGCCACCCCGGCCCGCTCGCAGGCCTGGGCCGCGATGGGCTGCAAGGCGGTGGTGGCCCACCGGAACACCGCCTGGCCCTCCTGGTACATGAACGAGCGGCGGTCCGGGATCGCGATCTTGGCGGCCATGTCGCCCGCGCTGCCCCACACCACCGGGCCGATGCCCGGCGGCTCGCCGTCCGCGACCGGTCCGACGACCGCGGCTCCGGCCCCGTCCGCGAAGATGATGCAGGTGGAGCGGTCGTTGGGGTCGATCCACGCGGTCATCTTCTCGGCCCCGATGACCAGCACGTGCCTGGCCGTGCCGGCCCGCACCGCGTCGGAGGCGTTGGCCAGGGCGTAGCAGAAGCCCGCGCACGCGGCGTTGAGGTCGTAGGCGCCGGGCGCGACGATGCCGAGCCGGTACGCGACCACCGCGGACGAATTCGGTATCGGGGCCTCGGTGCTACAGGTGGCCACGATGACCAGGTCGATGTCCGCGGGGGACAAGCCGCTGCCGGCCAGCGCCTTGCCGCCGGCCACGGTCGCCATGTCGGTCACGCTCTCGTCGGGCCCGGCAAAACGGCGGCTGATGATGCCGACCCGGCTGCGGATCCACTCATCGCTCGTATCGACCCGGGCCGCCAGGTCGTCGTTGGTCACCACGTTGCCGGGCTGGTAGCCACCGAACGACAGGATCCGCGCTCCCGCGGCGGGCGGGAACGAAGTAGAAGATGTCATGCGCCTTCCCTTTTATCTGGGGGGACCCATCCCCCCAGACCCCCCTGGGGTTTGTCTGGGGGGATGGGTCCCCCCAGACCCCCCTGGGGTTGAACTCGGACCAGCGGCTGACCCTCGCTGACCGGGTCGCCGTCCTCCACTAGCCATTCGATGATCTCAGCGGGCCACGGCGCGGCCACCGGCCGCTCTCCGCCGCGCGCGACCACGGTGCCCAGCTGAGCGGTCAAGGCTACCGTGGCGCCGGCAGCCGCAGCATCCAACACCCGGAACGTCCCGGAGGTCGGCGCCACGATCAGCCGCCATTCCGGCAGGTGGTCGTGATCGTCGGGCTCGGACAGGTGCTCCTCGATCAGCTCACGCGCGGCCGCGAGCTGATCCGGGGTCTTGATGGCCAGCTGGGCCACCCCGGGCAGGGCCCGCCGGGCCAGGCCGGTCAGCGTGCCGGCCGGCGGCAGTTCGATGATCGCGGTCACGCCCAGGTCCGCCATGGTCCGCAGGCACAGGTCCCAGCGGACGGGGGCGGCGACCTGGGTGACGATGCGCTCCAGCCATTCCTTGCCGGTGGTGACGGCGGCGCCGTCGGCGTTGCCCAGCAGCGTGAGGTGCGGATCGGTGACCGAGACCTCGGCGGCCGCGTCGCGCAGCGCCGCGACGGCGGGCGCCATGTACCGGGTGTGGAAGGCCCCGGCCACCTGCAGCGGGCGCAGCCGCGCCCCGGTCGGCGGATCGGCCGCGAAGGCCTCCAGGTCCGCGACGGCCCCGGCGGCCACGATCTGTCCCGCCCCGTTGACGTTCGCCGGGGTCAGGCCGTGCCGGGCGATGGCCGCCAGCACGGCCTCCTGGTCGCCGCCCAGGACCGCGGTCATCCCGGTCCGCTCGGCCGCTGAGGCCGCCGCCATGGCCGCGCCGCGCACCCTGACCAGGCGCATGGCGTCGTCCGCGCTCAGGACTCCGGCGAGCACCCCCGCGGCCAGCTCCCCGACGCTGTGCCCGGCGGCCGCGTCGGCCAGGATGTCGCCCGGCGACCCGCCGGCCAGCGCACCCGCGACCGCCAGCGCGGCCGCGACCAGCAGCGGCTGCGCGATCGCCGTGTCCCTGATCTCGTCGGCGCCGGCCGTCGTGCCGTACCTGATCAGGTCGCAGCCCGCTAGCTCGGAGGCCGTGCCGAGACGCTCGGCGACCCCCGGGACTTCCAGCCAGGGGGCCAGGAAACCCGGCGTCTGCGCGCCTTGCCCCGGTGCGGTGATGATAAGCATCCCTTTAGGGTGCCCTGTAGGACTCCGCCACATGAGTGTCGAACAGCACGAAGTTCGTCGGCGTAATCCTGTCGTGTTCCTACAAACTCCGTTCACGTCGCCGTTACCGTGGCGTTACCCTGTGCGTTAGCGCGCGGCGGGCAGGCGCCCCAGCGCGACCGCGACCCACAAGGTGAAACCGTCCCGCCCGGCCGACGGCGTATAGTCGGTGAGCTCGGCGACGCGCCGCAACCGGTAACGCACCGTGTTCGGATGGACGAACAGCAGCCGTGCGGTGGCCTCCAGCGAGGAGCCCTGCTCCAGATAGGTCGTGAGCGTGTCGAGCAGGGCGTGCCCGCCGCCCAGCAACGGCTCGTAGACGTCGGCGATGAGCGCGGCCCGGGCGTCGGGATCGCCGTCCAGCGCGCGCTCGGGCAGCAGGTCGTCCGCGCCCGCCGGCCGGGGCGCGTCCGGCCAGGCCGGCGCCGCGCGCAGCGCGGCCAGCGCCGCCTGTGCCGAGACCGACGCGGTGCGCAGGTCGCGGACCAGTGGCCCGGCGATCACCGGTCCCGGCCCGAACCGCCCGGCGAACCGCTCGGCGGCGGCGATCGGATCGTCGCAGCCCCCCACGACCAGGATGAGCCGGTTGCCGTGCACCCCGGCCAGTAGGTCCAGCCGGGCCCGCCGCGCCTGGGCCCGCAGCTCGTCGATCAGCGGCACCACTTCGACCGGGGCGCCCGTCTTATCCTGCTCCTCGTCACCGACGGTCCCGACCACCACGGTGACGGGAGAGGAGGACCAGTTCAGCGCCGAGGCCCAGGAATGCAGCGACTCCTCGGTCTCGCCGCGCACCAGCGAATCGACCACCAGCGCCTCCAGCCGGGCGTCCCAGGCGCCGCGGGCCTCCGCGGTCCGCGCGTAGAACACGGCCGCGCTGAAGGCGATCTCCCGGGCGTAGGTCAGCACCGCCTCGCGCAGCTCGCCCTCGTCGCCCGGCGCCGCCAGCTCGTCGACCTGCGCCTCCACCGCGTCGATGATGACCCGGACCATCTCGACCGCGTGCTGCAGGCTGACCGCCCGGGCCAGCTCACGCGGCGCGGTGCCGAACACCTCGGTCACCGCGGGCCGGTTGCGTTCGGGGTGCCTGATCCAGTCCAGGAACGCGGCGATCCCGGCCTGCGCGACCAGCCCGAGCCAGGAGCGGTTCTCGGCCGACATGTTCCGGTACCACGGCAGCCGCTTGTCCATGGCGGCGATCGCGGCCGTGCCGAGCGTGCCCGTGGCCCGCTCGATCCGCCGCACGGTCTCCGCGCTGACCCGGGACCGGTGCGGCCGGGAAACCAATTCCTGGTCCGCCATCCCTACAGCGTAAGGCGCACCTAGGACAGCGCCTCGCTGACCGGGACGTCGAGGCGGTAGCGGGTGATGGCCTGGGCCGGGAACCCGGCGTCGACCGCGCCCGTGCGGGCCAGCTCCCACAGCACCGCCAGCGTGATCGACTCCGCGTCCACGTGGAAGAACCGCCGCGCCGCCGGGCGGGTGTCGGAGAATCCGAACCCGTCGGTCCCCAGCGACGTAAAGGGACCGGGCACCCAGCGGGCGATCTGGTCCGGCACCGCCTTGATCCAGTCCGACACCGCGACCACCGGCCCTGGGCGGCCCGACAGCTGCGAGGTGACATAAGGCTCGCGAGGCGGATCCGATGGATGCAGCATGTTCCACGACTCGCAGGCCAGCGCCTCGCGGCGCAGTTCGGTCCAGGACGTGGCCGACCACACGTCGGCGGACACCCCCCAGTCGGTGGCCAGCATCTCCTGTGCGGCCAGGGCCGACCGCAGCGCGACGCCGGAGGCCAGGATCTGGGCCCGGGGCACGGGCACCACGGATCGTTCGGAAGACGCAGAATCCTCGGCCCGTCCGGCCAGCCAGTCCCGTACGGCGGAACCCGGTGCGGACTCAGGACCCGGAGAATCCGAAGCACCCGCAGAGCCGAGCGCGGGCGCGTACAGGTACAGGCCATGCAGGATGCCCTGCTCCAGGGCGGCGGGCCCGCCCGGGAACGACGCAGGCTCAGGCGGCTGCGGGTACGGCTCGTTGTACACGGTCAGGTAGTAGAAGATGTTCTCGCCGTCCGGCTGCTCCGGCGTGGCCTCGTACATCCGGCGCAGCGCGTCCCGCATCACGTAGGCCAGCTCGTAGGCCCACGCGCAGTCGTAGGACACGCAGGCCTCCGACACCGAGGCCAGCAGCAGCGAGTGCCCGTCGTTGTGCTGCAGCCCCTCGCCGGTCAACGTCGTCCGGCCCGCGGTGGCCCCCAGCAGGAACCCGCGGCCGAGCTGGTCGCCGAGCGCCCACATCTCGTCGCCGGTCCGCTGCCAGCCGAACATCGAGTAGAACACGTACACCGGGATCATGTGCGTGGCGTGCGTGGCGTAGGAGGTCCCGGCCGCTATCACCGAGGCCATCGCGCCGGCCTCGCTGATGCCCTCGTGCAGGATCTGGCCCTTCTCGGACTCCTTGTAGGACAGCAGCAGGTTGCGGTCCACCGCCTCGTACGTCTGCCCGTGCGGGGAGTAGATCTTGGCCGTCGGGAACAGCGAGTCCATGCCGAACGTCCGGGCCTCGTCCGGGATGATCGGCGCGAACCGCTCCCCGATCTCCGGGTCCTTCATCAGCTCCTTGAGCAGCCGGACGAAGGCCATCGTGGTGGCCACGGCCTGCTTGCCCGAGCCCTTGCGCAGCTCGTCGTAGATCGAGTCCGGCGGCTGCGGCAGCGGCTTGGCCCGGACCACCCGCCGGGGCAGCACCCCGCCCAGGGCGGCCCGCCGCTCGCGCATGTACTGGATCTCGTCGGAGTCCTCGCCCGGGTGGTAGTACGGCGGGAGTTCGGCCTCCAGCGCCGAATCCGCGATCGGCAGGTAGAGCCGGTCCCGGAACTCCTTCAGCTCCGCCACGGTGAGCTTCTTCATCTGGTGCGTGGCGTTGCGGGCCTCGAAGTCCTTGCCCAGCGTCCAGCCCTTGATCGTGTGGGCCAGGATCACGGTGGGCTGGCCCGCGTGCTCGCGAGCCGCCTTGAACGCCGCGTACACCTTCCGGTAGTCGTGGCCTCCGCGTGACAGTGACCGCAGCTCGTCGTCGGACAGGTGCTCCACCATCTTGCGCAGCCGCGGGTCGCCGCCGAAGAAGTTCTCCCTGATATACGCGCCGGACTCCACGCTGTAGGTCTGGAACTGGCCGTCCGGCGTGGTGTTCATCTTGTTGACCAGGACGCCGTCGGTGTCCTGGGCCAGCAGCGGGTCCCAGTCGCGGCCCCAGATGACCTTGATCACGTTCCAGCCGGCGCCGCGGAAGTACGCCTCGAGCTCCTGGATGATCTTGCCGTTGCCGCGTACCGGGCCGTCCAGCCGCTGCAGGTTGCAGTTGATGACGAAGGTGAGGTTGTCCAGTTCCTCGCGGGCGGCCAGGCCGATCGCGCCGAGCGCCTCGGGCTCGTCCATCTCGCCGTCGCCCAGGAACGTCCACACGTGCGAGCGCGAGGTGTCGTGGATCTCCCGGGCCAGCAGGTACCGGTTGAACCGGGCCTGGTAGATGGAGTTGATCGCGCCGAGCCCCATGGACACCGTGGGGAACTCCCAGAAGTCCGGCATCAGCCGCGGGTGCGGGTAGGAGGGCAGCCCCCCGCCGGGGTGCGAGAGCTCTTGCCGGAACCCGTTGAGCTGGTCCTCGGTCAGCCGGCCCTCGAGGAAGGCCCGCGCGTAGATGCCCGGCGCCGCGTGCCCCTGGATGAACACCTGGTCGCCGGACTCGCCGTGGTCCTTGCCGCGGAAGAAGTGGTTGAACCCGACCTCGTACAGCGACGCCGCTGAGGCGTACGTGGCGATGTGCCCGCCCACGCCCATGCCGGGCCGGTTGGCGCGGGAGACCATCACCGCGGCGTTCCACCGGATGTAGGCCCGGATCCGCCGCTCGACGTGCTCGTCGCCGGGGAACCACGGCTCGCGCTCGGGCGGGATCGTGTTGATGTAGTCGGTGCTGCGCAGGCCGGGTACCCCGACCTGCTGCTCGCGGGCCCGCTCGAGCAGGCGCAGCATGACGTACCTGGCCCGCGTCCGGCCCCCGGTCCGGACCACGTCGTCGAAGGACTCGATCCACTCGCGCGTCTCGTCCGGGTCGATGTCGGGTAGCTGGGTCGGAAGCCCGTCGCTGATGATGGAGAATCGCTGGCGTCCGGAAGCCACGGGGTAGCCTCGCCTTCCGCGTAGATCGGGCGGCTGTGCGGCCGCGGGTCGCGTGCGTGTATCGGTGTTGTCCAGACCAATCGTCGTACGAACTGGCCCTGAGCGCATCTCTACTTGACGGTAACCGCCGTAGAGGGGAGGCTGCGCACCGCGGGGTCCGGTAACGCCCGGCCCGAGGCCAGTTTCGCCGAGAGCGGACTATCTCGTTACTCTACGTGCCCGGAACCGCTCTGCGTAACCGGCGGACGGAGCAGCAGATCAATTTATGGCGGCGGTTTTCCCGGCCGGGGCGATTGCCACTTGCGCGGCGGGCCGACCCAGTGTGAACTGTCCCAACAAGAAGTGCTGACGCGTCATCGCCGTCGAGGGGGCCGGTCCATGGTCAGCCAGGGCCGGGCATCCGCAAGCGCTGACGCGGGGAGGGATTCAAGGAGGACGTCAGTGAGCGCGACCGCGGGCCAGGCCCAGGATGAACGCGGCCAGGCCGAGCGGCTCGGTATCAAACCGGGCCAGGTGGTGCAGGAGATCGGCTACGACGATGATTGCGACGAGCAGCTGCGCGGCGCGATTACCCAGGTAGACGGCGTGGAACTGGTCGACGAGGACTACGACGACGTGGTCGACGTGGTCCTGCTGTGGTGGCGCGACGGGGACGGCGACCTCGTTGACGCGCTGGTCGACGCCCTCACGCCGCTGGCCGACGGGGGATACATCTGGCTGCTCACGCCGAAGGCGGGCCGGGATGGCCACGTCGAGCCGAGCGACATCGGTGAGGCCGCGCCGACGGCCGGGCTGTCCCAGACCTCGAGCGTGAGCGCGGCCCGTGACTGGTCGGGGACCCGGCTCGTCGCGCCGAAGGCACGCAGGTAGGCACGCATCTGACCGTCCGTTCGTCTTAAATTCATGGGCCGAACGGACCGTGGTTCCCGCCCCTCGCCAGGTGGCACACTTGGGTGGTAACGAGCAATGTGACCTGGCCGCTTGCGCGGCGGGTCCTCGATCCAGCGAAAGGACCTGGCATGGCGGTAGAGGTTGGCGAGCAGGCGCCCGATTTCGAGCTGAAGGACCAGCACGGCACGCCCGTGCGGCTGTCCAGCTTCCGCGGTGCCAAGAACGTCGTCCTGGTCTTCTACCCGCTGGCGTTCAGCTCCGTCTGCTCCAGCGAGCTGTGCGCGATCCGCGACGAGTTCCCCGAGGTGACCCGGGACGACGTGGCCCTGCTCACCGTCTCGGTGGACTCCACGTACACCCATCGGGCCTGGTCTGACGCGGAGCATTTCACCTTCGAGCTGCTATCGGATTTCTGGCCGCACGGAGAGGTGGCCAAGCTGTACGGTGTGTTCGACCCTGAGCGCGGCATCGCGACCCGGGGGACGTTCATCATCGACAAGGACGGCGTCGTGCGGTGGAAGGTGGTCAACCCCATCCCGCGGGCACGCGACCTGGCTGAGTACTCCAAGGCGCTCGCCGCGCTCGGCTAGCGCCGCCCAGTAGGGGTTTCACTGTAGGGAGGCCTGGTCCGTGGGGAGACACAGTGCCGTGTTATCGCTGCGGCGTGCGCCAGACGGACCCGGAACGGGGTAAGAGTCCCTGGCGTCGGGGGGTGGTGCACGACCGGTTGGTGCTGATCTGCCCGGCCTGCCAGGAATCGGCCGACTGGACCGCCGAGCTCGAGCGCTGCGCAAAATGCCGCAGCGCCCACCTGATCCGGCGGCTGGGCCAGGTCGAGTGCCTGGACTGCGGCCTGGTACGGGAACCCGAGGCCGTGCTGAATCCCGCCGGCGCGGCGCCGTCGGACACCTCCCTGGCCGACGAGGTCAGCCGCGCGCTGGACCGCCTCCTCGGCCGGGGCGTGAACCCGTAGAAGCCGTCCGTGCCCTGAATTCCTCCCGCGCGTCACACGCGATTAATTCCTCCACACGTTTAGGGCCGGTCCCCGCCGGTAGCGCGAGGGTACGGATCGACCGGACGACGTGGAGGAAAGGACGTCATGAACGCCAAGGTGCGTGACCTGATGACGCCGGGCCCCATCGGGGTGGACTACTACCAGTCGATCGGCGACGCCGCCCGGACCATGCGGGACTGGGGGATCGGTGCCGTCCTCGTGGTCCACGGGCAGGGCCTGCGCGGCCTGGTGACCGACCGTGACCTCGTGGTCCGGGCCGTCGCGGAGTCCAAGGGGCCGGACGAGCCGGTGGGCCCGCTCAGCAGCAGTGACCTGATCGGGGTCAACGCGGACGACGACGCGGCCGTCGCGGCGCGGCTGATGCGGGACAACGCGGTACGCAGGCTGCCGGTCATCGAAGACGGCCAGGTGGCGGGCGTGGTATCGCTGGGTGACCTGGCCCTGGAACGCCTGCCAGAATGTCATGGGTAAGGCGGCCCGCGCTTACCCGGGAGTTCACCGTGACCGAGCAAATCACCGTCGGCGACATCACCGTCTCGATTCCGCACGCCGGGAAGGTGCTGTTCCCGGACGACGGGATCACCAAAGAGGACCTGGTCCGGTACTACGCGGACGCCGCCGGGCGGATGCTCCCGTGGCTGCGTGACCGGCCGGTCACGATGATGCGCTATCCGGACGGCCTGGGCGGCCAGCGGATCGTGCAGAAGAACGTCCCGGCCTACTTCCCGGACTGGATCCGCCGGGTCGACGTGCCCAAGGAGGGCGGCACCCTCGCGCAGGCGGTCTGCGGCAAGCCCGCGGATCTTGTCTACCTGGCCAGCCAGGCCTGCATCGAGGTGCACGCGTTCACCAGCCGGGCCGATAAGCTCGACGCGCCGGACCAGATGGTCTTCGACTTCGATCCGCCCGACAGTGAGCACTTCGCCGAGGTGCGAAGAGCCGCCTTGTCGGCTCGCGAGCTCTTCGACGAGCTGGGCCTGACCAGTTACGTCCGGACCACCGGAGGCCGTGGCCTGCACGTGCACGTGGCCCTCGACCGGCGGTCCGGCTTCGACCAGGTCCTGGACTTCACTCACCGGGCGGCCGCTGTGCTGGCCAGCAGGCATCCCGACACGATCACCAGCGAGCAGCGGAAGGACAAGCGGGGCGAGCGGGTCTACGCCGACGTCATGCGCAACGCCTACGCCCAGCTGGTAGTGGCGCCCTACGCCGTCCGCGCCCGTCGCGGCGCGCCGGTGTCCACGCCGCTGAGCTGGTCCGAGGTAACGGAAAGCCTGGAGCCCGGCCAGTTCACCATCTCGACCGTCCGGGACCGGCTGCACAGCGCCGATGACCCGTGGGACGGCTTCGGCCGGGCCGCGTACGACCTCGTCCCGGCCGCCAAGCGCCTCGCCGAGCTGGCCCGCGACTAGGCGGTCACTCCATCGCACCTGTTTGCGCGTGTCAACCAGGGGTACCGGCTGACGATGGCAACGAAGATGCGAGACATCATGTCGGCCGCCCCGGTGAGCATGGCTGCTACCGAGTCGGTGTCGACGGCGGCGCGGGCTATGAAGGAGCACGGGATCGGCGCCGTGCTGATCATCGCCGACGGCCGGTTCAGCGGGCTCGTCACCGACCGGGACATCGCGGTCCGCGTCCTGGCCGAGAACCGTGACCCGGTGACGACGCGCCTCGGCGACATCTGCAGCACCGAGCTAGCCGTGCTCGGCCCCGACGATGACGTGGAGCAGGCCATCAGGCTGGTCCGTCAGCTCGCGGTGCGCCGCATTCCCGTTGTCCAGGACGGCATCGCGGTCGGCGTGGTGTCCGTCGGTGACCTGGCGCTGGACAAGGACCGGTCCGCCGCGCTCTCCCAGGTCGGCGCCGCCCGGCCGAACTGACGAGACGGTCGCATGGACCGAAGAACGGAACTGATCGTCAAGGAACTCCTCGACCGGGGCGGCCGCCTTTACGCTGAGGACGCCGGCATCCGGCTCGCCGACCGGCCGGGGCCGCTGTACCAGCTGCTGGTCCTGAGCACGCTGCTGAGCGCGCGGATCCCGGCGCACGTCGCCGTGGCCGCGGCGCGTGAGCTGTTCGCGGCCGGGTACCGCAGTCCGAAGGCCATGAGCGAGGCCAGCTGGCAGGACCGGGTAGACGCCCTCGGCCGCGGCCATTACGGGCGGTCCGACGAGCGTACCGCGACCATGCTCGGCGATGACGCGGAGCTGTTGTCCACCAGGTGGCGCGGCGACCTGCGGCGCCTGCGCGAGGAGTCCGGGGGTGACAGCCACGGCATCACGTCATCGCTGGCCCAGTTTCCTGGCCTCGGCCCGGCCGGAGCGAGCATCTTCCTGCGCGAGGTCCAGGACGTATGGCCTTCGGTGGCCCCGCACGTGGACGCCGTGATGACCAGCGGGGCGCGCCGGGTCGGGTTGCCGGCCGGCCGTGAGTCGCTGGCCCGGCTGCTGGCCGACAGCGGTCAGCCGGCCCGCCTGGCCGCCGCCCTGGTCCGGGTGTCGCTGAGCCAGCGCGCCGCCAGCGACGTCACTGCCGCGGTGCCGGACTGACGGCCGGGCCGGCAAACAGCACTCAACACAGTCCCGCCTGGCTGAACAGTTCCTGACGGAATCGTGCCCAGTTGAGTCGTGCGCGTAACTGAGCCGGTAAGCTGCAACCGATGCCGTTTGTGGCCAGAAGGCGGGGGTAGCCGATGGTTCCGCACCCGCGTTCGTCATGGTGCTAGGAGCTTTGTGTGACCTTGCCTGTCCCCGAGCAGCGCGTGCTCGATCAGATGGAGGGCGCGCTGAAGAACAGCGAGCCTCATCTGGTGTCGATGTTTTCCATCTTCACCCGCATCAACGCCGATGAGCCGGTCGGTGTGGAGCCGCTGGCCCGGCCGCGGCCACGGCCTCGGCGGCTTCGGTGGCTGGGGGCAGGTACCACTATCTACGCGTTTGTGCTGGTCCCCGTCATGTTCGCGATGATCACCATCGGTGCCCTGCTCAGCAGCCGAGCGCACAGCGTGGCCACCTGCGACACCGGCTACTCGGCCGGGGGCGGATCCTGGGTCAGCCGGCCCTGGTGCCAGATGACCCTCCAGAAGACGACCGCCGGCGGTGCGCGCCTGGCGTCCTGCGCCGCCCGGATCCCGGCCATCCGCTTCACCCGGGCCAGCAGCGAGACCTTCACGCCGCCCGCTCTGGCCGAAGCGGCCACCGCGGGCCCGCCTGCCGGGTGCTAGCCCGCAGCCAGGGAGCGTCAGTTGCCGATCGAGCACCTCGGGCCTGAAGCGGCAGAACTGCTCAACCTCGCCAATGGCGGAGAAGCCCGATCCCTCAACAAGCTCGTGGAACTGGCCGCCTGGCAGGTGCCCGCCTGCGCCGGCGCCCACGCGGCCGTGTGGCGCGACGGCGAGCTGGTCAGTGCCGCGGCGACTCACCCGGACCTGGCCGAGCTCTCTGACCTCCAGCTCACCGTGGGGCACGGCCCGCTGATCGCGGCCGCGGACACGGGTGTCCCGGTGAGCTGCCCGGACACGCTGGAGGAGACCCGCTGGCCCGACTACGCGCAGGCCGCGCTGCGCCGCGGCGTCCGGTGCTCGGTCCACCTGGTGCGCAAGCTTCCCCAGGGCGCCATGGTGCTGTCCTTGTTCGGCGTGCGGCCCGGCGTGCTCGATGCGGAGTCTAACCCCATGGCCGACACCGTGGCCGCCTTCGGCGGCGCCATGCTGGCCAATGCGACGGCCTACCATCAGGCCCAGCGGACGGCCAGCCAGCTGAAAGACGCCGTGGTGACCCGCCCGGTGGTCGACCAGGCCAAGGGCATCCTGATGCACGCGCTCGGCTGCGACGCCGACGAGGCGCTCCGGCGGCTGCGCCAGGAATCGCAGCGCCGTCACGTCAAGGTCACCGAGGTAGCCGCCGAGGTGGTGGCGGGCGCCGCCCAGGGGACCAAGGGCGCCAAGAAGGTTACGGCGCGGCCTTGACCTTCGCCACCAGGATGGTCATGTCGTCCCTCAGGTCGTCCTGGGAGAAGCTGTTCACCAGGCCCTGTACCATCCTGGCCGTCTCGGCCGCGGACCGGCCCGCCAGGCCGGCCAGCTCATCGGCCAGGCTGTCATCGAAGTAGCGCATGTCCGGGCTGCGCGCGTCGGTCACTCCGTCGGAGTAGAAGAAGAGCAGGTCGCCCTCGCCGAGCTCGAGCTCCTCGGTATGCGGGTCGGCGTCGGGGAACAGGCCCAGCGGCAGGCCGCCGCCGCTCAGCACGTCGACCTGGCCGTCCGGTCGGACCAGAGCGGGGCCGGGATGCCCGGCGCCGGCCAGCGTGACCCGGAGCCGGTCGCCCTCCCAGCGCAGGTAGGCGAGCTTGACGGTCACGAAGCGTTCCTCGTAGTCGCCGGCCAGCATGACCTCGTTCACCTTGGCCAGAACGTCCGCCGGGTCCGGATTCCAGTGCGCGAGGACCCGGATCGCGTGCCTGGCGGCCGCGGTCATCGCGCCGGCCTCCTGCCCCTTGCCGCAGACGTCTCCGACCATGATGGCCCAGCCGCCTGCGACCGGGAACGCGTCATAGAAGTCGCCGCTGACCTCCAGTCCCTCGCTGGCCGGCTGGTAGGCGGGGGCCAGGTCGAGCCCCGGGACGTCGGGCAGCGTGGCCGGGAGCAGGCTGCTCTGCAGCGCTTCGGCGACCGCTGAACGGTGCCGGAACATGCGGTCGACCCGGATGGCGACGCCGAGGTGCTGGCCGAGTTGTTCGACCAGGCCCAGGTCGGCGATCTCGAAGCGGCCTTCGGCGGCCGTGCGGGCCAGGGTGAGCGCGCCGTAGCTGGTTACGCCGTCCGTGATCGGAACGCTGAGCAGTGAGGTCACGCCGAGCAGCATCAGCAGCGGCGTCCCGTCCGGGGCGGCGCCGAGAATCCCGGCGTCGTCGGTGTGAGCGAGTATCACGGACGTACCCGCGGAGTGGACCTGCTCGGGCGCCGAGCCCGGCTGCGGATCCAGGGTGCGGACCTTCCGGGCCAGTTCCGGCGGGCTGTCGGGCGGGCCGATCACGAACTGGCGCCGCAGCAGGCCCGCCCGCTCCACGTCGATGATCACCCAGCTCGCGATGTCGCCTGCCAATAGGCGGGCGCTACGCTGGAGCGTGACCGCCTCGCTGAACGTGCTGTTATCCAGGAGCAGCCTGGTGACCGCGGTGACCATGTCGATCCGGCGTGCCATGACCCGGACCGTTTCTCTATCATCCTGGGGGGGCGACCCCCCTGGCCCTCGCCGCGTACGGGGAGCCTTCCCAGCCCCCCGTACCCCCTGGGCCCCAGGCGCGGCAGCAGTGACCACGAGCAGCCGCGTGCCGTCCTGCAGGGTGATCACGTCCGCCGTCAAGGTCGCGTCGACCGGACCGCTCGGCCCCAGCAGCCTGCACTCCACCTGCCTGGCCGTGCCCGTCCGGGCGGCCGCGGCGAGCTGGCTCTTGACCGTCGCCCGCGACGGCAGGTCGACAAAGGCGGTCAGGGCCCGTCCGGTCGCGTACCCGGGCGGGGCTCCGATCAGCTCGCCGGCCCGGCCGTTCGCGCGCCGGATCGTGCCGTCCGGCTCGAGCACGAACAAGGGTGAGGGCGCGGACTGGAACACGGCCCGCAGCAGGGCTCGTTCCGCGCCGAGGGCGTCGGGCGCGGCCGCCGCCCGTTCTGGGCTAGCCTCGGCCAGCTTGGTGAGCACCTCCACCGCGCCGTCCAGCTCGGCGAAGACCGCGTCGAGCAGGGCCCGAGGATCGGCGCCCGGCATCGCGGCGGCCTGGCGCAGCGCATCGCGCCGTCCCGCCAGGCCGGCGAGGTCCGCATAAGAGCGGTCCGTCCAGGTGTCTTGCGACATCTCTCCTGATCATCATCCGGGTGAAGCGCCAGCACCCGATCGGCCGGGCGCAGCGGCCAGGCGCGAGCTCATAGCGACCCTGAACCGACTCAATAGTACTGGCGGCAATCCGCACTAATGCACAAGGATCCCCGGCGGATGGCTACCACCGCCGCCTGCGGGACCGGCGGCGGGTGTTGTAGCGGCCGTAGCCGCGGGTCGTGAACGCGCTGACCAGCAGGGCCGCCGCGACCAGCGCGACAATGAAGGTAATGATGGTATGCCCGGCGCCGATGATGGCGGTGGTGATGATCCCGCCGAGCAGCGCGGCCCCGATGCCGATGAGGATCGTCAAGATCAGCCCGATGTGCTGGCGGCCTGGCACGAGGAGCCGGGCCAGCCCTCCGATGACCAGTCCGATGACCAGCCAGACGATGATGACGGAAGCGGTGAGTGCCATGACCTCTCCTAGGAATGCTTTACAGATGACGCTTCGCTGGGTTGGGACTCAGTCCTCGTAGACGTCTTCCACGATCTCCGTGTCACCTGGCCGCATGCTCGTGGGATCGGTGGACAGATCGCGCGTCGACTCGCCGTGGGTGGTTGCCTCGCGGCTCCCGAGCGCGCCCGGGGCGGGCAGGCCGGCCTGCACGCGGGTGTTGGCCGGATTGCGGTGGACGTACTCCGGATAGATCACCTCTTCTGCGACCCGGTGTCCAGGCCGCCAGCGGGACTGCCGCACGAACAGCCGCCGGCCGACCCAGGAGTACCCCCGCCGCGGGACGGCCAGGCCGAGGATTCCGATGATCATGATCACCCAGCCGGCGGTGTGCAGGTTGAAGACAGAGGTATTCGTCGTCACGGCGAAGGCGAGGATCGCCCCGACCCCGATCAGTACGAGTCCCATACCGGTTTTCATGACGGTCCTTCCGCGTATCTATAACCCGAGGCCGTCAGCCGGTGGCCGCCGGCTCGGGTGAATCGGAGGCTTCGGCGGACTCAAGCAGCTTGCTCCTCAGGTGGGCCAGCGCCCGGGCCAGCAGTCGCGACACGTGCATCTGCGAGATGCCGAGCTTGTCGCCGATCTCCGTCTGGGTGAGGTTGCCGTAGAAGCGCATGACCAGGATGCGCTGCTCGCGTTCGGGCAGCTCTTCCCAGTGGGCGTTGACGGACTCCATGTCGATGGCGTGCGCGACCGCCGGGTCGTCATCGCCGAGCACGTCCGCCAGCAGGGCCGGGTCCTCCCGGTCGGACAGCGGGGCGTCCAGCGAGTACGTGCTGAACACCAGGTCCGCCTGGCGGGCCTCCTGCATGTCGTCTGCGTTGACCCCGAGCCGCCCGGCCAGCTCATCTTCGGCCGGAGCCCGGCCCAGCTGCTGGGTGAGTTCCTCGTTGGCCTTGCGCAGCTCGAGCAGCAGCTCCTGGGCCGACCGCCGGACGTGGATCTGCCAGCGCTTATCCCGGAAGTGGCGCTTGATCTCGCCGCTGACGCACGGCTGGGCGTAGGCGGCCAGGCTGTCGCCCACCTCGGGGTCGTAGTTGTTGATCGCCTTGAGCAAGCCGACGTAGCCGACCTGCATCAGGTCCTCGGTGGGCTCGGGGCTGCCGCGGTACTGCCGGACACAGGAGCGGACCAGCTTGCCGTAACGCTCCACGATTATCTCGCAGGCGGCGGCGCGCAGCTCGTTATCCCGGGGCAGCGCGCGGACCTTGGCCAGCAGGGCGTTGTCGGAGAGCTGCATCAGCTCCGCCCTCGACCCGGGGTGAAGGCTGGCGTCAGAAGTGTGAGCGCCGGCGCGTGCGGCGTCCGGCGCCGGCCGGCGGAGGGTTCCGCTTGTCAAGATGATCTCCTCGGACCCTGGGAATTACGGACGAGTAGGGTGTGCCCGACCCGAGGCGAATAAACGTAAGGTGATGTGAGGCTCGTCACACCAGTGACGCGGACCCCGCATCCGCGGCCCGGACCGCGACCAGCACTACGGCCGTCGTGTCCCAGCGAGCAAGAACGTCCGGCATTTTCGGCGTTTTTCGGGTCCGGCCAGGTGTAGGCGGGTGGGCTGCGGGAAGCGGAACTGCCGCTGGCCGGCACAGCCCAGGGAAGGATGCGTCATGACTGTGACCCAGAACGGCGAGAACTGGCGGTCGTCAGGAGCCTGCCGTTCCGCCGATCCTGACCTTTTCTTTCCCATCTCGGCCCAGGGCCCGGCCGAGAAGCAGATCGCGCGGGCCAAGATGATCTGCGCCGGATGCCAGGTGCGCCAGGAGTGCCTGGAGTTCGCGCTTTCCCATGACCAGACGTACGGCATCTGGGGCGGAACCACCGCCGAAGACCGGCAGCGCGACCGCCGGCGCAGGCGGCGCCAGGTCGCCGCCGCGGCCAAGCGCACCGCCGCGGCTAGCCGCGCCGCGTGAGCCAGCGCTCCATGCAGGCCAGGAGCTCCTCGGTATCGACCGGCTTGGTCACGTAATCGCTGGCTCCGGCCGCGATGCTCTTCTCCCGGTCGCCGGGCATGGCCCGGGCCGTCACCGCGATGATGGGCAGCGTCGCGAAGGCGGGCATCTGCCTGATCTGGTTCATCGTGGTGTAGCCATCCATCTCCGGCATCATCACGTCCATCAGGATCAGGTCAGTGTCGTCCGCGGTGAGCAGGGCCTCGATGCCCTTGCGGCCGTTGGGGGCCTGGGTCACGGTCATGCCGTGCAGCTCGAGCGTGCTGGTGATGGCGAAGACGTTGCGCGCGTCGTCGTCGATGACCAGGACCCGGCGGTCACGCAACGACTCGTGGCCCTCCGCCTCGGGAGCGAGCACCCGCGCCGGCGCCTCGGCCGGCTCGTTGATCAGCGCGGGAACGTCCTCGGGCTGGGCGGCGGACAGGTGCAACGTGATGCGCTCGCGCAGTTCGTCCAGTGAGGGGAGGAGCTCCAGCGATTGCGACCCGAAGCGCAGCCGCGCCAGCCGGGCCTGCGCGCTGTCCAGCTTGTCCCTGGTGTGGGCGAGGACGGGGACGGCTCGTAGCCCAGGGTCCTCCTGCAGCCGGTCGAGGAACGCGAACGCCGAGGCATCCGCCAGGCCGAGATCCAGGACCACGCACTGATGCGGTGCGGCGCTGAGCGCCTCGATGCCCTGTTCCGGGCTGACCGCCGTGCCCACGTGGACCGGCCCGTGGATGCCGGTGAGATCGGAGACCGCGCTGTGGGCAAGCAAGGTGAGCAGGCCGCCGCGTGCGCCCTCCAGGACCAGCAAGCGGCGTCCGTCAGACGCCGCGTCGTCGGGCACGGCAGGCTGAAGTTGCAGGGCTTCGGTCGCGTCGGCCGGGTCCCCGCCCGGCCCGAAGCCGTTGCCGTTCCGGGTGACCCCGACCGGCTCGCCGGGGCCGGGCGCCGAAGCGTCGTCGCCCGTCGCGCCGGGCAGCTCGCACGGCAGGTACAGCGTGAACGTGCTGCCCTGGCCCAGTTCGCTCTCCGCGGCGATCTCGCCGCCGAGCAGGGCGCCGACCTCACGGGCGATCGACAGCCCCAATCCGGTACCGCCGTAGCGGCGGCTGAGCGTACCGTCGCCCTGCTGGAAGGCGCCGAAGATCGTGCTGAGGTTCTCCGGCGCGATGCCGATGCCGGTGTCGGCGACCGAGAAGGACAAGATGTCCTCGCCGTCCGGCGTGCGCCGGCTCGGGTCGAGGCCCATGCGGAGCAGCACGTGCCCGCGCTCGGTGAACTTGACCGCGTTCGACAGCAGGTTGCCGAGCACCTGGCGCAGCCGCTGCCGGTCGGTGAACAGCTCGGGCGGAGCGCCGGGGTCGGTCTCGACCGCGAAGTCCAGCCCCTTCTCGGCGGTGAGCGGCTGGAACGTGGCCTGGATATCTTCCAGCAGGGCGCTGAGCGGGAACCTCTCCGCGTGAATGTCCATCCGCCCCGCCTCGACCTTGGACAGGTCGAGGATGTCGTTGATCAGCTGCAGCAGGTCCGAGCCGGCCGAGTGGATCACGTTGGCGTACTCGACCTGTTTGGCCGACAGGTTCCGGCCTGGGTTTTGAGCCAGCAGCCGGGCCAGGATCAGCAGGCTGTTCAGCGGGGTGCGCAGTTCGTGAGACATGTTGGCCAGGAACTGCGACTTGTACTTCGAGGCCAGGGCCAGCTGGCGGGCGCGTTCCTCGATCTCCTGCCTGGCCTGCTCGATCTCGGCGTTCTTGGTCTCGATGTCGCGGTTCTGCGCGGCCAGCAGCGCCGCCTTGTCCTCCAGCTCGGCGTTGGACCGCTGCAGTTCCACCTGCTGGGCCTGCAGTTCCTCCGACCGGACCTGCAGTTCGGAGGTCAGGCGCTGCGACTCTTCCAGCAGCGTGTCGGTCCGCGCGTTGGCGATGATCGTGTTGAAGTTGACCCCGAGGGTCTCGGTCAGCTGCTCCAGGAAACCGGTCTGCACCTGGCTGAACGGCGTGAACGAGGCGAGCTCGATGACCCCGAGCACCTGGTCCTCGAACAAGATGGGCACGATGGCCAGGTTCGCGGGCGGTGCCTCGCCCAGCCCGGAGGAGATCGTCACGTAGCCCTCGGGCAGGTTCGCGACCACGATCGACCGCTTGCTCCGGGCCACCTGGCCGATCAGGGACTGGCCGAGCCGGTACTGGATGGGCGCCGTCGTGTCGGTCCGCAGCCCGTAGCCGGCGATGAGGCGCAGCTGGGTGTCACCGTCGGCCGTCGGTTCGGTCAGGAAGAACGTGCCGTGCTGGGCCCCGGTGAGCGGGGCGAGCTCGTCCATGATCAGCTCGGCCACGACGGCCAGGTCCCGGTGACCCTGCATCATGCCCGCGATCCGGGCCAGGTTGGTCTTCAGCCAGTCCTGCTGCTGGTTGGCCTGGGTGGTCTCGCGCAGCGACCACACCATCGCGTTGATGTTGTCCTTGAGCTCGGCGACCTCGCCCTGCGCCTCCACCGAGATCGACCTGGTCAGGTCGCCGGCCGCGACCGCGCTGGTCACCTCCGCGATCGCGCGGACCTGCCTGGTCAGGTTCCCGGCCAGCTCGTTCACGTTCTCCGTCAGCCGCTTCCAGGTCCCGGATACACCCTCGACCTCGGCCTGGCCGCCCAGGCGGCCCTCGCTGCCCACCTCGCGGGCGACGCGGGTGACCTCGGCCGCGAACGCCGACAGCTGGTCGACCATGGTGTTGATGGTGGTCTTGAGCTCGAGGATCTCGCCGCGCGCGTTGACGTCGATCTTCTTCGACAGGTCGCCCTGGGCCACCGCCGTGGTGACCTGGGCGATGTTGCGGACCTGGCTGGTCAGGTTGTCCGCCATCGAGTTGACGTTGTCGGTCAGGTCCTTCCAGGTGCCGGAGACGCCCTTGACGTCGGCCTGGCCGCCCAGCCGTCCCTCGGTGCCGACCTCGCGGGCCACCCGGGTCACCTCGTCGGCGAACGCGGACAGCGTGCCGACCATCCGGTTGATCGTCCCGGCCAGCGCGGCGACCTCGCCCTTGGCCTCGACCGTGATCTGCTGGCTCAGGTCACCGCGCTCCACCGCGGTCGCCACCTGCGCGATCGAGCGCACCTGGGCGGTCAGGTTGGACGCCATCACGTTGACGTTGTCGGTCAGGTCCTTCCAGGTCCCCGACACGCCCCGGACCACGGCCTGGCCGCCCAGGTTGCCCTGGGTGCCGACCTCGCGGGCCACCCGGGTCACCTCGTCGGCGAACGCCGACAGCTGATCGACCATCGTGTTGATGGTCTCCTTCAGCTCCATGATCTCGCCGCGGGCGTCGACCCGGATCTTCTGGCTCAGGTCGCCCTTGGCCACGGCGGTGGTGACCTCGGCGATGGAGCGCACCTGATCGGTCAGGTTGGCCGCCATGACGTTGACCGACTCGGTCAGGTCCTTCCAGGTCCCGGACACGCCCTTGACGTCGGCCTGGCCGCCGAGCAGCCCTTCGGTGCCCACCTCGCGGGCCACCCGGGTCACCTCGTCCGCGAAGGAGGAGAGCTGGTCGACCATGGTGTTGAGGGTCGACTTCAGCTCGAGGATCTCGCCGCGGGCGTCCACGTCGATCTTCTGGCTCAGGTCACCCCGGGCCACGGCGGTCGCCACCTGGGCGATGTTCCGCACCTGGCCGGTCAGGTTCCCGGCCATGGCGTTGACCGACTCGGTCAGGCCCTTCCAGGTACCCGAGACGCCCGGCACGTAGGCCTGGCCGCCCAGCTTGCCCTCGGTACCGACCTCGCGGGCCACCCTGGTCACCTCGGAGGTGAACAGGTCGAGCTGATCCGCCATGCCGTTGAAGACCGTGGCGATCTCGTCCATCAGCGGGTCGCCGGTCTTGGCCAGGCGCGTGCTGAAGTCGCCGCCTCGCACCGCCGTCAGCCCCGCGAGCAGCTGCTCGAGCCCCGATTTGTCAAGCCTCGGGCCCGGCTGAACCGTCTCGGTCACCAAGCGCTCCCATCAGCTGTGCCGATGCGCTCGATATGCATACGGCACCCTCATGCGATCTCTACCGATGGTAGACCGGATGTAACTATCATGGGCCGAACGTGGTTCATTAGCAGGGCAAAGGTTCTTCAGGCCCGCCCGCGGCGGCCGCCGCCGGCTTCCCGTCAGCATCGCCGGTCAAGGGATTTGGCGGGTTTGAGGTGTTCGCGGTTAACGGCGCGCCCAGTGGGGAGGCGGTGATCGTGACGGCCGACGATGATGACGTGCTGCGGCTCGTCGCGGTCATCGATCAGCAGCGGCTCGCGCTGGGCCGCATCCGCGCCACGGCGGCCGGCGAGTCGGTCATCGCGATGGCCAGGGGCGCGCTGATGGAGCGGCTCGGCTTGTCCTCGGCCGAGGCGGCCAGCCAGCTCGCCGAGCTGTCCGCGGCGACCGGGATCCCGCTGGCCGAGATGGCCGCCGCGGTCCTGTCCCCGCAGTCCTTCGCGGGCGCCGGCGTCGCCCGCGAAGGGGACCTGCTCGACGCGCCCGGCCCGGCCGGGACCGGTGGTATCGAGGCGGGCGACGGCGTATCGCGTCCCCGGGAGCTCATGATCGAGGCCGCGGCCGAACTGGCCGCCGACGGCGCGGAGCTGGCCGGCACCCTGGCCGGGCAGGTCCTGGGGCCGCT
>Ga0335073_10001731_pt1 | contig 29380 bp, 25 predicted proteins | sample Lox_Sample_22_FD_207093 | JGI IMG/M metagenome (GOLD analysis project Ga0335073, IMG submission 207093) | Soil microbial communities from Loxahatchee National Wildlife Refuge, Florida, United States - Lox_Sample_2.2 | ecosystem: Environmental > Terrestrial > Soil > Wetlands | place: USA... | reverse complement strand
GCTCGCCGCTGTGGCAGCAGCGCCAGCGTGCCGCGCAGCTGCTCGCCGTGGCCAGCCAGTACGGCACGTTCCCGGTCGTGCTCGAGACCATGCGCGAGTGCCTGCAGGACGTGTTCGACGTGCCTGGGCTGACGAAGCTGATGCGCGACGTCGCCGCGCGCCAGATCCGGCTGGTCGAGGTCGAGACGCCGGCGCCGTCGCCGTTCAGCCGCTCGCTGCTGTTCCGGTACGTGGGCGCGTTCATGTACGAGGGCGATGCGCCGCTGGCTGAGCGGCGCGCCCAGGCGCTGGCCCTGGACTCGGCCCTGCTCGCCGAGCTGCTCGGCCAGGCTGAGCTGCGGGAGCTGCTAGATCCCCAGGTGGTCGACGAGACCGAGCGTGAGCTACAGCGGCTGGCACCCGGCCGCACGTGCCACGACGCCGAGGCCGTCGCCGACATGCTGCGCGCGCTCGGGCCGCTAACTGCGCCGGAAGTGGCGCAGCGCTCGGCCGACCCGGATCAGGCAGCGTCGTGGCTTGGCAGCCTGGCTGCCCAGCGCCGGGTGCTCGAACTGCGCATCGCGGGACAGCAGCGGTGGGCTGCGATCGAGGATGCTGGCCGGCTGCGTGACGCGCTGGGTGTCGCGCTGCCGCCGGGGGTGCCAGACGCCTTCACCGAGCCCGTCGCTGATCCGCTGCGCGACCTTGTGCTGCGGTACGCGCGGACGCACGGGCCGTTCGGCGCGCAGCAGATCGCCGAGCGCTACGGGCTGGGCGTCGCCATCGTCATCGGCGCGCTGCACCGGCTGACATCCGAAGGCCTGCTCACCGAGGGGGACTTCCAGCCCGGCGCGGGCATCCAGTGGTGCGACACCGGAGTGCTGCGCATGCTCCGGCGCCGCTGCCTCGCCAAGCTCCGCAAGGAGGTCGAGCCGGCGCCGCCGGCGGTGTTCGCGGCGTTCCTTCCCGCCTGGCAGCATGTCCAGGCGGCAACGCGCAGCCCGGCGCCGGGCGGCGGCGGACGCCCGCGCCCGCCGCGCGCGGATGCCGTTTACGAGGTGATCGACCAGCTAGCCGGAGCGGCGATCCCCGCGTCTGCGCTGGAGACGCTGGTGCTGCCGGAGCGGGTTCCCGGCTATTCGCCGGCCCTGCTGGACGAGCTAACGGCCGCCGGCGAGGTCATCTGGTCGGGTGCGGGGGCGCTGCCCGGCAGCGACGGCTGGATCGCGCTTGCTCCGGCCCAGGCTGCGCCGCTGCTGCTGCCCGATCCGGGCGAGATCACCGTCACTCCCGTGCATCAGGCGATCCTGAGGGCGCTGGAGGGCGGCGGCGCGCTGTTCTTCCGAACGATCGCAGACCGTGTCGCGGCGACTCGCGCGGATCAGTCAGCCCGCGGCCTCGCAGCCACCGATCGCGAGGTCGCCGTCGCGATCTGGGATCTGGTCTGGGCAGGCCTGCTGACCAACGACACGCTCGCGCCGCTGCGCACGGTCCTGGGCAGCGGCCGTCCGGTCGCGCCAACACCCGACGGCAGCCCGCGGCAGGCCATCGGCCGGCCGGGCGCAGCCGTGTCCAGGCGGCCGGGCTTCGGCCGCGGCGCCATGCCGTCGCACACCGGGCCCCCGACCGTAAGCGGCCGGTGGTCGGTCGTCCCGCCGCGAGCCGAGGACCCGACGCGACGGCTGCACGCACTGTCACTCGCCCTGCTCGAGCGGTACGGCATCGTCATCCGCGGAGCTGCCGCGGCCGAGCGCGTCAGCGGCGGATTCGGCGCGCTCTATCCGCTGCTGCGAGCGCTGGAAGAGGCCGGCCAGTGCCGGCGCGGCTATTTCGTCGAGGGTCTCGGCGCCGCGCAGTTCGCGCTGGCGGGCGCCGTCGACCGGATGCGTGCTATGGCTGAAGCGGTCCGCACCACCGAGCCGCCGCGCGATCCGTGGGACACCCGGCCGAGCGCCCGCGGCCCGGCAGGGCCGCGAGTGGTCGTGCTCGCGGCAGCAGACCCGGCCAACGCCTACGGGGCCGCGTTGCCCTGGCCGGAACGGCCCGGCGAGACCGCAAGCGGGCACCGGCCGGGCCGCAAGGCCGGAGCGCTGGTCGTGCTGGCCGACGGTGAGCTGGTGCTCTACGTCGAGCGCGGGGGCAAGACGCTGCTGTCGTGGACCAGCGAGCCGTCCGTGCTAGAGCCAGCGGCAGCAGCGCTGGCGGCAGCCGTCCGGGCCGGCGCACTCGGCCGCCTCACCGTCGAGCGCGCGGACGGCGGCGCCGTGTATGACTCACCGCTCGCCACGGCGCTCGAAGCCGCAGGCTTCCGGCCGACTCCGCGCGGGCTTCGGCTTCGCGGCCAGACCTGACCGGCCGGCCGCGCTCAGAGCGGCTTGTCCAGCACGACAAAACTGAGGTCGGGCCGCCGCGGGATCCCGAACCGCACGTTCCCGTACGGGAACGGCCTGCTCTCCCCCGTCAGCCGGTAACCGCGCCGCTCGTACCACGCGATCAGGTCCCGCCTCAGGTTGACCACGGTCAGCACCATGGTCGCGGCGCCCCACTCCGCGCGAGCGATGCGCTCGGCCTCAGCCAGGATCGCCCGGCCGGAGCCCTGGCCCTGCGCGGTCGGCCGGACCGAGAACAGGCCGAAGTACGCCTCGGCGGGAGGCCGCCGTTCCAGCTGACAGCAACCGGTCAGCACGCCTTCGGCCTCGGCGAGCAGCAGGACGCGACCTGGGCTCGCCACGATCTCCGCGATCGCATCGGCGTCGGTGCGCTGGCCGTCCAGCAAATCGGCCTCCGTCGTCCAGCCGGACCGGCTGGCCTCGCCCCGGTAAGCCGACTCGACGAGCTCGACGATGGCCGGGATGTCACCCTCGTCCGCGTACCGGAAGATGAGCGTTCCCGCCGTCATGTGCCCGCTCGCCGGGTCACCAGCCACGGAGGTCGATCGGCCAGATGTCGACGACAGCATCACCAGAGAACAGATACGCGCGCTCGTGGCACGCCATGGTCGGGTCGATGTGGCCCGGCACGAGCCACGCCCGGTCACCCACGGGACGCGGCGGCGTGAACGTCACGTGCTCGTCGGAGCAGAACATGACGTTGCCGTCGGTCAGGTCCGGGTTCCCGTGGTCCATGCCGAACGCCTTCAGGCCCGCGTTGCCGACCGCCCAGCCGTCTGACCGCGACACGACGGTTGCCAGGACGAACGCCGACTGCTTGAACGGCAGCCCGAGCCGGCCGTATGCCGTGTCCATTAGCAAGTATGACCCGGCCTGGATCTCGTTAGCCCAGGTGTTGAGAGCGTAGGTGCCGGTGCCGCCAGCCGAAACCAGCTCGCCGCCGACATCGGCATGCGCCGCGACGAGTATCTCCATCGCGATCTTGCACCGCTCGGCCCGCTCTGCCCCGTCTGGCAGGCCGACGACGTGACCCTCGTACCCCATCACGCCGCGGACCTCCAGCCCGCGGCTCCGCGCGAGGTCGGCAAGCCGCCCGGCGTCCGCCGCCGCGCAGCCGCAGCGCGGCAGGCCGACGTTCACGTCGATCAGAACCTCGTGCACTCCGCCAGCGACTGCGGCCTGAATGGTCTCGGCCGAGTCCACGGCGACCGTCACCCGTGCGCCCGCAGCCACCAGGTTGCCGAGCCGCCGGCCGTCCAGGACCTCGTTAGCGAGCAGCAGGTCTTCGCCGAGGCCGGCTGCCGCCATGCCCTCGCACTCGCGGATCGTGGCACAGGTGAATCCGTGGTGGCCGGCGGCAGCCTGCCGCCGCGCCAGGCCCGTGCACTTGTGCGCCTTGACGTGCGGTCGCAGCCGCGCACCGGGAAGGGCCGCCGCCATGGTGGCGATGTTCTCCTCCAGTGCGGCGGCGTCGATCATCAGCGCCGGCGTCTCGACGTCCGTAACGCGCATCGCCTACCTGCCCCGTGCCACGCGCAGTGGCGGCGTTCCCCCGAAGGTCACAGGATGTCGCGGCCGATCATCCCGCCGATTCCGCCACCACCGCCGAAGCCACCGCCGAAGCCGCCGACACCGAGCCCGAGGCCGGCGGCCGGAGCCTGCTGCCGGCGCTCGTCGTGGATGGCTTCGATGGCGAGCACGATCGCGAGCAGGAACGCCTGGTGCTCGCCGTCAGCGATGTCAACTGCGAACTTCTCGCGCAGCGAGAACTGGCGCACCATCCTGGCGACCGGCATACCGCCACGGCTGACCGTATAGTCGCCCCCGTCGAAGTGGCCGCGCGCCTGCAGCTGGCCGAAGGACGACTCGATGTCGTACTTATCGCCGAAGATGCCGGCGTGCCGCACCTGGGCAGCGCGCTGACCCTCGACGTAGACCTCGTGGGTGTCTGTCATCAGGTGCTTGCGGATATCGGCAACTTCCCGGCCGCTGCTGTCGAGCAGTGAGATCCGCGCACCGAGATGACCGCGGGCCTGGAACTGCGGAGCGCCCGACGGATCGGTGATGTCGAAGTGCTCCATGAGCGACCAGCGGCTGGACATGACGTATTCCATGGCTGGACTCTCGCCTAGGTGGCTCGCCAGCGCAACAGCGATGACCAAACCGATATGGTCACCGATCCGGATCGATGGCGCTTCCCACCTCATCCAGCAGCTCTTCAGCCGCGGCAAGGTCGCCGTCCAGCGGCCGGTCGGCTACCGACTCCGGCAGGACCGCATCAGCGCGGTCGAACACGCGCCCGAGTGGGCGGCCGGCCGGGCGGGTGTCGCGCAGCCGCAGCGCCCGGATGGCGGCGACCAGCTCGCATGCCAGCACCACCCGGTAAGCACGCACCGTCTCGGTGGCCGACCACGCCGCCTGCGCCCCGAAGCCGGCATGCTCCTCGGCGCCGACCGACAGCACCGCGCCGCCGAGGACCACCGGGGCCGCCAGCCGGCGCATGTCCCCCAGCGCGGAATGCGCCGAGTACTCCACGATCATCAGCCCTGAGCTGGGCGGAGTGTCCATGGCCAGGAACGGGGTTAGCCCGGTGTTCCGGTCGTCCATCAGCGCGCCGAGCCGGGCCACGGACAGGGCACCGGTCTGGCACACGGCCGCGCGCAGTGAGTCCAGTGCCAGCGAGAGGTAAGCGGTGTGGAAGTTCGCGTTGTGCCAGATCCGCCGCCCGCCGACGTCGATCAGCGGGTTCTCCGCGGCGGAGTTCAGCTCGCGCACCAGGACCTCGTCGGCGCGCGCGTGCGCGTCCACCGCAGCGCCATGTACCTGCGGCAGCGCCCGGTAGCCATAGGGATCCTGCACGCGAGCCTGCGGCCCGGCTTCGTCGGCCAGCAGCTGGCGCAGCGTCCTGGCGATCTGTATCTGGCCGGGGTGACGGCCGGCTAGCTGGACCGCCGCAGCATAGGGCTCGGCGGATGCTCGCACCGCCAGGTGACTGAGTGCCGCGATCACCGTGCTTGCGGTCAGCAGGCCGGACATGTCGTGGCACGCGATCGCGGCTTCGGCGAGCGTCACCGCGTTACTCGACATGAAGGCCAGCATGTCCGGCGGGTCCAGGGCGAAGCGGGGCTGGCCGTCCGCCGGCTCGCTGGCGCCCTCGGCCGCGAGCCAGTCGCGCTCGCCGAGCAGGCACAGCGCAGTCGTGGCGAGGGCTGTCAGGTCCCCGGTACCGATCGCGCCGTAGCGGCGGGCTGGCGGTCGGAAACCCCGGTTCACGCTGTCGGCGAGGACGCCGAGCACGCCGGCCTCGACACCAGATCCGCCGGCCGCGATCTGATTGGCGCGGACGGCCACCATGGCACGGCCGACTTCCGGGGCGAGCAGCGGCCCGGCCCCGCTGGCATGGCTGCGGGCGAGCCGCAAGCCCACCGCCCGCTCGTCGGCAGGGATCACCCCGATGCTGCGGTTGAAGCCCACGCCGGTCGTGCGGCCGTACACGGCACGCCCGGCTGCTGCGGCCTGCTCTGTCAGAGCCCGCGCCGTCTCGGCGGCCGCGCTCGCGCGCTGGACACCCTCGGCGCTGATCTGGACGCCCGTCAGCCGGCGGCCGATGGCCGCGACGTCAGCGCACGTCAGCGATTTGCCGTCGAGGGTGATCATTCGTCCGAGCGTAGCCGCGTGCCCGCGCGGCAGTCTGCACCCGATGGGGAGATCCGCTGCGAAAGCGGCTCATTGATCAGGTCGCGAGGCCGCCGAGCCAGCTCTGCCAGGCCTCGGCCTCGGCCGACGGGTCACGGTCGTCGAAGTAGTGCGCGGTCGCGAAGACCATGTCGTTGTAGCCGTGGATCAGCATGTACATCGCGTCGTCGGTACGCATGCCCACGAAGCTCGGCGAGCTCGCGAACTCCACGGTGCCGTCGACCGGCTCGATCCCGGGCACGCTGAGTCGCGCCGGCTGACCGCCCGCAGCGTCCGCGCTGGCGCCGACCGCCGCCGTCATGGCCGCCCACGAGTCCTTGGTGATCGGACCCGGCAGGAATAGCGAGTTCTTCGCGGTGCGCGGCGCGAAGTGCTTCAGGTAGACGGCGAGCTTCGTCAGGTAGGCGTGGTCGCCGACGGACAGGCCGTTGTATTCGGCCTCCCAGTCCTCGCCGAGGAGACCACTGTGCACAACGCGCACCACCGTGCTGCCGCCGTCGCGCGACTCGATGAGCCACTCGAAGGCCGCGAAGGTGCCGTCCGGGGCCTTGTCTTCCTGCGTCGCGTAGCGGTGACCGGGTTCCCAGGCCATGATGCTGGCGCTGGACACCTGGCCGAACATGGTGAACGTGCTGGTCTTGCTGGCGCTATCGATTTCGGTGCGCCCCATGAGCCAGGAGTCGACTCCCGGCCCTGATGCGATCGCCTCCCACACCTCGTCCGGCGTGGCGTCCACGACGATCTCGTCGCGTATCTCGAATGGATGCGTCATGGCCGCTGCTGCTCCTCTGCTGGCGGGTCGGTGTCTTCGGTGATGCTCGGGTGCACCGCGACGATAAGGCGGTGCGGCCGACCACTGTCGGACTGATATTTACTGATAATTCCGGTAACCGTGTCCGTGAGCTCAGCCAGGAACGCGGCACGATCAGCCGGCCTCGCGAACCGCACTTCGGCATCGAGCCCGAACGTGGCGAGCGGCTTGCCGGCCCGCGCCGCCCCGGTGATGAGCGAGCCCGTCTCCTGAACGAGCCGCGCGGCGAGCGCGAGCAACCACCGCGCGGACAACCGATCGGGTGACAGGGTCGGATCGGGCGCGACCGAAGCGAGCGCGGCCGGCGAGATCACGTAGGCCCCGGCGGAAGCCCGCACGACTCGCTCGGTCATGTTGCCCTTGCGACGCTCCTCGACCAACTCCACCAGACCGTGCTGCTCAAGGGTCCTGACGTGGTAGTTGACCTTCTGCCGGGCAAGCCCGAGCCGCGCCGCGAGCGTGGTCGCAGTGTGTGGCTCGGCCAGCTCAGCGAGCATCCGGGCCCGGATCGGATCGAGCGAGACCTCCGCGGCCGCGGCATCCTCGATCACTGCGACATCTTGCATGTAGACGAGCCATGGCACCGACATTTTTATTTGTCAAGGCGATTAAACCTGTCGGTGACAGAGTTGGCTCTCGCCTGCCCGTTCGCTCCGGTGCGATGAGGTGACCTCAGGCGGGGTCGGCGACTGACGCGAGCAGCTCTGTCCGCGCCTGGTCGACAGCGGCCAGGATCGCGCCGCGCAAGACCGGCCAGCCGTCCACCGCGGTTGGCACCACGGTCGGCTTGGCCGGGCAGAACCGGCCGACATCGGCCGCGACCCGGTCAGCCAGCCCCGCACCACCGGCCATGCCGACATCACCGCCGAGCACGACCAGGCCGGGATCGAGCACGACCGAGATCGCGGCCACTCCGGTCGCGACCCGGACCGCGAGCTCGCAGAGGAAATCGTCGCCCCGCTGCTCTCCGCGGCCGACCGCGCTGACCGCGGCGGCAACGCACGCGGCAGCGGTCGGTTCCGCGAACCCGTACGACTCCGCGAGCGGCAGCACTGCCTGCGCGCCGACGAGGCGCTGGAAGGCCCCGGTTGCGGGGTGGGTCAGGTCCTCGGGCAGCGGTACTCCGGGCACCGGCAGGTACCCGATCTCACCGGCGGCGCCGCCGACCCCGCGGTGCAGGCGGCCGCCGAGCACGGTTGCGAGACCAAGGCCGACGCCGATCCAGACCAGCACGAAGTCGGGAACGCCAGCCGCTGCCCCTACGGCCTGCTCGGCCATCGCGGCCAGGTTCACGTCGTTCTCTAGCGTGACCGGCCGGCCGAGATCACTGCGCAGCGCATCCAGGACGCCCTCGTGCCAGGCCGGAAGGTTGACCGCCAGGCGCGGATCGCCAGTTCGCGGATCCAGCACGCCTGGCGTGCCGATGACGAAAGCTCGCAGTGACTCTGGCGGCACGCCGGCCGATGCGCAGGCCGCGAGCACGGCACCGCGGACGAGGGCGACCGGATCCTCCGCGTCACTCGGGTTGACCGAGATCCGGGCCACCACGTTCCCGGTCACGTCGGCAACGCCCGCGCTGACCTCGTCCTGCTCGACATGGAGCCCGGCTACATACGCAGTGGACGGGACGACGGCGTACAGCGCTGCGTTCGGCCCGCGACCCCCGGCCAGCTCGCCTGCCACCGCGACGATGCCACGCTCTTCGAGCCGCGCCAGGAGCTGGGACGCCGTGACTTTCGACAGTCCGGTGTGCTCCCCGAGCTGCGCCCTGGTCATCGGCCCTCCGGTGAGCAGCAGCTCGAGCGCGGACCTGTCGTTCAGCTCCCGCAACAGGCTCGGCGTCCCCGGCCGTCGCTGCATGCGCCACCCTCCTCTGGCTGGCCCGCACCCGGACACAGCGTCACCTGAAGCGCAGTATCACCCGAACTCTAGGGCCGCGCGGCCCCGCGCCGCGGCGATTGACCTGCGCGAACACAGTCTGTATTTCAATCTGGCAACGGAGTCTATCTTATAGGAAAGTTTCCTGTTAGTTTCTGCCCAAGCAAACATAGGGGCTCAGCCCAGGCCGGCACCAAACGCGTGAAACGGGTCGAAATGACATCGTCTTCCATCTAGCGTAGGGGGCCGGCCGCCAGGCCAAACCCCGGCCGGAGGCGTCCGCCCGGAGGACGTCACTTCCGCTCACACTGCCGGGAAGGGAGATCGATCAGTGACTTTCACCAGATCGGCGGCCGCACTAGGGATGGCCGTCGCGCTCGCGGGAACCGCCGCGAGTCTCGCCGGCTGCGGCTCTTCGAGCCCCAGCGGCTCCACAACGGCCTCGTCGGCCCCCGCCAAGCTCGTCGTCTGGCGGATGGGGGCATCCGTTCCGTCCCAGGTGAGCTGGATGAACGGCGTGGTCGCGCAGTTCCACAAGCAATTCCCGCAGTACAAGAAGACCAAGGTCGTCGTCGACTGGATCCCGTGGGGCAACCGGACCACCGACTGGACGAACGCCCTGACCAGCGGGAAGGGCGGCCCCGACATCACCGAGCTGGGCAACACCGACACGCCGGGGATCGCGGCCGAGGGCGCACTGGCCAACATCACCAGCCAGGTCAAGGCCTGGTCGAACGGTGCCGACATCATCGCGGGCAACCTGGCCAACGACACCATCAGCAGCCAGAACTACGCGGTGCCGTGGTTCGGCGGCGTGCGCGGCATCTGGTACAACAAGGACCAGTTCGCCAAGGCCGGCATCACGACCACCCCGACGACCTGGGCGCAGCTGGTCAGCGACGCCAAGGCCCTGATGAAGGCGTACAAGGGCACCTACGGCCTCGGCGCGCCGAGTAACTACACCAACGCGATCGTCAGCTTCATCTGGGGCGCTGGCGGCCAGGTTGCGGTGCAGCAGGGCGGCAAGTGGGTGGCGCAGCTCAACTCCCCGCAGTCTGAGGCCGGCATCAAGTTCTACGCGGACCTGCTGCTGACCCAGCACGTCTCGCCGGCCAAGTACGTCGGCCAGACCGAGCTCGGCGCACCCGGTGCCACCTCCGGCGGCAGCGACGAGGACTTCGCCAAGGGCACCCTCGACATGTACATCGACGGACCATGGGCCGAGGCCTCGCTCGAGGCAGTCAGCGCCAAGAACAAGTCGCAGTGGGCGTCGTTCCCGATCCCGAGCGAGAACGGGCCGAACCCAGCGCCCGCATTCGCAGGCGGCTCTGACCTTGGCGTGTGGGCCAAGAGCCCGAACAAGACCGCGGCCTGGGACCTGCTGTCCGTGATGGACAGCCCGGCCAACGCCACCACGTTCGCCAACTCGCAGGGCTTCTTCCCGGAGTTCACCTCGCAGCTGTCGAACCCGACCTACTCGAGCAGCCCGCTGCTGTCCGGATTCGCCAAGGCCGCCGGCTACACCCAGATCTCCCCGCTGAACAGCAAGAACTGGGGCACGGCTGACGCGACTGACCAGATCATCCCGGACATGATGAAGGCACTGATGCAGGGCGCCAACTTCTCCTCCACGGTGAACAAGGCCAACACTGAACTGCAGAACGTGCTCAACACCGGGAACGAGTCCTGATCCATCGCTGAGCGTCCTGGCCGGCTCGCACCGAGCGGGCCGGCCAGGGCGCCCGACCAGGACGCAACTCCAGGACGCCGGTCGGCAGAAGGGAGCGAATAGCCAGATGGCCGAGACAATCCAGCACCAGCCTGCCGCGCTGGCTCCCGGGCGCCGCCAGGGTCAGCGGGATCCGGGATCGCTGCGGTACCGCTTCGGTACCTTCACCCGGCGGCACAAGCTGGCACCTTACCTGCTGCTGGCGCCCGGCCTCGCGGGCATCGCACTGGTGCTGCTCTGGCCCCTCGTCCAGGTGATGATCTTCTCCTTCCAGAACTACAGCCTGATGCAGATCACTGGTGCTGCTCCCACCCAGTGGGTCGGGCTCGCGAACTTCACCGTCACGTTCAAGGACCCGGAGTTCTGGCTATCACTGCGCACCACGGTGATCGTGGCCGCGGTCGTCGTGCCGCTCACGCTGATCGTCGGGACGATCGTCGGACTGCTGCTGAACCGGCTCGGCAAGAAGATGTCGGTGTTCGTCAGCACCGCAGCGCTGATGGCCTGGGCCACGCCGCCCATCTCGGCAGCCGTCCTGTTCTACTGGCTGGTCAGCCCGGATGGCGGAGTCGTCGACTGGGCGCTGGCCAAGCTGCCGCACTGGCTTGGTGGCGGCGCACAATGGGCCGGGTACAACTGGACGACGAACGGATGGCTCCAGGCCTACATCGTGGTCGGCGCCCTCGTCATCTGGCAGGCGTTCCCGTTCATCGCCGTCAGCGTCCTCGCGGGCCTGAAGACCGTCCCCGGCGAGCTGCTCGAGGCCGCGCGCGTCGACGGCGCAACGCCGTGGCGGGTCTTCTGGCGAGTCACGTTCCCGCTGCTGAAGCCCATCTTCCTGGTACTGCTACTGCTGTCGGTGATCTGGGACTTCAACATCTTCAGCCAGAGCTACATCGTCACCGGATTCCCCGGTAACCAGAACGAGTACAACCTGTCTCTGTACCTCTACGACAAGGCATTCTCGAGCACCATCCCGAGCTACGGCCTCGGCGGTGCGATCGCGCTGATCTTCGCGATCATCCTGCTCGTGGTGACCGTCGGCTACGTGCGGACCTCCATCCGGCAGGGAGCCCTCACATGACCGGGACTGAGCTGACCGCCACGACCGTCGCGCGCGCTCTGAGCCGGGCTCTGGCGGGCAGCGGGCACCCTTCTCGCGCTCGAGTCGCGAAGCGCACCAGGGCCTTCAGCGTCAACCTCCTTGGCGTGCTGGTTGCGCTCGTCACGCTTTTCCCGCTGTTCTGGATGATTTCCACGGCCTTCAAGCCGTCGCACGAGATCTACTCGCTGACCCCGAGCCTGATCCCGAGCCATCCGACACTCGGCAACTTCCGCGCGGTCAGCAGCGGCCAGGTGTCCGGCGGCATCGGCACCGTCTGGCTGTTCTTCCGCAATAGCCTGGCGGTCACCCTGGCCGCTGTCCTGGTCGCGTCGCTGCTCTCGCTGATGGCGTCTGTCGCGATCGCGAGGTACCGGTTCCGCTTGCGCGCGACCCTGCTTGTGATGCTGCTGATCGTGCAGATGGTCCCGGCACAGGCGCTGATCATCCCGCTGTTCCTGGACTTCAAGCGGATCGGCCTGCTGCAGAACCTCCTCGGCCTCGCGATCGTCTACGCCGCCCAGGCGCTGCCGGTCTCGATCTGGATGCTCCGCAACTTCGTCGCCACGATTCCGCGTGAGCTGGAGGAAGCCGCCTCGATCGACGGGGCCGGCGGCTTCACGATCTTCTGGCGGATCCTGTTCCCGCTCGTCGCGCCGGGACTGGTGGCCACGAGCATCTTCGCCTTCATCACCGCGTACAACGAGTTCATCGTCGCGCTGACATTCCTCGGTCTCGACCAGCACGACTACACGCTGCCGATCTACGTCACCTACTTCTTCGGCCGCGGCGGCGCGGACTGGGGGCCGATCATGGCCGCGTCCACGTTGTACACGATTCCGGTGGTCATCTTCTTCCTGATCGTCCGGCGGCGGCTCGTCGGCGGGCTGGTCGCGGGAGCGGTGAAGGGATGACCCAGGAGCTTGCCGCCGACCCAGCCTTGGGCCGGCTAGCCGATGCAGTCCTGATACCGCCGTTCCCTGGCGGCCGCGAGCCGGACTGGATCCGCGCCGCGCTCACGGACGGGCTGGCCGGGGTGACGCTGTTCGGCCTGAACGTCCAGGACAACCGGCAGCTGGCCGCCCTCACCGCCAGGCTGCGCGCGGCCACCGCGGAGCCGATCATCGCGATCGACGAGGAAGGCGGCGACGTCACCAGGATCTCCCATCAGACCGGCAGCGATTATCCAGGGAACGCCGCGCTGGGCGCAATCGATGACATCGGGCTGACCACGTCCGTGTACGCCGCACTCGGCGCCGACCTCGCGGCGCTCGGCATCAACCTGGATCTCGCCCCGGCTGTTGACGTCAATACCGCCGCGGTCAACCCCGTCATCGGCACCAGGTCGTTCGGAGCCGACCCGGACCTGGTAGCCCGGCACGCCGCGGCCGCGGTCACCGGCCTCCAGTCGGCCGGCGTGGCTGCGTGTGCCAAGCACTTCCCCGGCCATGGCAGCACGACACTCGACTCGCACCTGGTCCTCGCGACTGTCGATGCTCCGATGAGCGTGCTGCGCACGCGGGATCTGCCGCCGTTCGAGGCGGCCATCGCGGCCGGCGTACGCGCGATCATGCCAAGCCACTTGCGCGTGCCCGAGCTCACCGGAGAATTGCCTGCATCGCTATCCCGGCGAGCGCTCACCGACCTGCTGCGCGGCGAGCTCGGCTTCACCGGCGTGATCGTCTCCGATGGTCTGGAGATGCGTGCCGTCAGCGAGAAGTACGGCATCCCGGAAGCTGCTGTCCAGGCCGTCATGGCAGGCACCGACCTGCTGTGCCTGGGCCGCGATCAGGACCAGGAGAGCTTCCTGGCCGTCAAGGCGGCGCTCATGGCAGCAGTGCGCTCGGGACGGCTGCCCGGAGAGCGGCTGGAAGCGGCTGCGGCCAGGGTCGCCGAGCTCAGGGCCTGGACTCTGGCGGCCTGGCAGGTGCCGGCTGAGGACCGCGCGGGCAGTGCGGGCGCCAGCGCGATCGGACTGGTTGCAGCCAGGCGCGCCGTCGAGGTCTCCGGCAGCCTGCCGGCGCCTGGCCGCCCCCTGGTCGTTCAGCTCGTGCCGCCGTCGAACATCGCGGCCGGCGCTGTCCCCTGGGGGCTGAGCCCGTTCGTGCCCCCCGACAGCTACCGGGAGATCAGCACGGACACGCATCCGGCCGATCTGGCCGGGGAGGTCTCCGCGGTACTGGCCGCTGCGGCCGGACGGACGCTGATCATCGTCGTGCGGGATGCGCACCGTCATCCAGGCGCCATTGCCGCGGTCGAGGAGCTGCTGGCCGCACGGCCCGACGCCGTCGTGGTGGAGATGGGCCTTCCGGTCTGGCGGCCAGCGAGCGGAGGCTACGTGGCGAGCTATGGGGCGGCCCGCAGCAACAGCCGCGCGGTGGCCGAGATCTTCGGCCTGGCCGCTCCCTAGCTGCGGCAGACCACCGCACGCCGCCATTAACCGGAGCGCCACCAGCCAGCCGACCGCGGTTACCTGCATAATGCTGCATATGCGTTTGTCCGCACGGTCAGATTACGCTCTGCGCGCCGTCATCGAGCTCGCCGCTTCTGGCGGCGGCCACGTGACCGCTGATCAGCTTGCCCGGACGCAGCGCATCCCAGGGAAGTTCCTCGAGGCGATCTTGACCCAGCTTCGGCGGGCCGGGCTCGTGCGCAGCCAGCGCGGCCCGGACGGCGGTTTCTGGCTCGCCCGCCCGGCCAGCGAGATTTCCATGGCTGACATCATCCGGGCAATCGACGGCCCGCTCGTCGGCGTGCGGGGCGAGCGTCCCGAGAACCTCGGCTATACGGGCGCGGCGGAGCCCCTGCAGGCGGTGTGGATCGCCCTGCGGGCGAATGAGCGAGCCATCCTGGAGGAAGTGACGCTGGAGCACATCGTGTCCGGCAACCTCCCCGACAGCGTGCGCAAGCTAGCAGACAACCCCGAGGCCTGGACCTCGCACTCGACGGCCTGAGCCTAGACCGGCACCATGTCCGTAATATCGCGGGCGAGCTTGTCGAACTTCGGCTCGGTGCCGGCTAGCTTGACCTGCTCGATCAGCGGCTCGGCGGGTGCCAGATGCGGGCCAGGGCGCACGCTGATCTTGCGCGCCGGAATGACCACTCGCTGCGGCGCAGACTGCGGCCGGGCCGACTTCTGAATGGCCGACTGGGCCAGGCGCAGTGCCGTGCCGGGCGAGGCGGCCGGTACAGACGACGCCGAGCCAGCAGGGATGGAGCCAGCAGGGATGGAGCCAGCAGGGACCGCGACCCGCTCGGCGGGCACCCCCTCGGCAGCCAGGGCGGGCTCGAGCGGGACGCCGAAGGCGGGCTCGTTCTGGAGCTCGGCCAGCGCGAATCCGTCTGACACCTCGCGCAGAACCTGTGACAGCGGCGCCCCCAGGGCGTCGCAGATAGAGGCAAGAAGCTCCGAGGAGGCTTCCTTCCTGCCGCGCTCTACTTCGGACAGGTAGCCGAGGGAGACCCGGGCCGTGGCAGAGACCTCACGCAGGGTGCGACCCTGGCGAAGACGCAGTCGCCGAAGCGCGTCACCGAGCAACTGACGAAGCAGGACCATCGTCGCGCTCCCTCCCTGAGGTCGACCAGCTGACTCCTCTACCGTACCCGTCCTTACGGACCGTACGGGAGAGGGCATAGCTGCGTGTTCACAGGCTCGTAACACTGTAATCAGGGTTTGTCTTCCCGCAATGCGCTGACCAGCAACGACAGCACTGCGCGAACGGAACCTTCACGGACATCTCGCCGGTCGCCGGACAGCTGAAGCCCCGCGGTGGCCGGGCCGGCCGGGCCATCCACCGCGATAAAAACAGTTCCCTGCGGCTTGCCATCCGCCGGTCCAGGCCCGGCCACCCCGGTCGTGGCGGCACCGTAGGTGGCGCCGAGGCGCTGGCGAACACCGCCGGCCATGGCGGCGGCCACCTCGGGATGGACGGGCCCGCGCATTTCGAGCAGCCCGGCAGGGACGCCCAGCAGCGCAGTCTTCAGGTCCGTGGCGTATGCGACCACGCCGCCCCGCACGACGACGGAGGCGCCAGCCACGCTCGTCAGTGCCGCCGCGAGCAGCCCGCCGGTCAGCGATTCGGCCACCGCGACCGTCTGCCTGGCCGCCGTCAGCAGCTCAATGGCGTCCCTGGCCAGCTCGTAGGTGCTCTCCGCGGCAGCGCTGTCCCTACCGGGGGCTGCCATCACTGGACCGCCTGATGCAGCCGTATTGCCCGCACGGTGTAGTCGATCCCGGTCAGCACCGTCACCACGAGCGCGGCGCCCATCACGATCGCCCTGGTCGGGCCAAGATCCACCGGCAGCACGTACAGGCTGATCGCGATCACCTGCAGCAGTGTCTTGGCCTTACCACCCCGGCTGGCGGCGATGACACCCCGCCTGATCACCCAGAACCGGAGCCCGGTGACGGCAAGCTCCCTGAAGACGATGACCGCGGTCACCCACCAGGGCAGTTCGCCGAGGTAGGACAGCGTGATGAGGGCGGATCCAGTCAGGGCCTTGTCGGCGATCGGGTCCGCGATCTTGCCGAAGTCAGTAATCAGGCTCCACCGCCTGGCCAGCTCACCGTCCAGCAGATCGGTGACCGAGGCCAGCGCGAAGGCCACGAAGGCGATCGACCGGTCGCCGGTGCCGCCGGAGAGCAGGAACCAGACAAAGACGGGAACCAGGGCGAGCCGCAGCACCGTCAGGGCGTTGGCGACGTTCAGAATGCGCGGCGGGGGCGGCTGATATGCCGACAGCTGATCCTGTGCCTGTGGCTGGCCTGAAGGCGCAAGGTGGTCTGGCGCCGCCGGCTGGCCGGCTGCCGCTTCCGGTCCGGGCCGGACGCCCAGGACTGCGCCCGTTGCTGCTGCGGCGCTCTCGAGCCAGTCGTCACTTCCCGGCGAGCCGGGCCCCTCTGGCCCTCGATCGCCGTCCCCGCGGGTGCCAGCAGATGGCGAGGTCAACTGGCGTCAGTGCCCCGGTCTGGACACTGATGCATTCGCGTCGGCCTCCAGGTCCACTCCGTCGCTTCCGGTGACGATGGCGGTCACCATCTCCCCGGGCGCGAGCCGTCGCCGGCTCTGGACCTCAGTTGCCCCGTCTACCTCGGGCGCCTGGTGCTCTGCCCGGCCCAGGTAGCGGCCGTCGGCCAGCACCTCGTCGATTAGCACCTCGACAGTTTCCCCGATTCGATCCGCCGCCCGCTCGTCCATCAGCTCATCGGACAGGCTTGCCAGCTCCGCGACCCGATCCGCGATCTCCGCCTCGGACAGATGACCGGCCAGGCCAGCAGCCTCGGTCCCGTCCTCGTCCGAATAGCCGAAGACACCGATCGCATCCAGTCGTGCCTCGGCGAGGAAGGCCTGCAGCTCGGCGACGTCCGCCTCGGTCTCGCCGGGGAACCCGACGATGAAATTCGACCGGATCCCCGCAGCTGGCGCCAGCTCCCTTATCTGCGCGATCAGTGCGAGGAACCGCTCAGAGTCGCCGAACCGTCGCATCGAGCGCAGCACCTTGCCACTGGCGTGCTGAAACGAAAGGTCGAAGTACCTGGCCACACCGGGCGTGCCGGCCAGCACATCGACCAGGCCTGGCCGCACCTCGGCCGGCTGCAGGTAGCTGACACGGACCCGGCTGATCCCCGGCACGGCCGCCAGTTGCGGCAGCAGCGACTCAAGCAGCCTGAGGTCGCCCAGGTCTTTACCGTAGGAAGTCGAGTTCTCGCTCACCAGCAGCAGCTCGCGGGCACCATGATCGGCCAGCCAGCTCGCCTCAGCCAGCAGGTCAGCCGGGCGCCGCGACACGAAGGAGCCGCGATATGCCGGGATAGCGCAGAACGTGCAGCGGCGGTCGCAGCCTGAGGCGATCTTCAGCGGCGCGACGACTCCCCCGCCCAGCCGGCGGCGAAGCACCCGCGGGCCGGATGCTGGCGCCACACCGGGCGGCAGATCGGCCATGGGGTCGTCCGGAGCAGGCGGCGGCGCCACGAGCCCGTGCCCAGGCAGCCGGTCAGCCGCGCTCCCAGGCCGGGACGCTGGTGACAACGGCAGCAGCTTGCGCCGGTCTCGCGGTTCGTGGGCCTGCCAGCGCTGGCCCGCCGCGACCGAGTCGAGCCTGGCGGCGATGTCCTCATAATCGTCGAAGCTCAGGATCTGTGCCTCTGGCAGGGCCTCGGCCAGCCCAGATCCGTAGCGCTCAGCGAGGCAGCCAGCCGCTACGACCTTCGCGCCCCCTGCTGCGGCGTCGAGCAGCTCGTCGATGGACTCCTGCTTGGCCGCCTGGATGAAGCCGCAGGTGTTCACCAGCACGACGTCAGCGTCCTGCGAGCCCTCGGCCAGCTGCCAGCCGCCGTCCTCCAGCCGGGCCGCGAGCTCCTCGGAGTCGACCTCGTTCCGGGCGCAGCCGAGGGTCACCATCCTGACGCGCCGCGTCGCAGAACCTGGGCTTAGCTGGCTGGATGACACACCGGCAGACTACGGTAACCCCGTCGGTGCCGGCGCACCCGCACAGGCCACAGGCTCAGCCGACCAGCGTGGTCGTGCAGGCCGTCAGGGTGCACTGGACCGTGATCGGCGAGGTGGTCTCGGAGAACCGCTGCCTCTTCCCGTTCAGGTACAAGGTCGCCCCGCCGGGGTTCCCGAACTCCAGCGTGATCGGACGAGTCCGGCTCCACGACTTGCTGAGGATTCCCGCCGAGGCTCCGATGTCGCCCTGGAAGATCTGGTGACTGGTCGCCGAGGTCAGCCGCACCCAGGTCAGGCCGCCCTGATGGGCGACAACCTTGACCCGCACGTGCGTCGGCGCCCGGTGCGAGACCTGCGTAGTGGCCGGCGGCGACTTCTTGGCGCTGTGGTGACTGGAGTTGCTCGATGTTGTCTGGGCCGGCGGGTTGTGGTCATGACGCGAGCCGAAGTAGCGGAAGCCGACGATGCCGGCCACCGCGATCACTCCGACTGCCAGGACCACGCTCCAGTTAGGCCGGCGCCGCTCCTTCAGCTTCACCGGCGTGAACGGCTGGAACACATCCGCAGCCGTAATGGCCTGCGGCGGAGCCTGGGTGGCGTCGTATTCTCGGATCAGATCTTCGGGATCCAGTCCGACCGCGCGGCCGATGCTGCGAATGTGACCGCGCGCGTAGAAATCGCCACCGCAAGCCGAGTAGTCCCCCCGCTCAATGCCTCGGACGATGGTCTCCCTGATGCACGTACGCTGGCTAACCTGCGTCACAGTGAGACCGGCCTGGCGGCGCGCAGCTGCCAGCTCCTCACCGATGCTCACGCGGTGCCTCCATTAATCATGCTGTCCCGCCCCTGGTCCCTGTTGACTGGACCACGCGCCCAGATGTTGGCTTCCCCGGATCCCAAGCCTGGGATCGGTGACTAAGTGTAGACATCCTGTTACTGTCCGACGTGGACAGGGCGGGGTCTCGGTGTCTAGCGGGTTCCGCCCACTGGCGGCAGTGGCTCAGTCCTCGCCGCGCAGCGACGCCAGCAAGCCGGCCAGATCATCCGGCCTGATGAGGACATCACGTGCCTTGGAGCCCTCGCTCGGGCCGACGACTCCCCTGCTCTCCAGCAGGTCCATCAGCCGTCCGGCTTTGGCGAAGCCGACGCGCAGCTTGCGCTGCAGCATCGAGGTAGAGCCGAACTGCGTGCTGACGATCAGCTCGGCCGCCTGCACGAGCAAGTCCAGATCATCGCCGATGTCCGCGTCGATCTCGCGCTGCCGACCTTCCGGCGCGACCACGTCCTCGCGGTAAGCGGGCTCCGCCTGCTTCTTGCAGTGCGCGACGATCTCGCGGATTTCCTTCTCGGTAACGAACGCATTCTGCAGCCGGATCGGCTTGCTCGTGCCCATGGGCAGGAACAGCGCATCCCCCTGCCCGACCAGTTTCTCCGCTCCCGGCTGATCGAGGATGACCCGGCTGTCGGTCAGGCTGGAGGTGGCGAACGCCAGCCGCGACGGCACGTTGGCCTTGATCAGGCCGGTCACAACGTCCACGCTCGGCCGCTGGGTGGCAAGCACGAGGTGGATGCCGGCCGCCCTGGCCAGCTGCGTGATCCGGACCACGGAGTCCTCGACGTCTCGTGGCGCGACCATCATCAGGTCGGCTAGCTCGTCCACAATCACGAGCAGATAGGGATACGGAGCGTAGACGCGCTCAGAGCCAGGCGGCGCGACTACCCGGCCGGCCCTGACGGCCTTATTGAAGTCGTCCATGTGCCGGAACCCGGAGGCGGCCAGGTCGTCGTAACGCCTGTCCATCTCGCCGACCACCCATTGCAGGGCGTCAGACGCCCGCTTGGGGTTAGTGATGATCTGCGTGATCAGGTGCGGGATCCCGGCGTACGCGGCGAGCTCCACCCGCTTCGGATCTATCAGCACCATGCGTACTTCGTCCGGTGTAGAGCGCAACAGGATGGATGTGATCAGTCCGCTAATACAGGTACTTTTGCCGGACCCAGTAGCTCCGGCGATGAGCATGTGCGGCATCTTCGCGAGGTTGGCCACAACTGTGCGGCCTTCCACGTCCTTGCCGAGCCCGACGACCATCGGGTGCTGATCCGCCGTCGCGACCGGGGAGCGGAGCACGTCGCCGAGGCTGACGATGTCCCTGTCGGCGTTGGGTATCTCAATACCGATCGCCGACTTGCCGGGGATCGGGGACAGGATCCGGACGTCTGCGCTCTTGACCGCGTAGGCGATGTTCTTGGACAGCTGAGTCACCCGCTCGACCTTCACCGCGGGCGCAAGCTCGATCTCATAGCGAGTCACGGTCGGGCCCCTGGTGAAACCGGTGACCTGGGCATCGACCTCGAACTGCTCGAGCACCGCGGAGAGCGCCTCGACCATGCTGTCGTTCGCCTTGGTCCGCACCCGGTGCACGGTCCCCGGCTTGAGCAACGCAACCGGCGGCAGCGTGTAGCTGCCATCGGTGACCGCGGCGAGCGTGAGCTGCTCCGCCTTCCTGGCCGCCTGGCCCCCGGTGCTCGCGCCCGCCGCAGCGCTGCCCGGCTGGCCGTCAGCAGCCGCTGGCCACGCGTCCTCGGCTGCCGCAGCATGCCCGCCAGGCCCGAACGACAGACCCTCCGCCGCAGCCGCCGCCTCAGCCGCGCTCACTCCCGCCCCGTCATCGCCGGACGGGAGGTTCTTCTGGCCATCGCGCCGTCCGAGGAACCCGCCGATCAGCGGAGTGTCATAGGCACGGTCGCGCGCGCCAACCTCCAGCGCCTCCTGCTTGCGCCGGGTCAGCTTGGCCTGCGTGCGGCCACCTCTGGCGGACTCACTGCCCTCGTCCTGCTCACCTCCGGCCCGCCTGCGCTGCCTGAACCCGTGCAGTTCGGCAATCCGATCGGGAACGCGGTGCAGCGGCGTACCGGTAATGACCAGCAGGCCGAATCCGGCGATGAGAACCAGGATCGGGATCGCGGCCCACTTCGTGATCAGCGCGACCAGCGGAGCCGAGAACACGTAGCCCATCAGGCCGCCTGCCGACCTGATCGCCGCCATACCAGCGGTCAGGCCTGGTGTCCCCGACGCCACGTGCACCAGGCCAAGGACTCCGGCGAGCAGCGCGGTCCAGCCGATCACCATCCGCGCGGTGTCCGCATTGCGGTCCGGATGCCGCAGGAAGCGCCAGGCCAGTAGGGCGACCAGAATCGGGGCCGCCCAGGACCCGGAGCCGAACACGGCGTGCATGAAGTTAGCGAGCGGCCTGAGCAGCCGGGCGCCATGACCCCAGGTCGCGACGGCGAGCACGATCGCCGCGCACAGCGCCGTGAGCCCGAGGCCATCCCTGCGGTGCAGCGGGTCGAGGTCTCGCGCGCTCCGGCCGATCACGCGGCTAGCGGCGCCGACGGTGTGTGCCAGTGCCATCCAGACACCAGCGATCGTGGCCACGACCCAGCCGGCCAGGATCACGAACGGGTTGGCAGGCGGCGCGGGCCGGGAGCTCCGCCGGCCCTTCGACTTGCCGCGATAGGCGGACCGCGACCGGCCACCGTAGTAGGTGGCGCCGCGGCGACTGCGCGCCGAAGAGCCAGACCTAGTGCGAGCCGAACTGCTCGCCTGCCGCGTCCGGGTGGCCGTGCCGCCACGCGGGCGCGCTGCGCCCTTGGGCGCACGAGTCGCCATGATCCCCACCGTAACGAGCACTGGATCAACAGCGGCAGAACGCTCGCGGCGTGTCGCCGAGTTCCAGCTGAATCTGCCGGCAAAGTTCCGCCGGACCAATTGCCGTCAGCAATTTATCTAGCTATTGTGCTAGTCACCTAGATAAATAGATGTCCGCTGGCGCGTGGTGAACGGAGGCCGAGTGATCGAGTTCTACCTGGACAGCCGGTCCGGGGTCGCGCCGTATCTCCAGCTGATTCAGCAGGTCCGGCAGGCGCTCCGGCTCGGCTTGCTCCGGGAAGGCGATCAGCTCCCGACAGTGAAGGATGTGTCGGGGTTGCTGGCAATCAACCCGAACACCGTTCTCAAGGCCTACCGAGAACTCGAATACGAAGGCCTGGCCTCAGCCCGGCCAGGAGTCGGCACCTTCGTGACCAAGACGCTGACCGACGCATCGATAGCCGCGCATCAGCAGTTCAGCGAGGATCTGCTGCTCTGGTACCGCAAGGCCAGGGCGGCAGGCCTCGACAGCGAGAGCATCGACGGCATTTACCAGCAGACCGTGAGGTCCGCCCTTCAGGAGGAAGCAGTATGACCGCAGCCATCGAGGCCCGCGGCCTGGGCAAGCAATACGGGCGGCGGTGGGCACTCACCGACTGCACGCTGAACGTCCCGGCCGGGCACGTCGTCGGTCTCGTCGGCCCGAACGGGGCAGGCAAGACAACACTCATCAACCTCTCGACCGGAATGCTGGCCCCAACCACCGGCAGCGTCACCGTGCTCGGGAAGCAGCCAGCCAGCGACCCCGGCCAGCTCGCCAGAGTCGGCTACGTTGCCCAGGACACCCCGACGTACGCCGGCTTCAGCGTCGAAGACCACCTTCGGTTCGGCGCGCACATGAATCCGGCCTGGGACAACGCGCTGGCCCAGGGGCGCGTCCAGCAGCTAGGGCTGGATCTCAAGCAGAAGGCCGGAAAGCTCTCGGGCGGCCAGCGGGCCCAGCTCGCACTGACTCTCGCCATCGCGAAGCGGCCAGAGTTGCTCATGCTGGACGAGCCCATCGCCAGCCTTGATCCTCTGGCACGGCGCGAGTTCCTGCAGATCCTGATGGAGGCCACAGCCGATCAGGAGTTCAGCGTCGTCATGTCCTCGCACCTCGTGACCGACCTCGAGCGGGTCGCTGACTACCTGATCGTGCTAGTCGCTTCCCGAATTCAGGTCGCCGGGCCGGTCGACACCCTGCTTGCCACCCACCATCTGCTGACCGGACCGCGCCGCGAAGCCGCAGCCCTTCCGGCTGGCCAGCAGGTGATCACCGAGAGCCACACCGACCGGCAGAGCACTTTCGTGGTGCGCAGCGATGAGCCGATCCACGATCCCGCCTTCTCCGTCGCCAGCCTGAACCTCGAGGATCTCGTGCTGGCCTACATGGGCAGCGCGAAAGCAGGATCGCCGCATCTGACGCTGGAGGGCACCCGATGATCTGGCTGAGCTGGCGCCAGTTCCGTGTCCAGACCATCGTGGCGGGCGCTGCGCTCGTCGTCGTGGCGATCGCCTTTGCCGGCACTGGACCACATCTCGTCTCGCTGTTCGACAACAGCGGGCTGGCAACCTGCCGGGCGAGCTGCAGCGCGGACGCACACGCCTTCATCGACGAGGTAAGTGGCAGCACCATCCAGCTGATCTTCTACGGCAGCATCTTCCTGCTGTATGCCGTCCCGGCGCTGATCGGCATCTTCTGGGGGGCGCCGCTGGTCGCCCGCGAGCTGGAAACCGGTACCTTCCGCGTGGCCTGGAACCAGAGTGTCACCAGGACGCGCTGGATCGCGGTCAAGCTGGGCCTCATCGGCCTGGCCACCGTGGCCACGACCGGACTGCTCAGCCTGATGACGTTCTGGTGGGCGAGCCCGCTCTACGAGGTCGCGCAGAAGGCCGGGCAGAACGGGCTCAGCATCAGGAAAGTCGCGCCCCCGCTCTTCGGCGGAATTGGCATCGTGCCGGTTGGCTGTGCGGCATTCGCCTTCGCCCTTGGCGTCGCGGCCGGCGTGCTGGTCCGCCGGACGATACCCGCGATGGCCGTCACGCTCGTCATCTTCGCGGCTGTGCAGGCCGTGATGCCGCTGCTCGTCCAGCCGCACCTGATCCCGCCGGTCCAGGCAACTGCGCCGTTCAACGCCAACACGGCTGACGAGGTCGTGGTTACCCAGGCGGGAAGCGGCCCGCTGACGATGATCCTGAAGGGGGACTTCAGCCGCCCGGGCGCCTGGATCCTGGAGAACCAGACCATCACCCAGTCAGGCCAGGTGTTCACCGGCCCCGCGACCAGCGCATGCCTGAGCATCTCGGCTCCTCCGCAGGCGTGCAACAACTCGCTGAACAGGCTGCACCTCCGTCAGCTGGTCACCTATCAGCCCGCCAGCCGGTTCTGGCCGTTGCAGTGGATGGAGACCGGCATCTACTTCGTCCTGGCGGCCGGGCTCGGAGCGCTGTGTACCTGGCGGATCCGCCAGCGGCGAGCATGAGCAGGCACCCGGTGACCAGAAGGAGGAACCAATGATCTGGCTGACCTGGCGCCAGTTCCGGGCCCAGGCCGTCGTGGCGGGCGCAGCGGTCGTCGCGGTGGCAATCGCCCTGCTGGTCACCGGGCCGCACCTGGCCGCGCTTTTCGACAGCAACGGACTTGCCACCTGCCGGGCTGGCTGTGGCACGGACGCCAGCAACTTCATCAACCAGGTCAAGGGCAGCAAGACGGAGCTGGTCTTCTACGGCGGCATCTTCCTGCTGTACGCCATCCCGGCGCTGATCGGCCTGTTCTGGGGCGCGCCCCTGGTCAGTCGCGAGTTCGAGGCTGGCACCTTCCGGCTGGCGTGGAATCAGAGCGTTCCGCGCGCTCGCTGGCTCGCGATCAAGCTCGGCCTCATCGGCGCAGCCGCCATGGCCACGACCGGACTGCTCAGCCTGATGACGAGCTGGTGGGCAAGCCCGCTCTACCGGGCTGCCCAGAAGGCCGGGCAGAACTCTCTCAGCATCAGCAGGCTCACGCCCCCGCTCTTCAGTGCAACCGGGATCGCGCCAGTCGGCTATGCCGCCTTCGCTTTCGTGCTCGGCGTCACGGCCGGCGTCCTGATCCGCCGGACGCTGCCTGCCATGGCCATCGCGCTAGCGGTCTTCGCAGCGATCCAGATCTTCTGGCCAGGCGTGGTACGGCCGCACCTCATCCCGCCGGCGAGATCGGTGCAGGCCATGAACACTGCCAACTGCGGCGGCATGATGGTTACTAGGGGCGGCGGGTTTGCGCTCTGGAGTTGCTCCGTCAGCGGCCTGCCCGGCAGCTGGGTGCTGACTAGCCAGCCAGTCAACGCGGCTGGTCAGCCTGTGACGACGTCGCCGGCCTGCGTGTCGGCGCAGAACTTCGAGCAGTGCCTAGGGAAGCACGGCGTCAGGCTGGCGGTCAGCTATCAGCCCGCCAGCCGGTACTGGGCATTCCAGTGGCTGGAGACCGGGATCTTCCTCATACTCACGGCAGGCCTTGGCGGTCTCTGTTACTGGCGGATCCGCCGGCTGAACTGACCGGTTGCTTCAGGGCGTTTCCATGATCGATGTGAAGTTAGGGGGGTCATAGGCCCCCTAAATCAACATCGATCATGGAATCTTGGCCGCTCGTATCGCGCCGGATTGACGATCGTCGCGGATACGGCATAGCCTCACGGTCGAACGGCTAGACCGGGGAGGCACCATGCGCATCGCGGTCGCGGGCGGCGGGCCTGGTGGCCTGTATTTCGCTGCGCTCGCCCGGCAGCTCCTGCCCGGCACCGAGATCACCGTCTGGGAGCGGAACGCGCCGGACGACACGTTCGGCTTCGGCGTCGTGTTCTCCGACGAGACTCTCGGCGGGATCGAGAACGCCGATCCAGGTATTTACCAGCAGATGGAGCGCGAGTTCGCCCGCTGGGACGACATCGACGTGGACTACCGCGGCGAGGTGATCACCAGCGGCGGCCATGGCTTCGCGGCCATGAGCCGCCGGCGGCTGCTGGAGATTCTGCAGCAGCGGTGCGCCGAGCTGGGCGTTCAGGTGCTGTTCCGCACCCAGGCGCCGAGCCTGTCCGAGCTGGCTGCCAGCCACGACCTGGTGGTCGCCGCCGACGGCCTGAACTCGGCTATCCGGAGTGCCAGGGCGGCCTCGTTCCGGCCCGGATTTGAGGTCAGAAACTGCAAGTACATGTGGCTGGGTACCGACCTGGTCTTCGACGCGTTCAAGTTCTTCATCGAGCAGACGCCGTACGGCGTCATGCAGGTGCACGGCTACCCCTACGACGCAAGCGGCAGCACGTTCATCATCGAGATGAACGAGGCGGTCTGGCAGGCGGCCGGCTTCGGCGAGCTGGCGGCGGCAGCCGGGGACCTGGCACCTGGCGAGTCTGACACGGCCTCGATCGAGCGCGTCGCTGAACTCTTCGGCGGCGTGCTCGGCGCGCACGCCCTGCTGGCCAATAACTCACGGTGGCTGAGCTTTGCCACGCTGCGCTGCGCGAGCTGGCATGACGGGAACGTGGTGCTACTGGGCGATGCCGCCCACACCGCGCACTTCTCCATCGGCTCGGGTACCAAGCTCGCCATGGAGGATGCGCTCGCCCTGGCCGCGTGCCTGCACGAGAACGCGGGCGACCAGGCCTCCGCCAGCCGGATCCCGGCCGCCCTGGCCGCGTACGAGGCGGAACGGCGCCCGGTGGTGGCTTCCACCCAGCGCGCCGCGCAGGCCAGCCTGGAGTGGTTCGAGAACCTCGGCCAGTACACCGGCCAGGAGGCTGAGCAGTTCGCCTTCAACATCATGACGCGCAGCCGCCGGGTAACGCACGCCAACCTGCGCCTCCGGGATCCGGAGTTCACTGATCGCGTCGACGCATGGTTCGCCGGCCAGCAGAAACGGCTCGGGCTCGGGAGCGGCGAGGTGGTGCCGCCGATGTTCCAGCCCTTCCGGCTGCGGTCGATGGAACTGGCGAACCGGGTCGTGGTGTCGGCCATGGACATGTACTCGGCGGCCGACGGGGTGCCATCGGACTTTCACCTCGTGCACCTGGGCGGCAAGGCGCTCGGCGGAGCGGGCCTCGTCATGACCGAGATGGTCTGCGTCAGCGCCGACGGGCGGATCACGCCGGGGTGCGCCGGGCTGTACGAGCCTGCGCACGAGGAGGCCTGGCAGCGCGTCACCGCGTTCGTGCACGGCTCGTCTGGCGCCAGGATCGGGCTTCAGCTCGGGCACTCCGGGCGCAAGGGTGCCACCCGACTGATGTGGGAGGGCATGGACGAACCACTCACGACGGGAACGTGGGAAGTCTGCGGTCCATCTCCCCTGCCGTACGCGGCCGGCCTGAGCCAGGTGCCGCGGGAGTTGACTGTCGCTGAGATGGCGCAGATCACCAGCCAGTTCGTGGCCGCGGCGGAGGCTGCCGAGCGCGCCGGGTTCGACCTGCTCGAACTGCACTGCGCGCATGGCTACCTGCTGTCGTCCTTCATCTCGCCGGTGTCGAACCAGCGGACCGACGCCTACGGCGGATCCCTGGCGGGGCGGCTGAAGTACCCGCTGGAAGTGTTTGCCGCAGTGCGCGCTGTCTGGCCGTCGCACAAGCCGATGACCGTGCGGATCTCCGCGTGTGACTGGGTGCCCGGCGGCATCACCGGAGCCGACGCGGTAGAGATCGCCGGCGCCTTCGCCGCGGCCGGCGCGGACGCGATCGACGTGTCCACCGGTCAGGTGACGCCGGACGAGCAGCCCGCCTTCGGCCGGTCGTATCAGACGCCGTTCGCGGACGCGATTAGGAATCAGGTCGGCATCGCGACGATCGCCGTCGGCGTGATCTCCTCCTACGACGACGTGAACTCGCTGATCGTGGCCGGACGGGCAGACCTGTGCGCCCTCGGCCGGGCGCACCTGTACGACCCGAACTGGACGCTGCATGCCGCGGCCGAGCAGGGGTACTCAGGGCCGGGCGCGACGTGGCCGGTGCAGTGGCAGGCCGGCCGGCGGCCGCCGCAGACGGGGCGCACCGACGGACCGCGGCCGCGGCTGGAGCTGATCCGAACTGGCGGCCCGGGAGGCACCCGGCACGCCCGCTGGCGCCCGTGACGATCTTCATGGATGCCGATTTACTGGGGTCCTGGCCCCAGTAACTAGGCATCGATCATGGCCGAGTCCGATGGATTTAGCGGAGAGTGGTGTCACGTGAGCATTGAGCGAGTTAATCCACCGTCGCTGGCGGCGCCGTCAGGGTTTGCGCATGCAGTGATCGCGAATGGCGGCCGCCTGGTGTTCCTGGCCGGGCAGACCGCGCTCGACGCGAGCGGGTCGATTGTCGGCGAGACGGTCGTCGAGCAGTTCGGGCACGCGCTCGGCAACCTGCTGACCGCGCTCGCGGCGGCCGGCGGACAGCCGACCGATCTGGCGAGCCTCACCGTCTACGCCGTTGACCTGGCCGACTATCGCGCGCACAGCCGCGAGATCGGCGCGGTCTGGCGGCAGCTCGCCGGGCGCAGCTACCCGGCTATGGCCGCGATCGGCGTCAGCCGGCTGTGGGACGAGGCGGCTCTGGTAGAGGTACAGGGGCTCGCAGTCGTCGGCTGAGGCGCCGTGAGTCAGCGGAACTTGGACTGGGCGATGTACTCCGACGTGTCCTTGCGCCACAGCAGGACGATCGCCGCCAGGCCGACCAGCCAGCCGAGCACGATGGGGATCAGCGAGATGCTGGCCCTGCCGAACTCGAGTATGAGCCCGATCGTGTTCAGCCCGAACAGCACCGAGGCAACGATGCGGGCCCAGCCGCGGCCCCGGTTGTTCGCCCAGGCCATCCACACCCACAGCAGCACGCCGATGATGCCGAAAATCACCAGCAGCGCGAAGGTCGCGTTGGCCAGCGAGTGAATCTGGCTGGCCGTCAGCTGGGTCTTGCCCTGGCTCGCGGCGTTCTTGTTCGCCGTGTTCGCGGCGTTGACGATCGCAGTCTTGATCTTGCTGGCGAACGCCAGGGTGATGATCACGCCGACGAGCGAGAGCCCGGCTCCTACCCACATCAGCCGGACCGCGTTGCGGAGGCTCGGTGGCTGCGGCGCGCGCTCCGTCATCTGGTTACTGCCGCCGCCCGTCGGATAGGGCTGGTAAGTCATGGCGACTCCTTGTCATCGTCCCCGCCGCGGACCGGCCGCCGAGAACCGCCTTATGTCAGCACAGATCAGATCGCATCCGCCGTAAGCACGCTAACCGTATCGCGATGGCGCGCTCAGGCACCTCAGTTCCCATGTCCTGCCTATCACTTTGCCTGCCGCGGGCACCGATCAGACCGCAGGCTCGCCGATCACGGCCAGGACGTGGTCGCGCGCCGGGCCGCTGAGCAGGGTCTGCAGTTGCCGGAATAGCTCAGCGGCGCGGCTTCCGTCCCAGTCCGCCGGGAGCAGATCCGGCGGAAGACCGGGGTCGAGGAACGGCAGCCGCCGCCACGCTGTCAGGACGCGCATGTAGTCGGCGAAGGCCCGGCCGGCAGCACCGGCAGGACCCTGCTCCCCGCTTCCGTTCGCTTGCCAGTAGCCAAGCACCGGGCCGGCCGATTCGATGAAGCCCTGGTAGAGCTGCTCAAGCCGGTCGAGGTCCCACCACTCGCGCACCTTCTCCCGGACGTCGCCGAAGGCGAGGTAATCAGCTGCGA